>PVMJ01000046.1_pt1 | contig 35954 bp, 36 predicted proteins | sample 1853361 | NCBI WGS metagenome assembly PVMJ01 (sample SAMN08533506, study PRJNA380276) | Synthetic metagenome, whole genome shotgun sequencing project. | isolation source: mock microbial community containing genomic DNA from 20 ATCC strains | collected 2017 | reverse complement strand
CGGAAAACGTACGTCGTTGCTTGCTCATCAGACACCTCTCTCACGGCGAGGATTTTCGCCTAAATCGGTGTCCGGGATCAGTAGACCACTACACTGCTTGTTGGCCCAGATTGTGTAAAAGCGTGGCCAGTGTTCTTGCTACTCTGGCGGTGGCAGCAATATGGGCTCGAAATTAGTGATCTCGTTGCGGCGATACGCTACGACTATAGCCTGGTGGCCACAGCTGCGGGTCATGTTCTAAGGAATGATTGGGAGTGGTAAGCATTCTTCGCCGCTCCCGCTGTGCGCAAGGAAGGGAGAAGACGATGACAGTCGAACAGAAAGACCAACTATCGGACACCCCCCTTGAGTTGGAGAACAGTACGCTTGAGGAAATTGTTGATGCCTTGTTAGCAGGGAGTCCGATCGCGTTACCGCAGAATGCGGGACTTTTCGTACTCGATAGCGAAGATGCGCGGGCCGCGTTCAGGTTTTATGCTTCCCGTACTGAGCTGTGGCCACAGCAGAAACCGCTTTCCAGCGCGGAAGTGGATCAGTTGCTGCAAGCTCTTGAACAGCCACTTCAAATAGTCCGTAGAGCGCAACCGGTCGCGCCAAAAATCAATCGCCCCAGGTGGCGCATTACCCGGGTTAGAGTGCATCGATTTGCAGGTCTGCATCGTCACTGCGGCCCCAACGGCGAGTCCCCAGACATTTTGTCGCTCGATCTAGATCGCGATATCACTTGTATCTGGGGATTTAACGGCGCCGGCAAATCAGCGCTTCAAAGCGCGATTATGTGGTGCTTGACTGGTCAGGCGCTTCGTTCCCAGCACAAGCCTGCTGCGGTTCATATGCCCATAGCATTGGAAATGATGGGAGAGTCTGAGAATGACGATCTCTTGTCTTCCGCCTCCGCCAGCACTCTGTCCCTTCCTCCGATTGTTCCTCTCCCATCCGCCGATGATCTAGCTGCACTCCAGGACAAGCCTGCCTGTGACACTTGGGTTGAGCTCACCCTTCGAGAGCATTCTGGGACTGAGATTGTGGTGAAGCGAGAGCTTAAGCGCGGCCCCCGGGGAGCCATCTCGACGCAGTGTACTGGTATCGAGTATCTAGGCCTTCCGCAGTGGGCAATTGAGGCCGGAACATTGATGCCGGCGATAGCTGCCACAATGAGGTTTGACGAAAAGACCACATTTGCAGATGCGATCGCGCAGCTAACCGGGCTAAGACCACTGAAGGATCTTGGTAAGCGTTCAGAACGCTTAGTGCAGCGACTATTGGTGGATGAAAGCGACAAAGCGGTGAGTGATGCGGAAGCAGCGTACAATCGTTACACCGCCAGTATACTAACCTTTGAAGAGAGTTGGAGCTCACAGACAGAAGCTCTCGGTGTAGTACCGAACCTTTCATATCCGTCACAAGAGTCCGAGGGAGAGAGCTGTAGGGCTGCCATCGAGTCTGCAGTGTCACATCTGGAAACGCTTCGCCAGCGTGGACAGAAGGACATAGATGCGATTCTCGCCGCGTCGCTGTCCTTGGAAACTAAGGGTCAAGTAGCAGCGTTGGAGAATGTCCTTCGGGATGCGCGAGAGCGCCTGGGCTCTCTTACAATCGCAACGCTTCCGTCTGTTGAAACTCTTAAGCGCCTTGGCGAGATCCAGGACGCTGATAGAGAAGCGGTATTAGCCAAGCTTCAGGAGTTGCAGAATCGGGCTATTGAGCAAGTGGCGCGGCAGCAGAAGAAGGAAGAAGCTGCTCGCTGGCAGCTGTATGCGATGGTTTCCCAATGGCATCGCCGACATCACCCAGAAATGGGCTTGGGCGATTGTCCGGTCTGTGGTTCGGATCTTTCCGAGGTACCACCAGATGCCCTGTTGGACAAAGGCGTAGCTGAAGCTCTACAAATCAGCGCGCAAGCGCACAATGACGCTACGAAGACATTACTAGAGTGGCAGAAAGACGCCGCCGCAGAGCTGCTGGAAGCTCTTCCCGCAAGCCTGCGATTGTTCGTAGATACAAAGGCTCCTGCGACGCTCCTAGGGCTATACCGCAATGCCTATGTGAACGAACTGCTCCAGGACGCTGCATTTAACACGCAATTACGTCCACTCAAACAGAATGCAGCTGCAGTCTGGGACCTCGCGGTCCAGGCCAACCCGATCCCACTTCTGCCTGACGTCGAGATCGTCGAGTTGCCGGTCGAACTCCGCAATACCCCGCTCGCCACTAGATTTGCCAACCTGCAGACTGCTCTATCCCTCTCCCTTCATCGACAGCTCAGTGCGGATCAAATCAAGCAAATCTCTCAGCGTTACTTCGGGGCGGGCACGTTCGATCGAGCCTCAGCCTCGCAAGGTCAGGTGGAAATCGCAGCGGCTCCACTCAGGCACCAAGTGATGGCGCTAGAGCAAGCAGTGACCAGTGCCGAACCCATCATCTCTCTGCTGCGCCAACTCCGTGAAATCGAGGCAATCCGGCAGACTTGGGAAAGGGCTCGCAGGCGGCATCAGTTGCTGCAGAGAGCAGCCGCTGCAGTCCAGCAGTTTACTCGGCTACCAAGTCTTGTTAGCCAGCAAGTTGAGGGTCTAATAAGACTCCTTGATGAGAGGACGACAGGGTGGCTAAACGTCATCTATCGGCCTCACTACGTCGGTGGACCTGGCTATATCGGCCTCGATCCATCCAGAGCTCACGGGATAGGGATATACGCAGGTTACGGGGGCCTGCGAGTACCAGCTAATGAGGTGATGAACTCTTCGCACCTACGGGCGTGTGTATGGGCGTTCGTCTTCAGCTTGTGGGAGCGCATTCGTGATCGAGCGGGCGCCCTTGAGATTCTGCAATTAGACGATCCTCAGACCTACTTCGATCCGATCAACACGGAGAACCTAGCGGCAGTCATCCCGAAGCTCGTCGAGGCAGGCATGGCGCCTATCATTACTTCAAATGATAATCGTTTCATTGCGGCGATCAAAAGTCGATTGCCTAAACTTTCGACAGGCTCGCCATCTTGGACGATGCTCCAAGTGAGTCCGATTTCCTCCTCGCGTCGGACGGTCGCACTCACTCCGGCGGTCGAAGAGGTGATTGAGCGTCGTACCGTTTGGCGTGAAGACGAGGCGAATGTTGGTAAGACCCAGGAGTTCGTGGAGCGAGTACGACTTCACATTGAGAACCGTCTATGGGACCTACTCGCTGCAGATCCGATGCTGCTCCACAAACCCACGCTTGCTGATCTGATCAACCACATCAGCAGTGCCCGCAATCATGGTGAGCGGCCTTTCAATGAGGTCCCGTTTGAGCGCTTGCTCGACTGCCAGGCCCTGAGATTTGGATCGGAGTTCTATCGGGTCATCAACAAGGCGCACCACAACTTGCGAGATGTCACACCATTCGAGGCCAAGATAGTCGACGAGTCCTTTGATGAGGTTGATCGGCTTCTTCGCAGCTGTAGTGCGTCTTATGCGAGATTTATGGGACGTCTCTCACGAGAGGATGAGGATCTGTTCTTTGCTACGCCTCCGGCGGCCCCGGCAGCAATCGTAATGCATCAGCAGCCCATCCAGGTCTTGGGCGACTTTAGTGCTCGCACGTATTCCGATGCCCTCGCTATCGAAGCGGAGCGCACCACTTTTTCCTTCGATAGCCTGGGTGACATTGCACTGTTTGCTATCCGGAGCGCGAGCCTCGGTGCATTGGCTTTGCCCGGTCAAATCGTGGCGGTCTCGCTTTCAAGTGAGGCCAGAAGCGGCGATCCCGTCATCGCACTTCACGGTACCAGTGTCTTGGCTAGGCGATACCATGTTGACCAAAGCGATACATCGAAGTTGACCCTGGCTTGTGACCAGTCAGGCAGCGAGCGAGTCGCGCCGGCGCTTACTTTGCCGAGGAGCAAGGTACGGATTTTACCCATCGTTGGGGTTCTTTATGACAGTGTATCTAGAGCCGGAGGTCAGGAGGCTCGCTCTGTCGAAAGCTGCTCTGTATTGGATAGGCAGCTTCTTGCTGCCCGCATCATTGAAGACAGCGGATACCCTGTTGTCAGGAGTGGCGATCTTGTCTTGCTGGAGCAGATGGATCTACCCAGCGGAGCCACTCTGGACCGAATGAAGGGGGACATGGTTGCTTTCGTGGCTTCTCAGCGAGGGGAGCAGTTTGCCTACTTGAAGCGCGTCGGCTCATCAATCCAAGGCAGCAGTTTGCGGATCTTTGAAAACGTCGGAACCTTCGGGGACTCACTGGCCGTTTCCTGCTCCGGGGGTGACAGCAGCGCTGCGGATCATCTTGAGATGCAAAGCATGTGGAGAGTGCATGGCGTGATTAGAAAGTCCTGACTCCCTTGGTTGCAGACGTAAAGCGAACGGCTTACATGAGGCTTACGAAGCCGCTAACAAGGTGTCCATCGTCTGATTTGGTCGGTTGTTGCCACTACGGAGAAACGGCATTTGAGCCCATGGCGGGTTAAGCACATATGACGGCTTAACGGATCCTTGCGGAGAGAGGGAACAGGTGGGAGGGGCGTTGAGCCGCGATCTCGAAAACTGCGGGTAGGTGCCCAGTTCACCGTTGCTGAATCACCACCTGCTGATTGAATAGCCGCAGGCCCTAAGCTCCGTAACTATTTTCAACTTCCATGCGCCATGTTGGTCATGAAGGACATAGGCCACTCCGCTAATATCATTCGGTGTCTCAATATCGCCTTTCACCAAAGCGCAGACATTCTCTCTACCAAGCTTGGCCATGAGGTAGCCATGCTCAAAGACAACATTCTGTCGAGCGCGGTTCTTTGGACGAGCGTTTCCTTCATGGTATCCACGGCCTTCATCGCATGGCGTATAGAGGACAAGTGCAAAATCGGCATCGTTGGTATATCGCTCTATTTTTTCGATGATTGTCATGCCTGCGTTGGCTTGCTCATGCAGTATGATCGCTTCAAGACCGAGGCTTTCGATAAACCGACTGACTTCAACTCTCGCGAGATCATCTCTTCCGTGAACGATGAATATTTTTCGCTTGTTCCTGGCAACAACTGGCGCCGGAGTAATAAATGGAGCTGCAGTTGAGGGGCCAATACCGTTCGGCTGTATGATCTGGGGAGGAGGAGCAGGACGCGAGAGAGGAGGGAACTCCAATGAGTCTAAGAGCGGGGTGAACTGCTCTGAAAGGAACGTTCTACGCTCGGCGTATGTTTGGTGTTTCCCTTTTATCCAAGTCCAAAAAGTATCAAGGGAACCATGTTGCCTCACGAATGCTGGCAGTGCTGCGCTCACTGCAGGATCACTCAGCAGTTCACGTCGAAGATGGAGATACTCATTCGGATCCGCAGGATTTCCCGTAGCTCGAGCCACCAAGAGGTTTTGTAGGTAGCTTACCTTGTCGAACGTGCTAACCAGGAATTCCATGGACATCGGGGAATCTCTTTATCTTACAGAGTGTCATGAGGGAACACGGGTTTAGGCTGAGATTCTTCAGCCCATAACCTTGTTCCAGTCGATTGCATAGCCCGCCTGTTTCAACTCGCGTGCCAGCGTGGTTTTCCACTCGCCGGACATCTCTGTCCAAACTACCCCGGCAAAGTCGGTAGGTATCTCCACTTTTCCAGATCTTAGTGCGCAGACTTTGTCACGACCCAGCGCACCAATAAAGTAACCAAGCTCCAGTAGCACATTCTGCCTCACGCGAGGTACCACTTGGCCGCCCGCTTTGCAGCCAACATCGTCGGGCGTTAGCAGCACCACGGCCATTCCCACATCAGAATTGTGCTCGATTTTCTCAATAATCGTGCGCCCACTGTTGGCCTGCTCGTGGAGGATTATTACCTGAAGGCCGAGCTTCTCTAGGAAGCGTGCAACGGTTTCACGGACAGCTTCATCGTGCCCATGGACGAGAAAAACTCGAGAGGAGCTCGCTGATGAACTAGCTTTTGTTGCTGGCGCCAGAAGGCTAGGTCCAAGATCTTCAAGGTCCGCTTTTAAGGCATTTATCGCTTGGCCTAGCAGTGCTTTCGCCGCTTCTATATTTGTCTTCGTGTGTGCTTTGTAGTTGGGCTCTGGCATCCCTGATACCCAAACCATCTGATGGTAATGCAGCTCATGCGCCGCTTTATAACGAACGGCTGCAGTAGTGTTTACTCCGAAATAGCGCTCCAACGTATCTTCAATACTGCTCTCTAGAGCTTGGAGTTCGGGAGATGTCCCACTCTTCAACGTGTTGAGATCAAACGTATCAAGATCCGCGATTCTTTGCTCAAGCCGGTCAATTCCTTTCTGCAGCTGATCTGCCGTCAAGTGAACCTTTGGTTGAACAACCGGGGATGGGGATGACTTCCGAGCCATAGCTACTCCTGGTATGTGGCGATATGTCCATCATGCCATTACGCGGGGTTGGAGCAAAACTGCAAAAGGCTCAATCGGACGCGCTGTCTGGAATTTCCCGGACGTCCCAGATATTTTCAGTGATCTAACAGCCTGAACTGCACGGGTTTCCACCACCAGCCACCCCTGGCTCACTGACGGAAGATCCTAGGCTGCCCGCTGAGGCCACGCCCACAGAGTGTAGGCAACTGGGAGTTTAGGTAGGGAGGCGAGCGCGCTTACGCCGAGCCCCGGTTGACTTAGGTCAGCCCACCCCAGCGCTTCGCCGATAGAGTTTCAAGGCATTGCGACTTGACGGGAGCGGCCATCGATGGAGGCGAAAGGACACTGCGCAAGTGGCTTCGAGGAGGTCCTCCAAGGGTTCGAGGCGATCTTCGACAATCCAGCCGAGCGCGGTGCCGGTCTGTGCGTACAGGTCGAAGGGGAGACGGTCGTCGATTTGTGGGCGGGTGTCGCCGACCTGCGGGGGCAGGTTCCCTGGCATCGCGATACCTTGGTTAACGCCTATTGCGTGATCAAGCCAGTTACCGCTGTGGCCGTGCTCATGCTGGTAGAGGAGGGCAGGCTGGGGCTGGACGTGCCTGTGTGCGCCTACTGGCCGGCGTTCGCGCAGAACGGCAAGGAGCGAATTACTCTGCGTCAGGTTCTCTGCCATACCAGCGGCCTGCCTGCGTTGCGTCCTCCAGATCGAACCCCAATAATGTATGACTGGGAGGCAATGGTGGAGGCGGTGGCCGCCGAGCCCGCATGGTGGGCTCCGGGGATGGAGTTGGGGTACGGCGCGACGACTTACGGGTGGATCCTCGGTGAGCTGATCAGGCGGGTCGACGGCAGGGATTCGCAGGCCTTCATCCAGGAGCGGATCACCCGATCGCTGGGGCTGGAAGTGCATGCGGGCGTGGCGGCGGAGGATTTCCAGCGGATCGCTCACTTCGAGTACGCCGCGGGTCGCCAGGGTGAACACTACGCCCGGGAACTGCGCGAAATCATTGTCAATCGACCTGGGGATGTCGCTACCCTAGCGTTCACCAATCCAAGCATGTCTTCGAAGAATACCTGCGACCCCCGCTGGTGGGCCTACCACCAACCTGGTGCCTGCAGCCATGCTACTGCCCATGGCCTTTCGGGCTTCTACAGCGCTCTGCTGGGTGGACGCCTCATCGGCACCGAACTGCTGCGCGACTTTCACCAAGAGCAAAGCTGTGGCATCGACCGGACGTTGTGCCGGCCGATGCGCTACGGTTTGGGCTGCATGTTGGAAAACGCTGCCGATCCGGCGGCCTCGTACCGTATGGGTCAGAAGGCGTTCGGCCATGTCGGTCTCGGCGGACCGGTCGCCTTTGCCGACCCGGAACGTAACCTGAGCTTCGCCTTCGTTACCACCACCATGGGCGGCCATGTACTGATGGATCCACGCCCCAGGGCATTGGCGGAGCGCTGCTATGCTGCGCTGTAAAATAGATAAATGTATGGAAGAGTGGTGGTCGTCAGCGCCGAGTGTGGTTGGCGTTGTAGAAGGGCTCAGATATGGGGAGGAGTGTCCCGCAAAAAACACCTCCTTCTCCTGAGTAGCTGAGAGGGGTGAGGTTTGGCTCTCTGTTTCAATCAACATCGGACCTTCAGATCGGAACTGTTGAAGTTTGCAAATGGCAGTAATCGGCCGATTTCTACCGCTCTATCAAGCTAGCGGATCGTCATGAGAGAACCTGTTGCTGGGCATGAACCGGTAGCCCTTTCTTGCCGTTCGCCGGTGCGAACGTAGCCATTTCTGCCTTCCGGCAGGCCCTTTCGGATAGGGCTTTTACCCTTGTGAACCATTCCCTTCGCTCTTCAAGCCCTTTTCCCCTTTGGGCCATTTGCTCCTGCTACGGCTGCTCAGCGAGGGGGTAGGTGTTGATGCAGATCCATGGAGTCGTGTAGCACGCGAACCACCTCGAGCACCTGGTCTGTCGCAACCCGGTAGAAGACGAAGTGCCTGGGCCGAACAACCTTACCGACGTTGGGCATCGAGCGGCAGTAAACGAGGTGGATACTGCGCAGCCCAGCTCCCAGTTCTTCACGGCTGATGCTGCCTACCTGTTGTGGGTCTGTCGCAACTGCTTCCAGCGCCGCCCCTATGAGTGCCTGGTAACGTCGGCGCGCGGCATCGCCGAAGCGGTTGTGGGTGAAGCGCAGGATATCGACGATGTCCGCTTGGGCATCATGGGAGATGCGGTACTTGGCCATGCTTCAGTGGCTCGCCTGGTTGCCGAGCTCGTCGAGGTATTGGGCCAGGTCGTCGCTGGTGATCTCGTCGTACTCGCCGCGTTCCAGTTGCATCAGCCCACTGGATGTTGCGTTGCGGAGGGCTTCGAGCTTGGCGCTATTCTGGGCTTCCTGTTGCAGCAGCAGGCGCAAGCCTGCCCGGATGACTTCGCTGCGGTTTTGATAGCGGCCGGTCTCCACTAGTTCGTTGATGTCCTGCTCCATCGGATCAGGAAGGACGACGTTTCGAGTTGCCATGGGATGCTCCAGTCCACAGATAGCTAGTGGCATAATATGCCATAGGGCTTGCCATTTCACTCATTTCGTCGTATAGCTGATAGCAGGATGCCTTCCTTTTGGATCCAGGAGATTGATCATGAACGCACACGCAAGCAAAGGTTTCGCCTCCCGGGCCGGTTTCGGTCTGGGCACGTTTGTGCGCTTCTGCCTGCATGATCGCCGTCCAGCTCTACGTTGGGTTAAGCGAGTTAGCCTATTCTTGTTAGCAGCTCTTGTAATGTCACAGAACTTTATGTGGCTTGCTGGGGTATCAATGACTCTACTGTGTGTCTTTCTGGTGGGGGTTGCCTTAGTTAAAGGGGATATCACCGTCTCCAAAGAGTCTCCAAGTCGAGATGTCACAACAATGACTTCTCAAGCTGAAACTGAATCTGTAGCAGAGCTGTTTGACTATCAGGCAGCTCACCACTACCGGGACTAGCCCCGGTAATGGCTTTATACTTTTTCAAACCGCGTTTTTAACTCTATTTCCTGCTTCCTTGCCGGCGGCTTGAACTCCTTCGGTCCCTCTGCTCAATCCGTTCAGTACAGACCCTGCTTGAATTCCGGACCAGCCGATCGCTGTCATCCACAGCAGAGGTAAAACAATGAACATAGAACCCATCACGAAGTTCAAGATTGCATCTTGAGTCGCCGTATTGAGCCCCATGACTGGGTCGAACGAAAGATGCGTTGACCCCGAACCATAGAAAGCATCAAGTATCGTGCTATCGATATATCTGGCTAACTGAAACCAGAAGTCGACGAACATCATCGCAAAGAAGACGACCGTCATCGTCATGGCAACTTTCAGTTGATAGGTGCCGATGACCAGGACCATCGGAATGCAGATGACCATTGCCATCTTCAGGAACGACATCACCATCGGCAGTGCCTGGCGGACCATGTCCATCGCCGGGAAGTAGGCCAGGCTGCCCAGCGCAACGCCGAAGGTTCCTGCGGTTCTCGCGATGCCGTTCCAGACGGTGCCGCCCACCTGCCCGCCGTAATCGGTGTAGACGTTACCCTTGACCTGGCTGGAGGGTGAGATCACCTGGCGAATGACAGCCTCGGTCACCTCGTCCTGGTTCAACCATTTCGCCCACTTGAGGAAGCTGGTCATCAGGTCCGGATCCACCTGGTCCTTGATCCGATCACGCAAGCCGATCCCTGAGTCAGCCCACCACTGCTTGCAGGTTGGGTAGCCGCCACCACCGCCCACCTGAGGCAGGCCGGCATCGCGGGTGGCGTTGTAGGGCCACGACTGACGGGGACTCTTCGAGTAGTCGGTGTCGTAGTACCCCGGGGTGTTCAACAGGAATCGGGAGCCGATCCAGTTCAGGTCTTGCAACGCCTTGTTGTCCTCGGCGACGGAGCCCAGGTCGGGTTGCCGCATGAACAGCCGCGCACGGGAAGGTCCGTAGCAGTCCCTGGAAAAGTCAGCGATTTCTTGTGCCAGCAGCGGGTTGTTCACGCGCGTATTGTCCACTTCCATTCGCATCTGCCGCAGATCCGTGCCGCACGGAATGGCCGCGACCGCGCCGGCGGTGAAGCCCTTGGACAGGGCGTGCATTATCGCCCACCAGAGCGGCATCTGCGCACTCTTGCCGGCCAGGCTGCTGAAGGAGCTCGACCAGCCGGTGTCCGCCGGTGCCGGCAGATTGTATTGGCACTGCTGGGCGCGAGTCTGGTCGAACTCGATGGTGTCGAAGCTCACGTTGACGACCGGGATCCCCGCCAGGGCGACCACGATGTAGCCGACGTAGATGTGCGTCTCGATGCGGGCCAGAGACAGCACGCCCTTGTTGCCCTCGTCGGCGCCTTCCCCGCGAACTTTCAGCCATTCGCGCATTACGATGGCCGCGAACGGCACCGCAAACAGGCCCGTGTCCGAGATCATGTTCCAGATCCCGTTGTTGATGATCCAGCCGAGGAGGGTGAGGTAATACTCCAGGTAGTCATTGGTCATGAAGGTCATGCTGCGCCTCCCGTGCGGAAGTAGGCTTTGCTGAATTCGATGAGCAGGACCAGCAACAGCACCAGGATCTCGATCCGCCGAATGCGCTGCCGCTCATGCGCGCTCAGTTCCTTGCGCTGCTTGAGCCGGAACCATGCGATGGCCAAGGCGCAGTACAGCAGCGCCCGCCAGGCGAACAAGCTCCAGTAGTTGCTTTGCCGCCAGGCCTCCAGGCCCTGGATGCCACCGAAGTGGTTCAGGGCGAAGAGGCTGAGCAGCGTACCGAGCACTGCCAGGCCGATGACCATCAGCACTCCGACCAGCAGTTGGCCGAGGAGCTTTCTGGTGGAGAGGGGCTCTGTCATCACAGCCTGCCTCCCGACTTGCCGCCGGCGGCAGAGGGGGCCTGCAGGCGATCGAGGCGATCAGCATCGGGCGCCGACTCGAACACGCCACTGGACCCTGAGGCGCGCTGTTGCCCGCGCTCGATGACCCGCATGGGCGAATTGCTGGCCAACTCGCGACGGAGTTCCAGTTCGGTCTTGAGGTTCGAGATCTCCTGCTGCAGGAGGCTGGTCTGCTGATCGACGGCTTGGGTGGCCAGGCCGTTGGCGGCGACGTTGGGCTCCTTGGCGCCGGCGAACATCAGGCGCTGCAACAACAGGGCCTTGCTGAGCACGTCCATCAGGGAGACATCGGACGCCAGGCGGCGCGCCAGGACGTCCTGGTCACGCTCGTCGCGCAGCGCCTCGATGACGCCGCGGGTAATCGGCAAGGCATCGGTGCCGGCCGCAGCCAGGTTCTCGGCGGTCAGTGGCTTACTTTTCGACAGCAGCTCCTGCAGCGACTGGAGCTTCTTGTCGTAGGTCTCTTGGATCAGCGGGGTCAGGCCGACGCCTGCAGCCGTCACCGTCTTCTGGCAGCCTTCACAGGTCTGTTGCTGTTGTTCGCCCAGAACCCGGGTGGCGAACGCGGCGGCTTCCTGGGGGGAGGACCAGGTGTTGCAGACCAGGCCGTTGTTGCAAGTGGCAGAAGGCACGTTCGACGAGTCATTCACTGAGCGGCTGGTCAACAGGTTGTAGCCCGCCCGGGTCACGTCGTTGACGATGCGAATCGGCTTCTGGCCGGAGCCGCCGGCCTTGTCTCCACCGACCCAGGTTACGCCATCGTTGCCGCCCTTCTTCTCCACTGCTTCGAGGGCGGATACGGCGTCTTTCCCGCCAGAGGCCAGCGTGGCGCCCAGGGCCTGACCTTCGGCGATTTTCCCCCAGCCGGTCTGCTCGCCAGCGATGTCGGCCATCTTCTCGGCGATCGCTCTGCAAGTCCCTTTCGAACGGTCGTAGTCGATCCGCGCCTGCAGGATGCCATTGGTGATCAGGTTGTAGAGCTGAGGGTTCGCGCGCTGGATGATCAACGCCGGCAGCGACATGACCGCGCCGGTCGCGTTCTGGATGACTGAGCCCATGATGTTCTGGAAGCCCTGTGTGGCACCGTTGAGCTGGTTCTCCAGGGTGGTGCTCAGGTTCATGTTTCCGCACATCATGTCGTTGTTCCAGCCGAAGCCGACGCCGATTGAGTCCATCTGGCCGGCGCTGCCCATGCTCACCGCACTGCCGCCGCCAATGCTGTAGAGGACCTCGTCGCTGAGCACCGTGCCGGTCTTGGACACGTTGATCGGGTCGTCGGCCTGGGCAAGTTGCGCTGCGAGCAGCCACGTCAGCGCGACCGAGGTGATGTTCATTCGCATGATTAGTCTCCGTGTCCTATTGGAAGTCGGTACTGCCGAGGAAGATCTGCCCCTTGCGCTGGCAGCAGGAGTAGGGACGCCAGAGCGCCCAGGCGTAATCGCCGTCGAGGGCTTGCGTCTTCGGCCCTGAGTTGGGAAACACCGCGCAGTTGAGGCTCAGGGACGGGGTCAGCTCCTGCCATTTCCCGGTCGAGGCATCGCCCTCTTTCAGCTCGCCCGCCGGCCAGTAGCCGTCCTTGGGGGCTGCGCGCATGGGGAGGTAGACGTGGAGTTGGCCGATTCGCGTGGTGATGTCGCCGGCGCGCTGGGCGATGACGGCCGCCGTCTTGTAGTCGTCGGTCTGGTGCAGGAATCCGCTGCGCGGATAGAGGTTTCCCCACATGTCGCCGGAGAAGATTCCACCCACCTCGCGCAGCCCTGGGACCAACGCTTCGGGATACACCTGCTCGGGAATTCCATGCCGCCAGCCAATGGCGTCCAGTGTGCTGAGGAAGTAGGGCACCAGCGGGAAGGTGGCGCCAGGACAAACGTACCCAGAGGCGCTGGCGAACCGGCTGAACGTGGCCCCGCCAGGATGGCCGATCACATCCGCTTCCTTGAAGCGGCCGATGCTGTTCTCGGCCTTGTAGTTGGTGGTCGCGTCATTGCCGGCCTGGGCGAGGGGATTCGGTGTGCCCAGCGCCGACACCTCGGTCCAGGGGTTGCTCCCGGTATTCGCATAGCTGGAGACGACTGCGTCAGGCACGTAGTGGCGGACCTTGACCGACGTCTTCACCTTGCAGCCATGCGGGCCGCAGAGCAGCCAGTAGCAGATCCCGACGACCTTGTATTCGAGGCACTGAGGGGAAAGGGTGGAGGAGACGATGGCGGCGCTGTTGATCGCGGCCGCGGCCGTGAACGAGAGGCTGAAGGTGGCGGCCGCCGCTGCCAGGCGGCGGAGGTTGAGGCTGGTCATCAGCGCGTCCTCCTGGCCTTGGCGATCAGCTCAAGAGCGCGCGGTACGTCCGGTTCGCCGTAGACCACGTACTGCCTGTCGACTACCACGGCAGGGATCTTCTCGACACCGAGACTCCACGCATCGGTGACGTCTTGTTGTGCCTTCACCAGCTCTGCCTGCAGGCGTCGCCCCTCGGGGCTCTGTAGCAACTGCTGAAACGCTACCTGAGCTTGTTGAGGATCCTTGGGCAGAGCGTCAGTCAGTTGCTCCTCAAGGTGTTGCTGGGCATCCAGGAGCAGGACTCGCGATGATCCGGTGGCGGTGACCGGATGGGCCTGGTCAGTGATGACCCAGGTTTCGGCCTGGCTTGCGCCGGTCAGCAGTACAAGTAGTAAGCCAACGGCCAGGGGGCGTGGCCACCAGGCTGGGGGGGAACGATGAAGAGGCATGGGTCTGTACCGGTTCGAATAGGTACAGGTAGGAGACAGGATCGCTTCCGATAGGGCAGCAGGAAATCATCACTACGTCGCCGGGGTATTTTTTACCGCTGTAATGGCGAATTGTTGGCGCATGGTGCAGAGGAGGGAGCCTGGTAACTCATAAGGTAGAAGTGAGCTTCCAAGCCATCTTTTTTTCAGGTGTTTGCGCGGACTGAGCAGTCGCTGTCGAAACAGTCATTTTTGTTGCTAAGAGGCAGGAAGGCTGCGCTGAGATTCATACTAGTAAATTAGATAGTTGTTGTCTTCTGAAACAGAATTGAAGCGAAATTGGGGGTAGGTTTTTCTAGGTGAAGGGTAACTCTTGAGAATTACAAAGGTGTGACGCAAATGTTGTATTTTTCTTGCGGTATGAAGATGGGTGGTTGGGGCGGATATAGGTGCTTTTCTCTATTTTCTTTAATTGCTCTCATCTATGGGTGTGTCGGTGGTGGAGGTGGGGCGGATGAGATTGGGCAGCACTGCTTTGAGAGAGAGCAGAAGATTTCCGGAGTTAATGATAATGAAGAGGGGAGTGTGAGGTTGAATCGGCTGAACTGCGATCCAATTGAGGGGCGTGTTCTTGAATCAGAGAAGCTGATACGAAAGCCGCCCAATGAACTGGGTATTCACTGAATAAATAATTTTTAGCATGGAGAGGTCTTTTGAAATGAAAAAATTACTTTTTATGTCGACTGTGCTTTTGGTGGCTAGCAATTTCGCATGTGCTGATGAGGGCTCAAATGATGGAAGTGAGATATGTCGGGCGCAGGGTGGGGTTGAAATAACAAGTCTAGGGGAAGTCTCAAAGGGTGTGAATGTTGAAGATGTTGTAGTTTGTTCGATTCTTCCAACTAATATGAAGTCGAGTCAAAGGGCGCCTACACTCCCTCCTCTGCAAAGGATGATCATTTCGGCAATGCCTTCACCAGGAACGGTCACTGTTTCTGCCAGCGGAGATAGGAAGTTTACAACATCTTGCCGGGCAAATCTTTATGCTCCACGTTATGCCAATTTATATCCAGACGGTGTTAGCAGGGGAACATCAGATCTACGATGTGTTGGTTACAATACACCCGGGAATTCATCTCAAGGGTGTAATGTGTCATGGGTCGGCCCGACCGACATTCAATTGGGTGTTGAGCCATATGGCGGATCTGTTGTTGTAAACTACAGTTGCACTGCCTTTAAAACAACGATTCCAGTGATAATGAGCTACAGTTATCGTGATGGACGGGCAGTGTATGGTGAGGTCCAGAATGTGTCAGGAATAATAAATGTGGTTTTGAACTAAGGATGCGCTTATAGGCTTTTATTTCAAGGTAATCAGCTTGTGAATGTGCTGCAGGGCACTCTATTGAGCGCCCTGCATAGGCTGGAAGTCGTTTGGCTGAGGGCTAGTCTTTCGAGTTCGATATGGCACGTTGATGAAGGCTGGTAAAAAGTCCTGTCTGTGTGGGTGGCAGGCGAGTGGCGCGTTCAGACGCTAATGTGGAGTTTAAGGTAGGGTTCCGACGCCGAGGATCCTCTTTGGGGGGAGTCATTTGCTGAGCCATGCAGTTGTAAGACAGGCTACGCGCTCCATTGACTTGGACATCGATACACGAAGATTTAGATTGTTCATTCGAGTGTGACTCTGCGGGCGGGGAGGCAGCAGCCTGCTGTGTCAAACCAACTATAGGCAATAAGAATATAACTCGAAGAATTTTAATAAACATTCCAATCTCCTTAATCCTGAGGGTTGGATGAGATTCAATAGTAACCTCAAGTTATGAGGAAAGATGAACCGTCTATCGTTTTGTAGTCTTGGTTAGGTCAGGCACGCGCTAGTGAGTAGTACCAAGAGTAAGCCGATAGCCAGGGGGTGTGGCGGCCCATTTGGGGAAGCGATGAAGAGGTGCGGGTTTGTACCGGTTCGAGGAAGGTATAGACAGCAGACAGGATCGCTTGCGATGGGGCAGCAGGAAACCATCAGCCCGTCGGCAGTGTATTTTTCGAGCCGTATCCAGAGCTGCTGCCAACAGCGGCAGGGGTGACTCCATCGTCATCTGGAGGGCATACTTAGCGGTTGATAGATGGCTAGTTGATATTAACGTGGGAGTCGACATCATGGAGCGCTTGCTCGAGAGCATCTATATCAATGCCCGGCCGGCGATGGAGTTCAAGCTCAGCCTCACCAGCTCCGGCCGCAAGAAGATTGTAAAGATCGTGGACGGGGATGAGGTTGAGATGCTGCCAGGTGACGTGCAGAGCATTCTGGAGTCCCAAAAAATGGATGTTGGCATCCTCTCCGATTTCTTCGTCCAGACGCTCCTAGAGCGACGCTAGTGGTCCCTGGCCAACCAGTCGATCGCCGACAGCAACGTGGTCTCGTCGGCCATGCCCTCCAGCTTCACGCTTCTTCCCGTCTGGTTGTCCCGGATGACCAGGGTCGGGGTCGCTGTAATGCCGTTCGACCGTGCAGTGTCGATGTCCGTCTTAATCAACCGGTCCACCAGGTCCATGTCTTTCGCACATTTTTCCAGTCGAGCCTGGTCCAGTTCAGGAAAGTGCAATGTGCCGCCAGGCAGCCCGCCCCCGTTGCCGGCCGACTGAGCGAAGATCGCATCGATAGCGCTCCAGAAGGCTTTGGCGCCGCCTTGGATCCCCGCGCACTCCACCAGGCGAGCCTGATGGCGGGCCGCCTCGCCATGCATCTGCAGGGGAAGATGCCGCCAAACCAGGTTCACGTCCGGATGGCTGTCTACCCAGCGCTTCAGCCGCGGTGTGTAGACCTTGCAGAAGGGGCACTCCAGGTCGGCGTATTCATTGATCGTCCAGCGCGCCTTCGCATCGCCGTAGAGGCTGTGGTTGGCTGGTAGACCCTTCACCAGAAGCTCGACCCCTAGGGCGGAGACAGCCAGCAAGACCAGCAGCAGCCCCGCCCAGGGCAGGGCGGGACCTTGAAATCGTTTTGCTGCCCAGCCGCCCTTCAACAGTCTCACGCTTGCCTCCGCTGTAGGATCTCCGCGCGGTCCACGGCCTCGATGAGCGCCTGTTGGGCTGTATCAGGCTGTGGATGCTGTTGCAGCCATTCATCCAGGAGCTGCTTTATCTGCGGGACGATATCCCGGCGATCGACTGCCCTCAGTTGAATCTGCTGCAGCTCCTCTATCAGTACAGGAGCGCATATCCTGAGCGTCTGCAGGGCATCTTCTTCGGGGTTCTGCAGGATCTGGGTCAGGTTGTCGATCAGGTTCTGGGTCAGCGAATTCAGAGCTCTCATTCGTCCTGGCACTCCACTGCCGGTGGGTCTGGGAAAACAATGGGGAAGGGTGGCAGGCCGCGCGCCTGGTCGAGATCCGCTGCGACCTGCAAGGCCGCCTCGAGCTCGTCGCAGCCGGTGGCTTGCATGATGCTGTAGCGCTGGTTCTTTTCTTCGTTTTCGGTCATGGCCAGAGCCAGGTAGAGACTCGGAGGAACCACGCGGAAGAGGTACTCCTTGCCCTTGGCCAGGAGCACGCCCTCGGTGAACTTGCCGCTTTCCTTGCGGGCCGAGAGCATCATCGACTTCTGCGCCGGCGACAGCTCGCGGAACCTGGAGATCTTCTCTACCTCGTCGGGGGGCATGTTCAGGCACAACCACCACTCGATCATGTTCAGCATCGGCGCCCCGGAGGCTGGGATGTCGTCGATGTTCTGGGTGGCGAGCCAGAACCAGGCGCCCAGTTTCCGCCACATCTTGGTGATCTTCATGGCGTAGGGCAGCAGCAGCGGGTGCTTGGTGATGATGTGCCCCTCATCGGTGATCTTGACGATGGGCCGGCCCTTGAATTGGTCGCGTTCGGCGATGTTGTTTACGGTGTTCAGCAGCGAGATGTAGGCGATCCCGAGCTGGGCGGCGTAGCCTTCGCGCGCGTAAGTCGCGAAATCCACCACGGTGAGATCGGCTTCAGGCCAGGGCGTGCCTTCGCGATTGAACATCTCGCCGTCGGCACCCATGCAGAACATCTGCATGGCTTCCGCCATTTCGGCCAGGCGCGCGCGCCGTTCTGGCGCGGTGCCATCGCTTCTGGAGGCCTCGTAGAGCGCATCGCGCACGTCCTGGGTCAGTACCGTGCGGTTCGCGGCGGCGCAGGTCCTGGCCGCCGCCAGGATCGCCTGGCGGACGGCGCTGCGATCGGCACGGGTCAGACGCGCGTCTTCCTTCTCTTCGCCGCCGGTGATCATCAGGCGCGCGACGATCTCCATCTCGCCGAGGATGTCTCGTTGATCGTCCTCGAGGTCGACCTTGTTACCCTGGACGGCGTCCGAGGCATCGATGTCTTCGGCATCCAGGACCTTCACCAGGTCGGGACTCTCGACCAGCTTGATGGCGTCCGCGAACGGCGCCAGGCTGACCCCGGAGCCCGGGGCGAGGCGGACCCGGTGGACCGAGAGGCCAAACCGCTTGGCGAAGTCAGCCAGCAGGCCGAAGCTGTTGCCCGCTTCCGCGACGAACATCCGTGGCAGGTACATGGCGAGCATCTGGCTGATGAGGTTGGTCAGGGACGCTGACTTGCCGGACCCGGTTGGGCCGAAGATGAAGCCGTGGGCATTCATCTGCCGGTCCAGCTTGTTGAACGGGTCGAAGGTCAACGGCGCGCCGCCACGGTTGAACAGCGTTAAGCCAGGGTGTCCGGTACCGGTGGTACGCCCCCAGATGGGTGATAGGTTGGCGATGTGCTGCGCGAACATCATCTGGGTGTACCACTCCAGGGCCCGCTTTTCGTTCGGATCGAAGTTCGAGGGCAACCAGCGCAGGTAGCTGTTCAGCGGTCCGACTTCGTTCTGCGGTTCGACCGGCACCAGGCCGGCGCCGAGCAGTACGTTGCTCAGGGTGATGCAGCGCTCCTCCAACTGGGTGTGGTCGCGGCCGCGCACGAACAGAGCGATCGAACCGCGATAGAGCTTGTGCTCCCGGCCGATCAGGCGGCGAACGGTGGCCACGTCCTCGCGGGTGTGGATCGAGGCCTGGGTGTCACCAACGGCCTTTTTCGAGAGCTGCTGCAGATGTCCTTCCAGCATGTCCTGCGGCGTCACCACCATGGTGATACACAGCAGCGTGTCCTCGGGCATGCGATCAAACAGGGCGTTCAGGCCATCACCCTTGAGCGTCTCGCCGGTGAAGTGGCCTGTCAGCGGCGCCTTGTTCAACTGGTTGACCACGATCACACGGTGCGGCATGGCATCGAAGAGCCATACGCCCTGGGTGGCATCGGAAACAGGCTGCCGATAGAACAGGTTCTGGGAGAAGTCTGTGCCGTCGGCCAGCGGCAACTCGTCCTGCAGGATCGGTTCGTCCGGTCGGCACACCAACTCGTAGAAGCGACGTAGGTCCGCCTCGGTCTTGCCGAGGTGATCCGGGTGCGGGTTGAACCAGCGGATCAACCAGTTCCTGATCTCCTGTCCGCCCATGCGCGAAGCGACGATGCCGGCGTTCGCCAGGCCGCCTTGGATACGCTCGCAGATGGATTTCAGGTACGCCGCCGGGTCCTGTCCGCGAATCTGCGCATCCGCCTTGCGGATCCGGCGGTAGACCACCATCCGCACGCGCCGCTGTTGTCCTCGCCAGGGCAGTTTGCTGACGGCGGTGTCGACGAACAGTCCGCCCGGCTTCGAAATGCCCTCCAGGTGATGCTTCATGAGCGCCAGGTACATCTCGCTGAAGGCCGATCCTCGCGCTCGAGGATGGACGTACTGCCTCAACTGCTCCTGGAAATTGTCCCAGCTGATCTCGTCCTGGGCGTAGAACTGGACAATCCAGGGTGAGGTTTCGTGCTCGTCGAAGGAGTTCTGCAGGGCTTCCTTTAATGCGTCCCGGGCGTTCTGCATCCAATTGGGATCGCGGCCCTCGGTGCCCAAAGGCACCAGCTCGAAGAAGACGGCACGCGAACGCCCATCCTCCAGGAGCATCACCTGTTCGTCGGGCAGGTACTCGGCCCAGGGCAGCAGATCGACGAACGATGGGGCGTGATCGTAGAGGCGTGACGCTTCAGCCTGCGTGGCGCCATTCTTGCTCCCGGTGTTGGGCAGAGGAATACCCATGGCGGCCAGTCGCGCCAGATATCGCTCAGTCGCTTCTTCCGCGGCCGCTACGTCCAGCGCTCCTGAATCTTCGGGAGCGTCTGCCGGTACCGACTGAGGCTGTGTGCGACCGCGCAGAAGGGTTTGAAAAAGGCCCATCAATAGTTATATGGACGCCTCCCGTTTGCCAAGAACGTCTTCGGTGATGGTGTGACAGGACACGGCTGCAGTTTTATATCCGGCCTTTGGCGCAGGTCAGATGCCTGCTGGCCTTGATGGAATTCGCCAACCCACGTCTCATTTCCTCCATGGACTCGAGGTCCAACTACTGATTCAGACTTGGTGGGGCGCGGTCCGACCTGTTTGCCATCACTTGTTACGTACCTTGCGCAACCTTTCAGCTGTCCTCCCTATATCGAAGTAAATAAATGCAAGCGTGACCGGCTCAAGCGGGTCGACTTACGTACTCAGGTTGGAACACTCGTTGGTGAGCCAGTAAGGCCCACAACGTACGAGCCATCTTGTTGGCCAGTGCCACCACGGCTACATTCAGTGGGCGTCGCGTAGCCAAATTCGCTGCCCATGCGGGCGGTGTTTTGCTCGTCATCAGAACTGACCGAGCGCCATGGATAAGAAGCGTGCGTAGATACCTATCGCCTCGCTTACTGATACCCAGGAGTTTTACCCGGCCACCTGTTCCGGTCTGCCGAGGAACCAAGCCCAGCCAGGCAGCGAATTCGCGGCCAGAGCTGAATGCACCTGGATCCCCCATGGCGGCAACCGTGGCGGTAGCGGTGAGCAACCCCACACCGGGAATTGCCGTTATGCGCCGGCAACTTTCGTCGTCGCGGTGCCACTCCCGCAGCCGACGCTCGATGTTGGAAACTTCTTTGTCCAATTGAGCGATTCGCGTGTACTGCTCGCGCAGTGATTCAATCAAGACTCCCGGAAGGCGATCGACGAGCCGGGCGAATACCGAAGGCAGCGCCTTGGCTACTGCATCGCGGCCCAGGGGCATGACCTCACCGTATTCAGCGAGTAGCCCACGCAAGGCATTGATCTGTGCGGTACGAAATTTCACCAGTTGCTGCCGCATACGATGGAGCGCGAGCACGGCCTGCTGCGCTTCGGTCTTGATTGCAACGGCTTTGATTCCCGGTTGTTGAACGGCTATCCAGATAGCTCGTGCATCTGCAACGTCATTCTTGTTACCGCCTGCGAAGGGGCGCACCGACTGAGCCGGGAGCAGTTTCACGGTGTGCCCCATGGCTACAAACTGGCGGGCCCAATGCTGCGCCCCACCACACGCCTCCATGCCGATGAAGCATGGCTCGCGATTGATGAAGTGCTGCAGGAGACGAGCGCGCTTAATCTGGCGGCTGGTAACTTCTCCTGTTTCTTTGTCTACCTCGTGAATCTGGAAGACGCTCTTGGCTATATCGATGCCAACGATGGTTTGGGAAAGGCTCATGATGATCTCTCCAGGTGGGCTACGGAGCTCCAGATGTATCACGGCCCTCTAGGCCTGATCCGCCTCGAGGCTGGAGCCGGAAGGATGTAAGAGGGAGGCGTCCATTACATTTCCTCCGTGCGTTCGCCCGGCATGGCGTACTGGACTCGCTGGTAGAAGGGGAACACGGTGGTGTAGCCCGGGACCGGGGCGGGATCGCTGCCGGCCAGGTGCGGGAACACATACATGACCAGGTCGGGATTAGGCAGTCGTTTGAACTGGCTGTGGATCTCGTTGCTAGCCGTGCGGGTGTAGTCGGCCTGGTCATTCGCGGAGGCAGCCTGCTGCGGATCGATGGGGCGCCGCAGCGTTTGCCTGGCATCGAGGAGCAGCCGGCCACGGCTGTTGCTTATCGAGCTGGTCGCACCTCGCTCCCAGACGTCGAGCATGTTGGCCTCGCCGTGGGGCAGCATCTCCTCCTTGCTGGTGGAGCACGCTGCCAGAACCAGCGTGCAGGCCAGGCCGGCGCAGAGACGATGAAGGGGGTTAGTCCAGGTCTGCTGTTGCATGAGCGGCTCCAGAGCTGTAATCGACCTTGCGGCCCTTGAGTTCATAGTCGATCGCCAGTTGCTGATCGAGATGCACTGCGACCCGCGCACCTGGCTGCACGTAGACGGCGGCGAAGGCCTCCCCGTACAACTTGTTCATCCACTGCCGGATGTCGCTGACGCCGCCGGAGAGGATGCTGTTGAGGGCCGAGTTGCTGTTGGTTCCGGTCGTCCCGAAGCTGGTGCCGTTGCCGCTGAAGACGGTACTGGTGTTGTTCTCGTCGGCGTCCAGGAGCTTGGCGATGCCGGCCCCGGCAGCCGTGAGCAGGCTCTGATTGCCCAGGTACTCCTTGGCATTGGATCGGCGATCACCTGCGATGCATGGGATGCCGTAGGGGTCGCTGATCCAACCGAGGCCGCCCTGGATGGTTTTCTGGTCGGCGCTGGCGGTCTGGTTGTTGTTGCTCTGGTTGTCATTCACCTCCTCGGCCGGCGCCGGGAAGGTGCGCACGGTCCCGTCGTTGAACACGAACGTGAGGCTGCGGATCTGCCCACGCACGCAGGAGAGTGTCCAGTCGCCCGAGGCGGTCCCGCTGGCTACCGCGCCGGCGACGTCCGGCAGCTCGATGCCGTTGGCGGTGAGGTTGTCCGGGCCGATGAGGATTTTGAACGGGTAAGGATCATTGACCGTCCCGTCGACCGGCACACGACCGATCAGCGCGGACATGGCCACCGATCCCATGAGCGTCGAGTTCTGCGGCAGCGTGTAGGTCTTGCGGACGAGCTTGCGGTTTTCCAGGTCGGATCGCTGTTGGCCGACGGGGTGCAGCCCGTCATCGATCCGCTCCAGCGCGTTCTGTCCGCGATCGACCGCATTGCCGAAGGAGGTCGGGAAGCTGAATCCGCTCGGTTGGGTGGTGGAGCCGGCGGCCAGCGGCTGGCCATTGGCATCGACCGCGCGAGCGTCCTGGGGCTCGATCCAGACGATATCCGATGAAGACGAGCCCGCTCCCTGAAAGTGCTGGCCATCCTCTGGTCGCACGCCGAACCCGACGGGCAGGTCGGTGTCACCGGCCTCGGGAATGTGGGTTAGGTTCTCAAGCCGTTTCTGTACCTGGTCCAGGATCGTCTGGCTACGGTTCTCCTGCTGTTGCTGCAGCTCCTGGGCGGTGTTGTTGAGCTTCTGCTCGATGTTCTGATCGATGTTGCGCAGGCGGCCCTGCAGGTTCTCATTGGCGGCTTTGAGCGAGTCATTCTCCTTGATGACCTTGCTGATCTGGTCCTTGAGCTGCCGGCTTTCTGCCACGATGGTGCGTAGTGTGTCGGCGGGCGTGTCGCCGTCGATGCCCAGGGTTGCCGCTTCTTCCGACGTTACCGTCGGGGTTGCGGCGCCTTGTGACTGCGCGCTTTCCTTCTTGCCCATCATGCTCACGCCGATCAGGATGGCGCCGATCACGACGGGGATGACCAGCAATTTCAGGAGGGGATTACCGGTCAGCGCCACGACGGCCTCCTTTGGGATCGATCTGGCTGATGGAGGAGGGCAGGAGCGCGTCAGCAAGGCCGCGGCCGCGCGTCACCAGATACACGGTAGTGGTGTCGGAAGCGTCGCCCCGGGCCCCCAGGTACGGGTGCTGGAAGGTCGCGGCGACGAAATTGCCCATCAGGTCCCTGGGATCCAGGGCCAGGTGCTGGGCGCTGGCGTTCTGCAGCTTCACCGCCGTGACGTAGTAGTCGTCCAGCCGCCAGGCGCCCAAGGCGGTAGCCGTGATGGGTAGGCTGGGGAGCAGGGTGGTCAGGTCAAGCTGTCGCTTGACGCGCACCTGACCGACGCCATCCACCGGTTCCACCGTGCGAAGCGGGGCATAGAGCATCTGCGCCGCATAACGCGTCAGAACTACGGGGACGGGCGTTTCGCGCGGCACGGCCTTCGGTGCATCTGCCTGCTCGGTCTGTTTCGCTGCTGCCGATGGCTGGGCTTCCCGGCGCTGGCCATAGTGTGAACCCACGGGCTCGCCGGCGACGATCCTGACCGGCTCGCGCGGTTGTTGATCGGCCGCGGCTTCGGTGGCGGCGATATCGATGAGCATCTGCTCGCCATTGGTCGCGTCCTGCAGGCGCAGGCGCGCTGGAGGAATCGGCTCGTTGGCAAGCAGGTAGAGTGCACCGCCGGTACTCTGGACGCGCAACTTGCCCTGCAGGTCCCGAGGAACGCCAACTCGCACGTTCCTGTCGACGAATACAATGCGTTCCTGGCCGACCGTCAACGGAATGGCCAGCGGAATGCGCTCCCAGCGCAGAATCTCCACCGCGTGGGCCAGTGTGGGTAGGGCAAGCATTAGCAAGAGCGAGCCTGTCGACTTCCGGATCATAGACCTCCCTCCCGCTTGGTGGGGGCGGCCGGCTCTTCAAGCTCGATACGTTGAGGCGTGTCGGAGTAGCAGTCCCACTGCAGGCCGAAGGGATTAGTCTCCGGGTCGACGTCGGCACGGATGACGTGCAACGGGTAGCGGGCCAGCGCCCGCTTGATCTTCTCGCCGGCGTAATACTCGGTGCTGTCCATGTCCAGGTTGACGGTCCAGTCATTGATCGAGTGCTGGATCACGCGTCCATTGCTCTCGCCAATGCCTCGACCGGGGATTTCCGAGGTGGTGCGCTCGCGTCCCCTGAGCTCGCCGGCGTTACGACGAAACTCGAAGTCTTTCTCCAGGAAGACTTTGCAGGAAGGCGTCAGGTAGGCGGCGTAGCGGAACAGGTTTCCCTTGTAGTCCACCTCGCCGTCCTTGGGCCAACGTTGCACCTGCTGGAAGATGTAGAGACCGAATGCATAGACACTCTCTGGCGGAATGTCCCACCACAACCGGGTGCTCCCTGAACGCAAGTCGGGCGGAATGTGGATCCAGAGGTCTTTGCGGGCTTCCCAGACGCAGTAGGCCAGCACCACGATGACCATGCACAAGAAGCCGGTGATGAACCGGAACGTGTTGATGTGAGCCTGCTGTTGCGCGGTGTGTTTTCTGAAACTCATGGGGACTCCGTGCGTCGACTGGTCCAGGCGCCGGAGCGCGTCACCAAGTGACGGTTGCCGAAGACGGGAAAGCGCAGCGAGAGGGCCAGCTCCACCTGGCGGTAGAACCAGGTATCGGGCCGCCCCCGCTTCATCCGCCGCAGGACGCGGCTGCCGATACCCAAGCCGAGGGCGCCGACCAGCAGCGCGCCCAGTGGAATGCAGGCAGCGTTACCTGCGACCAAGGCAGCCGGGATGCCAAGAACGAACCCGGCTGCTCCGCTGGTGAAGACCGTGATCCACATTTCGTCTGCGGTCAGGCCGCCGATGACCACCGGTTGCCGGTTCAAACGGGTCGGCAGGAAGCTGAGGGTTCCATCCTGAAACAGATGTTCTTCGGGCATTGGAAGGCCCTTACATGATGGCGGTGGCTTTGGTGACGAGATAAATGATCAAGATCAGCAGGCCGACACCTACGGCTACGCCCGCTCCGAGATCCGACCATTTCTTCTTCCCGTCATGGATGGCGTGATAGGTGCCGTAGGTATGCCAAGCGACCCCCAGAAAGACAGCCGCGCAGATGAGTAGCGCGAGGAGCATCGCTCCGTCATAGCCGAAGTTCTGGATGGTTTGCATGATTCCCGACCCTTCCCCACGGCTAGGAGCCTCGGGTTTGGGGAGTGCAGCCAAGGCGACACCTGGGAGTGTCAAAGAGATGGCTGCCAGGCGCCGGCAGAGGGTGGACAGTTTCTGGAGGGTGAATTTCAGCATGAGTGTCTCCGTATGGGTCAGCTGAGGAGGATGAAGGAGGTGATGCCGAGGAGGACCACGATCCGTATCGCGGAAGCGCCGGCAGTGGCGCTGTCGAGGTTGTTGGTGGCCCAGCCGCGCCAGGTGCTGTACATCGCCCAGGCGGACCAGAGCAGAAGGAAGGTCATCGCTGCTCCAATGAACAGCCCCTCGCCGGCCGATGGAGGAAAGCCAGCGGCGGCCTGGAACGCTGATGTCTGGGCTCCGCTCATGCTCACGGCATCGGCCCTCCGCGCAGGGTGTAATTCCCAGATAGGTCTGAAGGGTCACGCGGTTGGGCGCGGCTGGGGGTCATGTAGTCCTGCAGGCCTTGGCGGATGCGCTGCAGGTCAGCGGCCAGGCGCGAGTAGTCGAAGTAGAAGCGCTGTCCGGGCTCATCGGCGCCCTGGGCACTGCGGCGGGCGGTGTCCTCAAGGGCATTGAGCTGCCGGATCATCACCGCCAGGTTCGCCTGCTCGGAGGCGCTCGCTGCGAAGGCTCCCTGTGCGACCAGCGCACCGCAGGCCAATACGGCCAGGCAGGTTCGGCGAAGGGATGGATGTGGAGTGTTCACGGCGAATCTCTTGCAGATCAGGGTGCGATCAGCTTGCCGATCGCCCTGATTCCATTCCGCAAGAAATACTCGGCGCGGGTCCGGGGTATTTTTTTATGAGGTTGCGCGCTTGAAAAACAGCAGGTAGCTGACGGGCAGAGCGATGCCCCAGGCCCAGCCTTGGGCGTTCTGATTGCCGATCTCGGTGACGCCCCGCATGAGTGGCTGAACGCTCACCAGCTCCCAGCCTTCCCGGCCCAGACGCACGACCTCGGCCCAGCGCAGAGGGTTGAGCAAGGCGTGGTCGTCGGGTTCCAAGGTGTCTTCTTTGTGTTTGAACATCGCGACGCCCTTGGTGAGGGTTTTGTAGGGGATGTCGATGTTCTCGACATGGTATTCGAAGGTCTGCTTCATGACGTGCTCCTGGAGTGGTTCGAGTAGAACCGCACGGTTTCAAGAGCAGGAGGAGGGCCTCAACCGAAAATACTAGGCCTAGCACCAGTGAATTTCTGGTGGTTGGCGGGTTTAGAGACACGTATGGACGTCTGGGTGTATATTTCATATATATTTCTAAGGGAGACGGCTGATGCTTAGAAACATCTCTATTGGAGTTTTGCTAGCCATGGCTGCTATGTTGGACAGTTATGGGGTGGCTGCCGCTACATTACGATGCGGGTCGGCAATTGTTAGTGAGGGTGACTTGATTGATGATGTGCTTAGGAAGTGCGGCAACCCTGATAGCCGTAAAGTTGAAGGGCCCGCAGTGGATGGTAGTGGCTATATAGTGCGGGGGGCTGCTACTGTCGAAAACTGGGTATACGGACCAAGGAATGGTTGGTACCAGAAGCTTAGGTTTGTCGATGGAAGGCTAGTTCAGATAAAAGGCAGTATGGACTAGGGTATAGCCGTGGATGGTGTGTTTTTCATCCACGGCTATAAGTCATCATCCGGCAGATGATATAAGGGTAAGGATATTTGCGATTGGTAGGCCTTGTGCGTCGGAAATAAACACGGTTGCACTAGCGCCTGCACGAGAAACTATCTGTTGTAGGTTGCTCGGATTAGACATGCCGCCGTTGTAATTGGCTTGGAATTGCTTGCTGGAACTTGCTATGTCTAGAAGTTCAAGTAGAGTGCTTTGGTTGGCGGATTGTGCGGAGTTCATACTGATTGATGTGTTTGATCCTGCCGCTCGCAGCGCCTGCTGGATGTTGTTTGAAGTGAGTTGGGCACCATTAAAGTTGGCGCTGAATTTTTTAGTGTTGCCCGCGATGTTGATGACCTGTAAAAGGATGGATATATTCGCCGCCTGAGCGGTGTTGACGCTGATACTGGTTCCCGCGGCCGCAGCGCTGATCGCTTGCTGAAGGTTGTCTGCTGTTAGTTGTGCACCATTGAAGTCGGCGCTAAATTTTTTCGTGTCTTTGGCAGAGTTGATGAGGGCTAGCAGGGTGCTTATATTAACCGCCTGAGCGGTGTTGACGCTAATGGATGTTCGGGTTCCTGCGGCGTCTAAAGCTTGTTGAATGTTGTTTGAAGTAAGTTGAGCGCCATTGAACTCTGCGCTGAATGTTTTTGTGTTACCTGCTGCATGAATAGTCTGAAGAAGGGCGGTTATATTTGCCGCTTGTGCGGTGTTGACGCTTATGCTAGTGTTTGTGCCTGCCGCATTTACTGCTCTAAGTAGGTTGTCGCTGCTGAGTTGGGCTCCATTGAATTCTGCGCTAAAACTCTTTGAGTTGCCTGCTGTAGATATTGCGGAAAGAAGTGTGTTTATATTAATGGCTTGTGCGGCTATTGTGGATACTCTGGTTAATGATCCTGCTAAGTTTATGACTTCCTGAAGGTTGTTAGCAGTCAGCTCTGCGCCGTTGAAAGTTGTTGAGAGGTTTTTTGTGTTTTCTGCAGTGGTTGTTGCCTTGAGAAGAGTGTCTATATTTAATGCTTGCGCGTTGCTTATGCTGATGGTTGTATTCTTTCCTGCTTTTGATAGGGCCTCTAGCATGTTGCTTGGATTTAGAAGGCGTCCGTCGAAATCAAGGATAAGCTTCATCTCAATGCTCCGCTGTGACCTAACGTTAAAGTCTTGGTGTGAGTACTTCCTAGGCTGAATGAGTTGGCTACAAATCTCTTTGCCTTATGTCAATGTCAGGCATTCGCTGTGACCAATATCATTTTTTTGAGTCATTTTTCACAGCTAGCTATCTGCTCCTTCAGCTTTCTGTCGTCCACGTACCGCTGCATGATCGATAGCACCAGGCTATTGATGGCGAGGATCTTCATCGCGCGGGTCACTGCGACGTAGATCAGGTTCAGCTCATCGTCGCGCTTGCCTGGGTCGGTGTCGGGGGCCAGCGGGTCCGCGTTGAAGTCGTCGTACAGGCAAACGAAATCCCATTCCAGCCCCTTGGCCTTGTGTGCGGTGGTCAGGGTGATCGTTGCGTCCAGCTCATCGTCAAGGGTCAGTGAGCGAAGCTCGAGGATCCGCGCCGGTAGATCAGGGTAGGTCGAGATGATCTTGATCGAGCGCGCCATTTCACTGTCCTGGCTGATCTCGGCGATCTCCACGTACTGGGTGTAGTCGCGGTAGTCCCGGAGCAGCTTTTTGTTCTGGACGTTTTGGCGCAGGCCTCGGCTGAATGCGTACAGATCCTCCAGGTCGCGCAGCGAGTAACTGTCGATACCGCCTACCCAGTAGAACTTGGGCGCCGGATTATTGCGCACACGCTGCAGGGCATTTTCGATGACGCCGATAACGGTGCGGTGAATGAAAGTGCGGTGAGGAAGGTCCGCCGGGAGGGACTTTTTCACCAGCGTCTGCGGGCCCAGTCCTTGAAGTTTCCGTGTCTCGCCCTTGTAGGAGAGGATGATGTTGGCCACGTGCGCAATCGCGGGGCCGAACCGCCAGCTCTGGGTCAGGTAGTGCTCCTCGGCGCCGACCATCCAGTCGCTGTTCAGGGCATCTTCCGCGCCTCTGAACCGGTAGAGCTGCTGGTGGGGATCGCCGACGATAGCCATTTTGATGCGCTGCCAGTGGGCAATGTCCGCGATCACTGGGTTGATGTCCTGTCCCTCGTCCAGGAGCATGCAGTCGAAGCGCTGGCTCAAATCGGGCTTGCTCAGTTGATACAGCTTCAGGTAGCCGTCATGGGGCATCAGCATGCCGGTGTCCTGGAGATCTACCATGCGCCTCCAGACTACTCGCGCCATGTCCAGGCCCTGCTTGAGGAAGCGTTCCTGGGCACTGGTGAGGAACGCCTTGTCGCGGAAGCGCGGGAAGTGCGGTCGGCCGAGTTCCGCGTCGGCGCTGGCCATGTAGTTGTTCAGCGTGGCCAGCACGTCACGTACCAACTCCCAGTCTTGGGTATCGAGTCCGCGGGCGATATCGGTCAGACGCAGGTTCTTCGTCTTCTTGTGGGCGTACTGGATGCCGTACACCGCATGAGCCAGGCTGTGGGCGGTCTTGCACACTACGTTGCGGGGGAACTTGCCCTTCGCGGCCTTTTCCACCGAGCTGTTGTAGCAGAGGTAGAGGATTCTCAGGGTAGGGTTCGCCTTGGCAAAGCCCACCAGGGTGGTGGTCTTGCCAGTGCCGGCGAAGGCTCGCACCAGGATCTTCGATGCCTTCGACTGGATGATCGGTGACTGTTCGTGAGTCCACTGCACGGCGGGTCTCCTACAGGTACTTTTTGAAGGTGGATGCTGTGATGCATACCGCTACGCCGAGCAGCGCGGCGCAGGGCAGCAGGATGAGCAAGGGGTTGATGCTGATGGGGATTGCCAGGTAGAGCGTCCAAGGGACGACCGCTAGCGGAATGATGCTGCCGCGCGCCTTGTGGTAGAGGTAGCTGGACTCCCGGCCGGCGCCGAACTTGCGCAGGTCCCGGCGCACCAGGCCGTCCACCAGGCCGGTGAACGCGGCCATCAGGAACAACGGGATGGTCATGATCAGGATCACCAGGCGCACGACGAATGTCAGCACCGTGTACAGCGCGGCCAGGCCGTAGTTCTGCAGCGTGGAGACACCCTGGGCGGTGAGATAGCGAACGTCCAGAGGGCTCCGTGGCCCTGCCTGCGCGATGGTGGTCATGTTGGTCATCCAGTCGACTATCCCGGTCTTCACGAACAACCAGTCATAGGCCAACTGGGCCAGCCAGGTGGCGGTTCGACCTGGCTCCTGCACGACGACGCTGTGTAGCAGCCCCTGCGACAGCCAACTGAGTTCGTACTCGAACATGGCCTGGGCATGCTTCCAGCCCGCGTCAGGCCAGAAGAAATACAGGCAAACCCACTCCACGATGATTGCGCCGACCAGCGAACCGAACATCACGCCGAGAAATTGGAAGGGCGTACTGATGATGGTGCCGACAAGGGTCTTCTGGCTCTCTTGTTGCTGCTCTGCACGTTGAGTGACTTCAGCCATCAGGCGGCATCCTCATCGGCGCCGAGGTGACGGAAATCGTCGACCAGGTCCTGGGGCAGACCATCCTGCAGGGCGGAGTATCCCGGCGCCTCCCACCACTCGCTGTTGGCGGCCTGGCCCTTGCGCATACCGGCAGCCAGCTCCTGCAGGCTTTTCGGCATCACCTCGTCGGGATCGACCGCCGGCAGCGGCATTCGGATCTTCCAGAGATTGCCGCCCTCGAGCAGCGCGAACGCCTGTCCTTTGGGCAGGCCAACGATGTGGGCCGGCTCGAGCATCGGCACGCTGGTCATCTGCACCTGGTCGTGCGAGCTGGAAGTGAAGGCTGCCTTCTTGTTGTTGATCGCGTCGTTGGCACCGCTCGCCGGTGTGCTGGTGTAGATCTGGACCTTGGGGAGCTGGTTGGTCAGGAGTTCGGCCGTGGCGGTCTCGCGCACCCGCAGCATGAACAGGTTGTTGAAGTTGCCGATGATCTGACCGGCCTTCGCGCGGGAGCCGATCTTGGCCTCGATGTCGCTCATGGTCTGGGTGTAGGCCGTCACCTGCACGCCGGCGCCGCCCGCTTTGTTGACCATGGGGATGAACTCGTCGCCAATCAGCTCGTTGAACTCGTCGGCATGCAGGTTGATGCGGACCTTGCCGCCAGCGAGCGAGCCGGGCAGGCCGTCATCGACACCATGCTTGTAGATGTGACCCGCCACCGAGACCAGGTCGCTGAACATTGAGTTGCCCACCGCGGCGGCGACCTCGGTATCTGATAGTGCGTCGAGGCCGACGTAGACCACGGCGCGCTTGCGGATAACCTGCATCCAGTCGAAGATCGGTCGCGGATCGTTGAGGTCCGCGTAGTTGGGCGAAAGCAGCTCCGAGATCCGCCCAGTGGTGAGTTTCTCCAGCAGCGGCAGCAGCGAGGCCACGATCTTGTCGAAGTAGGTCTTGTCGTAGCGCACTGCGCTCTTCAGGCCTTCCATGACCGGGTCGGCGATGCGTTTCTGTGTCAGGTACTGGTCGATGGCCACGACCCGCAGGGGCCGTCCTTTCATGTTGAACGGGATGTTCTTGTCGTTGAGCTTGCCCTCGATCTGGATGATCGTGTCCCAGGCCCTGGGATCGTGCTCGCTGATGTATTTCTGGGCATATTCGACGAACAACGCATCGATGTTCACGACGTGGCGGAGGATCTGCTGGTAGTCCGGGCGGATACCCAGCGCGTGCAGCGCGCGGGCGATGATGTTGACGAACCGCCAGGCGAACTCACGGAACGCCGCGCTGTTGCCTTCGCCGGAGAGCTGGCCGGCGACGCGGGTGGCGACCTCGGAGATCCGGCCGAACCGGCCGACAGCGTTGTAGCGTGCCGACAGGTCAGGGTGGCCGAGGTGGAACACGTAGAACTCATCGAGGCGGCCGGCACGTTCGCATTCCACGTACATACGCTTCAGCAGGTCAGCGTCGCCTTTCGGGTCGAAGACGATCACCACCTCGTAGTCCGGCTGCTCCTCTGCGCGCCGGCGCCGGTGGCCGTGGTGAACCGTCTGGGTCCGCCGACCCATCTTCGCCCGCCGGCGTCGGCCCCGGCAGTGGGTGCGGCGAATATCCTGGGTGATGAACAGCTCCGCGAGTCGCGTCTTACCCACCCGCGTAGTGCCGAGTACCAGTGTGTGGCCGCCGCGCTCGCCCAGTTGCAGGCCTACATCCTGTTCGCGCGGCTCGATGCCATGGAGCCGAGGCAAACCGCCCACGGGCGGCAGCGGCCGTGCGGGGTTCCAGGCCACGTCCCAGGCAGTGGCTTTGGCGACCAGCTTCAGGGGGAAGGGGGCGAACTCAAGCTGCTTCTCCAGCCGGCGCGCGCGCTCGTAGAGCGGCGAGGGCTCGACGTAGGAGGCGAACTGGGGCAGGTAGGTATCTGCCAAGCGCTGCGTATGCTTCTGCGTCCAGCGAAAGCCCTTGCCGATGAACAAGTGTTCGTTGCTGACCGGCATTTCGGCACTGGTCATCGTGTACTTCGGCAGTCGGCGGATGTTCCGCCGGTAGCGGAGCACCACGCCGGCCTGCTTCAGCCGCACGATACCCAGCCAGGCGAAGCCCAGTGCGGCCACGATGCCGAACAGCGGAGTGAGGGCGAACGTCCACGGCGCGACGATGCAGAGCGCGGCCGCGGTGAAGCACACGGTGGTGGTGTAGAGCTCCACGGCCGGCCGCAAGAGCGCTTCCAGCGGGTACTGGCCTGCCATGGGTTACACCTTCAGGCTCGCTGGCGAGTGCAGGCGGCCCGGTCGGCGGCGCTTGGCATGAAGTTCCAGCACCTGTTTCCTGGCTTGCTCTACCTCATGATCAGGCAGCATCTGCTCCAGCAGCTCGCAGAGGGACGACTCGTCCTCCAAGGCCTTGGACGTCACCTCACCGCCGTAGCGTGAGATCAGGCCGAGCAACTCCTGGTACATGAGTTGGCGTGCCTGAGCGTCGCTCGGCTGCTTGATGACCAGGGTGATCAGGTGAGTAGTCATGAGGACTCCTACTGCTGGATGGCGGTGGATGTGATGAGGGCGGGGTAGTGCCGCAGTCCGAGCCGGTCGACCAGGTCGTCCGCCGGCGCCGGCAATATCTGAAGTCCTTTCCCCCAGGCACGGATTTCCGTCAGGCGCGCTTCGCTGGCCACGTTCACTGCCAGGCCCACAGCGTGGAGGCCTCGGAGCTCGTCGCCTCGCTCTTTCAGCCAGGTTCGAGACAGCGTGTCGTCGCCGACCAGGAACAGAGGTTGCAGGCCTGGGGCGTTGATGGCGCGCCCCTGAACCTGGCCTGGCGAAAGGCGTGCCGAGCGAACTGGAAACGCACCTGAGCCACGGACACCCAGGTCGCCAGGTCCTGGTGTGGCAGCGGATGGCTGCGGATCCAGGCCCTGGTAGTAGGGGAGCGCTGAGGCTCCGCCGAGGTCTTCGACAACGACCAGCCCGGCGGCCCAGGCTTGAGTCGCGAACGCCGTGCAGAATGCCAGCGTGGCTAGGATCTTCTTCATGGATTGGTCACCAGCAGGTTGACGCCGAGGACTTGGCTAAGGTGGCGGGATACCGTCCTACGGTATTTGGCGGCAGGCGCGCCGCCGGCGGGGCGGTGGTAGCGGCCGGCAACTTGGATCCAGTCCACCGGTCTTCCCGGGGCGGATGCATACAGGGCGTCCCGCTGCTCGATCAGGATGTCGGAGGTGGCGTCCAGGTTCTTGTACGGATCCAGGGACTCGCAGGGGCTGGAGAAACGATGTCCGTTCCAGCCGATGTTGACCTGGCCGAGGCCGGAATCGACGCTCTTGGCCCCGTAGAGGTTGATTGCCGCGAGTAGCGCTGTGCAGGCGGCGGTGCGGGTCGCGTAGTAGTAGGATTTCCCGGCGACGTTCAATGTCCAGGGCCAGGGAACGTATTCGCCGCGCAGCAGGACCTTGCTCTCGGTCAGCGCGACCGAGTAGAGCACCTCGGCCGGAACCCCTTTGGGCAGGGCGATCTGCTTATACGCCGGCGGTGGATCCACGGCGGCCTGAGCGATGTTGACCAGGGCCAGCAGGGTGGCCAGCTGGAGGGCTCGAACTACAGACGTTGCCATCGGCCGTTCACCTCCTGTACCAGGGCGGGAAGGGCCCCACCCAGTCCCAGGGCCATCCAGCGGCCCTCGTCATGATTGAGCGTGATCTGCTTGCTGCGAACCTTCTTCGGGTCGACGCCGGCGAGGATTGCCCAGTGCCGCACTCGCTCTGCGTCGTTCTGGCTACCGACGAAGTAGAGGTCGAACTCCTTTTCTGCTTGTTGCAGGTCGCGGACCCGCTGGATGCAGGCGGTGCAGTTGTCCTGGACGAACAGGGCCAGGCGCCCGCTGCTCTGCAACGCTGGGCTCATGTTCGGCGTGCCCGACGGGTTGGCTGTGCTGCTTTCGGTGAGGCGGATCACCCCCTCGCCTGGATAGGCGCGGGCGAAGGCTTCGTCGTATGCGCGCTGGTAGGCGAGTTCCTTCTCGACCCGGCGCCGTTCGGCCTGGACCTGTAGATCGGCATACCGCCGCCGTTCCTCTGCCGATCGCGCCTCGATGCCCAGCGCGGTCAGCGGGTCAATGCCAGGCGAGTACACGCCCCGGGGGCCTTGCATGAGCGTCTGGTAGCGGGTCCATTCCTGTTGGTTCAGTCCCCACTCCTGGGCCAGGTCGCTCTGAGATGTCTTTTGTTTCAGCGTGCCGAGTTGGCTACCGGACAGCTGGCTGCTGGTCTCTCGGCTTGCCGCAGCCTCCTGGCCGACTGCGGGATAGCTCAGCAGCAGCACCAGGCCGGACAGGAGCGATACGGTTCTGATCATGGGCGGGGTCCTATGGTTGGATGCGAACGCTGCGCGAGGCGCCGGCGACGTCGAAGTGCGCGGTACGATCGTCAAGGTCGGTCAGTCGCCAGGTCGTGCCGGCGACGGCATCGCCTTGGCGAATGAGGTAGATCTGGCTGAGCTGGGTGGATCCCGGAGGTGCAACCGACAGAAACCGTTCGCCCCCGCGATACTCCACGCCAAGGATCGAGAAGGGCGGAGGCTCCATCGGTTTGGGTTTCGGCTTGGGCTTGGCGGGTATGGGGCGTTTGGGCGCTGGCACGATCAGCGGCGGCGCCTTGGTCTGCTTTTCTTGAAGCGTGCGGACAGAACCGTCCAGTGTCTCCACGGTTGCCTTGAGCACCAAGAGGTCGCCGGCCGAGGCGGTGGTCTGAGCCAGGTTCTCGACGGCATCGGAGGCCTGCTTGGCGAACGCCTGCGCGGCGTCAATGCGGTTGGACAGCGCCTGCTGGCCTGAGCGGAAGTCCTCGTTGCTGACCAGGTGCTGTCCATCCACGGCGTCGAGGCGCTCGTCGACTCGATTCAAGCGAGCCAGGATCGCCTCTAGCGAGGTCTTTTCCGCGGCACTGTCCACGCTTGATCGGAGCTGAATGAGTTGGTACTGCTGGTAGCCCAGCAGGCCGGCCATTGCTGTCAAGCAGAGGCCAAGAATCATGGATGCAGGGGATGGGCGTTTCATGGGTGTCCTCGCGCGAAGCCAGAGTGTAGTGGTCTACTGATCCCGGACACCGATTTAGGCGAAAATCCTCGCCGTGAGAGAGGTGTCTGATGAGCAAGCAACGACGTAC
>PVMJ01000232.1_pt1 | contig 37520 bp, 37 predicted proteins | sample 1853361 | NCBI WGS metagenome assembly PVMJ01 (sample SAMN08533506, study PRJNA380276) | Synthetic metagenome, whole genome shotgun sequencing project. | isolation source: mock microbial community containing genomic DNA from 20 ATCC strains | collected 2017 | reverse complement strand
TCTGCGGCTCGCCGCCTTGTCCTGATTTTTGTTAATCCACTATATTTCAGGATATAAAAACCGCCTGCTTCGCCAACCCGATGTTCAAACGGGTTGCGAAGCAGGTTTCATGGGTTTTCAAAGTTGAGATGTAGTCTCAATTTCATGGGTTTCATTATACATACACGATTGCATGGTTACAAAGTCTTTTTTATAATCCGCCCTCATCAAACCGACCCGAAACGAAACCGCCATTATGAGAAAAACCAAAACCGAAGCCTTAAAAACCAAAGAACACCTGATGCTTGCCGCCTTGGAAACCTTTTACCGCAAAGGGATTGCGCGCACCTCGCTCAACGAAATCGCCCAAGCCGCCGGCGTAACGCGCGGCGCGCTCTATTGGCATTTCAAAAATAAGGAAGACTTGTTCGACGCGCTGTTCCAACGTATCTGCGACGACATCGAAAACTGCATCGCGCAAGATGCCGAAGATGCCGAAGGAGGGTCTTGGGCGGTATTCCGCCACACGCTGCTGCACTTTTTCGAGCGGCTGCAAAGCAACGACATCTACTACAAATTCCACAACATCCTGTTTTTAAAATGCGAACACACGGAGCAAAACGCCGCCGTTATCGCCATTGCCCGCAAGCATCAGGCAATCTGGCGCGAGAAAATTACCGCCGTTTTGACCGAAGCGGTGGAAAATCAGGATTTGGCTGACGATTTGGACAAGGAAACGGCAGTTATCTTCATCAAATCAACCTTGGACGGGCTGATTTGGCGGTGGTTCTCTTCCTGCGAACGTTTCGATTTGGGCAAAACCGCCCCGCGCATCATCGGGATAATGATGGACAACTTGGAAAACCATCCCGACCTGCGCCGGAAATAATCAAGCCTTGGTAGCAATGCCGTCTGAAACGAACAAACCCTTTCAGACGGCATCAAAATGACACAAAGCCTTCTTCTAAAAATACATATTGAGACCTTTGCAATAACATAGGTTACTAAAATTTTATGCTCAATCTTATTTTCAAAATGCAAAACTTTTCTGATTTTTCCTACTTTTTGCTCAATATTAGGAAGGTTTTAGGCAATTGAAAATTTTTTGGCGCATTTTTATGCGTCAAATTTCGTTAACAGACTATTTTTGCAAAGGTCTCATATTCACTAAATTGCATTTTTAATTTCTTCTATCATTGCATGGACATTCTCTTGGTCAAAATGTCCGTTTTCTTCTGAATAAACTTCTAACAAATAATGTTCAATGAACGTTTTATCTGTCGTCAGCGATACATCTCTGGCAATGTCTTCATACGACTCAAAATCATCTTCATGCCAGGGATTATATTTGTCCATATTTTTTTGAATTTCATTTTTCATATCATTTACCTTCCAATATTTATTTACAATTAATAACAATACCATTCAAAATGTAAACTGCATTTTTCTCCAGCATTTTTGCAAATAAAAACTGAAAATCCCGCCATTTCCGCGAAAACGGGAAACCGTTTTTTGAGTTCCAGTCATTCCTGATAAGGCTTTAACGTCAAGTTTTCGGATTACCGCCTTTATGAGAATAACGATGTGGGCATTTTCTGTTTTAATCTATTGCGGTTATATACATATGCGATTATTTTAGTTTGCTTACAAAACACTTCATGTTACATTCAAAAATTTAATGCACTCAATATATTTTTTTAAGGAGAAGCAGATGAGTCAAACCGATACGCAACGGGACGGACGATTTTTACGCACAGTCGAATGGCTGGGCAATATGTTGCCGCATCCGGTTACGCTTTTTATTATTTTCATTGTGTTATTGCTGATTGCCTCTGCCGTCGGTGCGTATTTCGGACTATCCGTCCCCGATCCGCGCCCTGTTGGTGCGAAAGGACGTGCCGATGACGGTTTGATTTACATTGTCAGCCTGCTCAATGCCGACGGTTTTATCAAAATCCTGACGCATACCGTTAAAAATTTCACCGGTTTCGCGCCGTTGGGAACGGTGTTGGTTTCTTTATTGGGCGTGGGGATTGCGGAAAAATCGGGCTTGATTTCCGCATTAATGCGCTTATTGCTCACAAAATCGCCACGCAAACTCACTACTTTTATGGTTGTTTTTACAGGGATTTTATCTAATACCGCTTCTGAATTGGGCTATGTCGTCCTAATCCCTTTGTCCGCCATCATCTTTCATTCCCTCGGCCGCCATCCGCTTGCCGGTCTGGCTGCGGCTTTCGCCGGCGTTTCGGGCGGTTATTCGGCCAATCTGTTCTTAGGCACAATCGATCCGCTCTTGGCAGGCATCACCCAACAGGCGGCGCAAATCATCCATCCCGACTACGTCGTAGGCCCTGAAGCCAACTGGTTTTTTATGGTAGCCAGTACGTTTGTGATTGCTTTGATTGGTTATTTTGTTACTGAAAAAATCGTCGAACCGCAATTGGGCCCTTATCAATCAGATTTGTCACAAGAAGAAAAAGACATTCGGCATTCCAATGAAATCACGCCTTTGGAATATAAAGGATTAATTTGGGCTGGCGTGGTGTTTGTTGCCTTATCCGCCCTATTGGCTTGGAGCATCGTCCCTGCCGACGGTATTTTGCGTCATCCTGAAACAGGATTGGTTTCCGGTTCGCCGTTTTTAAAATCGATTGTTGTTTTTATTTTCTTGTTGTTTGCACTGCCGGGCATTGTTTATGGCCGGGTAACCCGAAGTTTGCGCGGCGAACAGGAAGTCGTTAATGCGATGGCCGAATCGATGAGTACTCTGGGGCTTTATTTGGTCATCATCTTTTTTGCCGCACAGTTTGTCGCATTTTTTAATTGGACGAATATTGGGCAATATATTGCCGTTAAAGGGGCGACGTTCTTAAAAGAAGTCGGCTTGGGCGGCAGCGTGTTGTTTATCGGTTTTATTTTAATTTGTGCTTTTATCAATCTGATGATAGGCTCCGCCTCCGCGCAATGGGCGGTAACTGCGCCGATTTTCGTCCCTATGCTGATGTTGGCCGGCTACGCGCCCGAAGTCATTCAAGCCGCTTACCGCATCGGTGATTCCGTTACCAATATTATTACGCCGATGATGAGTTATTTCGGGCTGATTATGGCGACGGTGATCAAATACAAAAAAGATGCGGGCGTGGGTACGCTGATTTCTATGATGTTGCCGTATTCCGCTTTCTTCTTGATTGCGTGGATTGCCTTATTCTGCATTTGGGTATTTGTTTTGGGCCTGCCCGTCGGTCCCGGCGCGCCCACATTCTATCCCGCACCTTAAACACGATAAACAAAATGCCGTCTGAAATGCTTAAACGCTTTCAGACGGCATTTGCCTTTCTATCCCGTCAGGCTTCTCCGGCCTCTTCCTTTTTTTCCGCTGCGGCAAGCGTGTCGGCAAGCAGACGGACGAGGTTTTCAAACAGGGGCTGTTCGAGCGGGTTTTGGCTTGCGTTGCCGAACACGAGGGCGACTTCGGTATAGTCTTTCTGCCCTTTGCTGACTTTGCTGCCGTGGTAGGCGGTTTGGGCTTTTTTCAGGGCGGCTTCCCAATCTTGTTTTTGGGCAAACGCTTCGGCGGTGGCAAGCGAGGTTTTGGCAAAAAACGGCAGCGGGCGGTTTTGCCCGATATTGAAAAACGCCATCCATTCCGACAATAGCTGCAATGCCCTGTCTTGCGCGATTTCCGCCAATATTTCGGTTTCTCCGGATTGGACGATAAAGGTTTGCCGCATTTCGGCTTCAGACGGCATAACGGCGCAAAATATCAGGTGTTCCAGCAGAAAAGCGATACGTTGCGGCGCGTTGGGTTTGCCGTAGGCGTAAAACACTTGTCCGCAGCGGTACAGATTGCCCAAGCTGCCTTTCAGGATTTGCCCGTCCGACGGTATGGCATATGAAAGCGGTGGCAGTTTGGGGCTGTTTAAAACCGCCGTGTCGATTTGTTTGGCAGCAGTTTGGAAGTCCTGCTGCCAAAGTCTGCCCAACTCTCCCGACGGCAGGAGGCTTTCCGCCCCGATGCGGGCGGCGGTTTGGGCAAAATCCCGTCCTTCGCACCGTGCTTCGATGTAGATTTCGGCGATTTGATCGGCGTGTTGCGGCTCGAAGGGTTCGGCAGGCTCCCAGGCTTCGCCGATATGGGGTTCGCTCCACGCAAGCTGCTGCTGAAGCCATACTTTGACAGGGTTGCGCCAGAAACGGATAAATTCGTCCTGTCCGATTTCGGCAACAGGTTCGGCGTTTTCTACGGGTTGATCGAAAAAGGGTTGCGGCGGTTCGGGCGTTTGTCCGAGCGCGGCGGCGTAGTCGGTACGCGTGCCGAATATGCCGTCTGAACGTCCGCCTTCTTGAAAATATCGGCGCGAGAAGGCTTGCAGCGGATGCTGTTCTATCAGGTTTTGTGCAAGTTGGCGGCTACCGATGCCCGCCATAGCGGCAACGGTATCGATGAGTTCGCCCAACAGGGAAGACGGGGCAAGCTCTTCGTCTTTGCGGATGTCGCGCCCGATGTAGGACAGGTAGAGGATTTCACGCGCGCTGATGAGGGCTTCGAGGAACAGGTAGCGGTCGTCATCGCGGCGGGCGCGGTCTCCTTTGGCGGGATGTTTGGCAATCAGGTCGAATACGGCGGCTTTGGTATTACGGGGAAAATCTCCGTCGTTCAAACCCAACAGGCAGATGACTTTGAACGGCAGGCTCCGCATCGGCACCATACTGCAAAAGGTGATGCCGCCGCGTAAAAAGCCTGCCTCGCTTTCGCTGTCGAGAAAGCGTCGGATATGGCGGATGACGGTGTGCGGCGGCAACTGTCCGGAAAATTGCGCCAATTCGGTTTCCGCCTGCCATTTGACCCATTCGTTTTCAAGGTTTTGGACTGACTTTTGGTCATCGGCTTCAGCTTGGAACAATGTTTCAAGCAAATCCCGGCAACGCGCCACCCATTCGCCGACCGTTGCGGGCTGCCGCCATATCCGTACAATATCCGTCAGGGTTTCGAGGAAGGCGGCAAAACGTCCGAACATGGCGGTTTGATTCACGTCGGCATACCACGCGCTGACATCCTGCCACATCGGATTGCCGCCTTTGGGCAGCATCCAGCCCAATATCATGCGTTCTACCGCCTGCTTCCAGGTGAACAGCTGATCCGTGCCGCCGCGCATTTCTCCGTCCAAACCCCAGTGGACGTTCAAATCGGCAACCATGTCGTGCAAAAGCGGTAAATCGTCCTCAGTCAGTCCGAAACGGCGCAACACGGGCGCGGTTTCTAAAAGCACAAGCACTTTATCGACTTCAAATCGGCTTTCCAACAAGTCGAACAGGCATGACAAAGCATGAAACAGCGGTTGGCGGCGGCTGATTTTCACGTCTGACACGGAATACGGCAATGCCTGCGCACCGGGCTGCGCCTGTCCGAACACGGCTTCGATAAAAGGCGTATAGGATTCGATATTCGGGGTTAATACGGCGATATCGTGCGGCTGCCAATCGGGATGTTCATGCAGAATTTTCAACAGCTTGTCTTTGAGTATCTGCAATTCGCGCAAAGGGCTGTGTGCGGAGACGATGCGTATCGAGCCGTCGCCCGTGTTGACGCTTCCCGCCATTTCAGACGGCATTTTCAGGTTTTGAATATCGGTTTGCAGGGCGTGTAAAAGCGTATCGCGCCCGCCTTCCTCAAATACCGGCGTTTCGCCTTCTATTTCCATTTCGTTCAAAAAGTCGAAAAAGTCCCGCCCCTGCTTGCCCAATGAGGCGAGCAGCGGATGCCCTGCCTGAGTTAAATCGGGATCGCCGCCACCTTTGAGGATTTGCGCCGCTTCGATGACGTTGCCCCAGTACATCCCGCTCGGATTGAGTGCGAACACGAACACGTCGCAATGTTCGGACAGCTTGTGCAAAAGTTGCAAATACATCGGCGCCATCGTGGAAATGCCGAACACGAAATAACGCTCGGGCAGCTTATCACTGCTCAAAGATTCCAACAGCTTTTCCCACAACGCGACACGGTGCGGCGCGCTCTGCCTGCCGTCGTCGAGGTAACGCCACAGTTTGGACTGCCAGATTTCGTCGTCGCCCAAACCGAGCCGCCTGCCCTGCTGCCAAGCGTCTATCCACTGAGGACGGTACACGAGGTATTGGTCGAATATGTCCGCAAGCTGTCCCGCAAGCTGGTAATCTGCCGATTCGCCGCTGCCCAGATAGTCTTGCAGCACATTCCTCACATCTTCAAATTCTGCCGTATTCCGAAATGCCTCGCTGCGGAACAAATCCAGCAGCCGCCAGCGCATGACTTCGGGCGCAAACGGGCTGAGTTCCGGAATACCGGGAATCAGTTTTTTCATCAGCTTCCACGTCAGGCCGGCGGGCAGGCTGAACGACAAATTCGCCGCCACGCCCAAATCGCGGGCGAGGCAGGTATTGAGGTAGCGGCGCATCCCCTGACTCTGCACAATAATCTGTTCGGGCTGTAAAGCCGATTTCAGCGGTTTGACTTTTTGAATGCGGGCAAACAATGCCGCCAGCGTTTCAAGACGGTTGGATTGATACAGATAAAACATGATTTCAAACAGAAGCTGTGGTCAAGTATTCGGGATTATATAGCCTTTCCCCCGTCCGCCTTCAAACAAAATGCCGTCTGAACCTTTCAGACGGCATTTGGTCATTTAAACCATCTCCTCAAAACAGGAATCCGCGACAACAGCAGCGTATCCAACAGCCAAATCACGGCAATGGCAAGCAGTGAGGTCGGGAAGAGCAGTGCGATTGCCAATAGCGGCAATGCCATCATCCACCAAACCGGCAGCTTGACTTTCTGCGCCGGCGGAACGATGCCCACCGCTCCGGTCGGACGGCGTTTCCACCACATCACGCAGCCGCTGATACCGATAAAAATGACGGCAAGGCAGAACAAGACGTTCGCCAACACGCTCCACCAGCCCAGAGTCCCCATATGCAGCGCAATGCTTGCCGCCATAAATTTGCCGAACGGGTTGTAATCGTCAAAACGGATGTCGGCAAGGATTTTGCCGCTGTACTGGTCGATATGTACCGTGCGGTCGGCAAACGGGCTGATCATGTCGTAACTCATAGAATCCTGCGACAAAGTCCATACGCCGTCCTCGCCTTTGGGCAAATTCAACTGATAACGCCCTTTGAAACCGATTTCCCGCGCAAAGCGGTCGACGGTTTCCAATGTCATCGGCTCGTCAGGGTTAATGCCGTCTTTGCCCACAGTCGTCCCTGAAACAGGCATAGGCGTAAGCTCCAAAACCCACGGCACTTCCTTAACCTTGCCGTCATTCAATACCTCGCCGTGGGTCGGCACGACTGAAACGGGGTTCGGTTCGACACCCCATTTACCGGCAGGGAACTGACTCCAAGCCTGTACGAACTTGCCGCCCCAAATACCCGCCCAAGCAATACCCGACAGGCAGAACAACAGCAAAATCAACGACACCCAAGTTCCAAACGTGCCGTGCAGATTCCGCCACCAAGAACGCGCCCTGCCTTTTGACGGCAGCAGCATCGCCTTGATGCCGCGCCGTTTCACCCACCAAAGGTACAAGCCGCTGACAACCATAATAATGGTCAGTGAAGCTGCCGTTTCCAAAAGATAATCGCCTGCCGCACCGAGCATCATATCGCTGTGGATTTCATCCATCGTGTAATACCAACCCTGATTGCGCGGCATGGTACTGACCACTTTTGCCGTATAAGGATCGACCGCGACCATCGTTGCTTTGCCCTCATTGTTGACACGGAACACGGCAACCATATCATCGGCACGCGGCGCAATATACTGAACGACGGACGAAGTTTCCGGATTAACGGCACTGCGTGCCGCTTCCGCCTGAACAGACAGAGGTTGTACCGTTGCCTGCGGCACAACATGAATCCGCTCGCCCTCCTTACCGGTAATATTGGCAAACAGCAGCATACCCAAACCCGTAACGGCAAGCAGGGTAAGAAAAGGCATAACCAGCAGACCGGCATAAAAATGCCACCGCCAAACGGTCAGATAACGCCGGTTGCTCTGATTGTCGGCTTCAGTTTTGATTTGTGTATCCATTAATCGTCCTTTTGAAAATAGGGCTATCGTGATGATGCGCGATTATAAACAATAAAGACTAATTCTTTATGACTAAAGTCAAAATTCATTACAACAAATAGGCAGTCTGCGTTTAAAACCGGATGCCCGTTAAAACAAAAAATCCAGATTCAATACTGAATCTGGATTTTCATAACCGATAATATCGGAAACTCAGTCAAGTTAGAATTTGCCGCCTGACTGGTTGACCATATAGTCAACCGCAGCTTTAACCTCATCATCGCTCAAATCGCCGCGACCGCCTTTTGCGGGCATCGTATTGAAACCTTCGATCGCGTGTTTGTGCAACGTGTCCTTGCCTTTTTTGATGCGGTCGGCCCAATCGGCTTTGATGCCTACATGGGGAATACCCGGAATCGCATTGCCATGGCAGGCGGCACAAACGGTTTCATAAACCTATTTGCCGTCCGCTTTGGCAGCAGGTGCAGCTTTTTCCTCGGCTTTAGGTTCTGCTGCGGCAGGTTTGGCTTCGGACACGGCTTGTGCTGCTTCTGCAGGAGCAGAGGCTGCGGGTTCTGCCGCCGGTGCGGGAGTCGGTGCAGGCTCGGCTTTTTTCACCGGAGCTTTACCGTCTTTATCGGAAAGACCCCATACATAAGCAGTCATAATATGCAGTTTGTCTTTATCCAAGAAATGTCCCCAAGCGGGCATTTGGCTGCTGCGACCGTTGGTAATGGTTTCGATAATGGATTTTTGCGTACCGCCCCACAACCACACGTCATCAGTCAGGTTCGGACCCAAACCTTGGATACCTTGTCCCTTATCGCCGTGGCAAGTGAAACAGTTGGCAGGCGGACCGCTGAACAAGGCTTGTCCGCGCGCGGCACGTTCCTCATCATACTGACCTTCGGGTTTTGAAAGGGACATCACATAATGGGCAACGTCTTTCACGCCTTCTTCGCCCAAAGCAGGACCCCAGGCAGGCATAGTCGCAACACGGCCTTTTTCGATGGTCTCGTGGATTTTATCGGGATCACCGCCCCACAACCAATCGCTATCGGTCAGATTCGGAAAACCTTTAGAGCCTTTAGCATCAGAGCCGTGGCACTGGATACAATAAGTGTTAAACAGGTTTTGGGCGATTTGCTTGGCTTGAGGGTCTTTTGCCACTTTTTCAATCGGCATATCCGCAAACTTGGCATACAGTTTGCCGTATTGCTCATCGGCTTTTTTGACCTCTTTTTCATATTGGTTATGGCTGGTCCATTTCAGCAGACCTTTGTAGTCGCCGACACCCGGATACATAACCAAATAACCGATACCGAACAGCCACGTCAAAACACACAGCCAAAACCACCAGCGGGGCAGCGGATTGTCGTATTCGGCAATGCCGTCCCACTCATGACCCGTAGTTTGTACTTCTTCGCCCTTCTTCGGACGTTTGACAACATTTTGAGACAGCAGCAGCCAAGCCAAAGCGATAAAGCTCAGTAAGACAATAACTGCAATATATATATTCCAGAAATTACTGGTAAATTGGGATGTTGTGTTCATTGTTTTGCTCCGTTATCACAATATTAACGGTTTTCGCTTTTCTTATCTTGCGCATCTTGGTTTTCATCAAAAATGCTGTTTGCGGCATTATCGTAGTTTTTCTTATTCCGCCTGTTGAAGACGATATAGAGTACCAACAGGAAACAGATAAAGATCCATACCGTGAAGAGAGCACGAATACCGTTAATATCCATGATGTTACCTTACGTTTTTCAAAGCCAGACCCAATCCTTGCAGATAGGCGACTACAGCATCCAGCTCGGATTTGTTTGCCAAAGCCTCAGGTGCTTTCGCAATTTCCTCATCACTGTAAGGAGTACCTACTTTACGCAAAGCCTTCATGTTGGCAACGGTTGCATCGACATCGACTTTATTGCGTGCAAGCCACGGGAATGCCGGCATATTGGACTCAGGCACGACATCACGGGGATTCAGCAGGTGGATACGGTGCCATTCGTCGGAATAGCGACCGCCCACACGTGCCAAATCAGGACCGGTACGTTTGGAACCCCATTGGAACGGATGGTCGTAAACCGACTCTCCGGCAACAGAGTAATGACCGTAACGCTCGGTTTCCGCACGGAACGGACGAATCATTTGCGAGTGGCAGTTGTAACAGCCCTCACGGATGTAAATATCGCGTCCGGCAACCTGCAGGGCATTGTAAGGCTTCACGCCCGGCGCCGGCTGTGTTGCCGCCTTGGTAAAGGCCAAGGGCACAACTTCAATCAACAGACCGACACTGACTACAAGCAGCGTGAACACAATCAGAACGCCGATTTTTTCTTCAGCCAATTGTTGTAATTTCATTTTGGTAGCCTATCTTTCTTAGTATTTTAGTGGTGCTGTGTTTGGGAAACCGCAGGGATTTCGGCATCGACTGCTTTACCACCGATGGCTGTGCGGTACACGTTGTACGCCATAATGCACATACCACTCAGATACAATAAACCACCTGCAAAACGGATCACGTAGTAAGGCATGGTGCGTTTTACGGATTCGACAAACGAGTAGGTCAGCGTACCGTCATCGTTCAAAGAACTCCACATCAAACCCTGCATCACACCGGCAATCCACATGGCAGCGATATACAGAACCACGCCGATGGTCGCAATCCAAAAATGTGCTTCTACCAGCTTGGTGCTGTGCATCTGTTCTTTGCCGAACAGACGGGGAATCATGTAATAGACGGAACCGATGGTTACAAAGCCTACCCAGCCCAACGCACCCGCATGAACGTGCGCGACGGTCCAGTCCGTATAGTGGCTCAATGCATTGACCGTTTTAATCGACATCATCGGGCCTTCAAAGGTAGACATACCGTAGAAGGACAAGGATACAATCAGGAATTTAAGAATCGGGTCTGTACGCAGTTTGTCCCACGCGCCGGACAAGGTCATGATGCCGTTAATCATACCGCCCCAAGAGGGTGCGAACAGAATCAAAGACAGAACCATACCCAAAGATTGCGTCCAGTCAGGCAGCGCAGTGTAGTGAAGATGGTGCGGACCCGCCCACATATAGGTAAAAATCAACGCCCAGAAGTGAACGACGGACAGGCGGTAGGAGTAAACGGGGCGGGCTGCTTGTTTGGGTACGAAATAGTACATCATACCCAAGAAGCCGGCAGTCAGGAAGAAGCCCACGGCATTATGCCCGTACCACCATTGAACCATAGCATCAATCGCACCGGAATAGACGGGGTATGACTTCATCAAACCGGCCGGGATGCTGATATTGTTGACGATGTGTAAAAGTGCGACCGCCAAAATAAAGCCGCCGTAGAACCAGTTGGCAACGTAAATATGTTTAATCTTACGTTTGGCAATCGTACCGAAGAATACGATGGCGTAAGCCACCCAAACCAAAGTAATCAGAATATCGATCGGCCATTCCAGTTCGGCATATTCCTTACCTTGGGTCCAACCCATAGGGAAGCTGACGACGGCGGCAACGATTACCGCCTGCCAGCCCCAAAAGGTAAATGCCGGCAGCCAACCGCCGAAAAGACGGGTATTACAAGTACGTTGGACAACGTAGTATGATGTGCCGATCAGGCCGCAACCGCCAAATGCGAAAATAACCGCATTGGTGTGCAGCGGACGCAGGCGGCCGAAGTGGAACCAAGGTCCGATATTAGACAAGTCGAGGGCAGGAGCAAAAAGCTGGGCGGCGACGATAACGCCGACCAACATACCCACAATCCCCCAAACTACAGTCATGATGGCGAACTGGCGCACCACTTTGTAGTTGTAAGTTTGTGTGTCCATGAGAGTCTCCATGAATTTATGGGAATAAAGATTTTTATCCTGCCGCTTCCGCAGCCTGTTTAAGGTGCAATCCGGGCAAGCGTAATTTTTTCTAAATTTAACATATCTGCCTTATTACGCCAAGCGGAATTACATTCGCACCGCCGACGAGCCCTTTGCTTAATCTGTTTTTTATTACATATAAATCATATTGTTATAATAAATTACAACCCGACCGCCATTGCTTTTGTTTCCAATTTTCCCTTTTTGTGGCACTTTATTGATGTAGGTTAAGCTGCATTTTAAAGGTATTTAATCCATCCCGTTTAACGATATATTTGATAGTTATGATTCATTATAAAATAACCCCGTCCCCTCTCGACCACGAGTGGCACATCCTGCTGACATTCACACAAGATGATGATCTTCCTATAGAAATAAGCCTGCCAAACTGGGTTCCGGGCAGCTATCTGATTCGGGATTTTTCCCGCCACATCACTTCTATCCATGCATCCTGTAACGGCACGTCCATGCCGCTCGAACAAATTGCCAAAAACCGCTGGCATGCCGCCGCCGTACGCGGCGAGTGGCAAATCCGCTACACCGTATATGCATTCGATTTGTCGGTTCGAGGTTCTTTCCTGACGACAGAACGCGGTTTTTTTGACGGATCGTGCCTGTTTTTGAAAGTCGAAGGAACGGAAACGCTGCCGCACCGCTTGGAATTGACGGGTATTCCGTCCGAATGGCGTATTGCCACAACGCTGCCGGAAACAGGGAGGTTTGTCTTTCAGGCGGCATCTTATGCCGAATTGATTGACCGACCTGTCGAGATGGGCTTGATTGAATTTTTAGATTTTGAGGCGGCAGGCATTCCGCACACAATTGCCTTAAGCGGCATATATCCCGATTTCGACCGCAACAGGCTGGTTTCGGATATCAAAAAAATCTGCGAAACAGAACTGGCGGTGTTTTCCTCCCCTGCCCCGTTTCAAAAATATTTGTTCCTGCTCCACGTCGGCGACCATATTTACGGCGGTTTGGAACACACCGACAGCACCGCCCTGCTCGCCGACCGCCACAGCCTTCCGCCGTACGGTATGACCGATGCCGACGATACCTACACCACATTGCTCGGACTTTTCTCCCACGAATATTTTCACGCGTGGAACGTCAAATCCATCAAACCTGCCGCGTTCGTCCCTTATGACCTCGACAAAGAAAACTATACCGAACAACTATGGGCATTCGAAGGTATTACATCCTATTACGACGATTTGTTTTTGGCACGCAGCCGCACCATCTCGCCCGAATCTTATTTAAACCTGCTGGCACAAGGCATTACGCGCGTACAACAAACCCGCGGCCGTTTGAGGCAGACCTTGGCGGAATCGAGTTTTACCGCGTGGAACAAATTTTACAAACCGGATGAAAACAGCCCCAACGCCATCGTCAGCTACTACCAGAAAGGCGCGCTTGCCGCATTGTGCCTTGATCTGATAATACGCAACCGAAGCAACGGCAGACATTCTCTCGATACGTTAATGGACAAACTCTATCGGGAGTGGAGGGACACACACTCGGGTATTCCGGAAAAACACTGGCAAATCCGCTGTCAGGAAATTACCGGCTTGGATTTGGAAGATTTTTTCCAAAAAGCGTTATACAGTACCGAAGATTTGCCGCTTGCCGAATGCCTGGCAACCGCAGGCGTGGGACTGACCTTCCTGCCGCTTCCCCGACAACACGGCGGCGGATACGCAGAACACATCTGCCCCGTCCCGTCGGCAGGCGATTTTGGCGCACGTTTCAAACAAAACACCGACCACATCGTCCTGACCCATGTCTTCAACGGCGGCAGCGCGGAATCTGCGGCACTGTGCCCGCAAGACAAAATCATTGCTTTAGACGGTTATGCCTGCACCGACTTTACCGCACAATGGGCCCGATACCACGTCAATGCAAAAATCAATATCCACTTCTTCCGTGCCGGCATATTGCGTCAAACCGTCTTGACGGTTCAGGCAGCGGCAGCGGATACTGCCATCCTACATATCACAGACCGGAACCTGTTGGACAACTGGTTGTTCGGTTAAACTTTCAGACGGCATTGCACACAAAATGCCGTCTGAAAAACAACCGCAAAGTAAAGGAAACAAAATGGCCATTCTGAAACTTGACGAACACCTCTATATTTCTCCGCAACTGACCAAAGCCGATGCGGAACAAATCGCGCAACTGGGCATCAAAACCGTCATCTGCAACCGCCCCGACCGCGAAGAAGAATCGCAACCCGACTTCGCCCAAATCAAACAGTGGCTGGAACAAGCAGGCGTTACTGGATTCCATCACCAACCCGTTACCGCACGCGACATCCAAAAACACGATGTCGAAACCTTCCGCCAACTCATCGGACAAGCCGAATATCCCGTCCTTGCCTATTGCCGGACCGGTACGCGCTGCTCCCTCCTGTGGGGCTTCCGCCGGGCGGCAGAAGGTATGCCGGTTGACGAAATCATCCGCCGCGCCCAAGCGGCAGGCGTAAATTTGGAAAACTTCAGAGAGCGGCTGGACAACGCCCGCGTCTGATTACAAGCCGAAACGTTTAAACCACACCTTCAAGCGGCATTCCACCGCAACTTGAAAAAGAGGACGGCAAACCTTACTGCCGTCCTCTGTCCTTCTCCGTTTTTACAGTGGGAGACCTTTGCAAAAATAGTCTGTTAACGAAATTTGACGCATAAAAATGCGCCAAAAAATTTTCAATTGCCTAAAACCTTCCTAATATTGAGCAAAAAGTAGGAAAAATCAGAAAAGTTTTGCATTTTGAAAATGAGATTGAGCATAAAATTTTAGTAACCTATGTTATTGCAAAGGTCTCAGTGGGTATAGCGGATTAACAAAAACCAGTACGGCGTTGCCTCGCCTTAACTCAAAGAGAACGATTCTCTAAGGTGCTGAAGCACCAAGTGAATCGGTTCCGTACTATTTGTACTGTCTACGGCTTCGTTGCCTTGTCCTGATTTTTGTTAATCCACTATAAAAATTAGAAATGCACATTTTCATTATTCTCGCGCAGGCAGGACTCCAGACTTACCCATTTCAGTAATGTTTGAAAATAAAAGAAAAATCAGATGTTTGTATTCCCGCCTGCGCAGAAATGGAGACGGTGCTCTGTCGTCTCATTTTTGTTTTAATCAACTATATATAGCTGATTAAACATAAGAAATGCCGTCTGAAAGACTTTCAGACGGCATTCGTTCAAGCGTCGAACTTTATTGCGCCTTGGTTTCGGTTACAAAACCGATTTTGGTGATTCCTGCCTGACGGGCGGCTTCTAAAGCTTTGTTTACATAATCGTATTCCACCGCCTTGTCTGCCGCAATCGCCACAATCACGTTTTCATTCTGCTCCTTGGCGGCTTTCAGACGGCTTTCCACTTCCCCGATTTCCACTTTGCTTGCAGAATCCCCGCCGACATAATAGCCGCCGTTCGCATCAATCGTCAGGCGCAGGGGGTCTTTAGGCTGTTTGTCCTGCTTGTTTGTCTGCTCGGACGCGGTCGGCAGTTCCAAAGGGATGGAATGCGTCAGCACCGGCATAGTAATCATAAACACAATCAGCAACACCAGCATCACGTCCACCAACGGCGTAACGTTGATGTCGGACATCGGAGAATCGTCGCCGGAATTCATCGAACCAAATGCCATAATCAGCTATCCTTTTGATTAAGCAGGCGGACGTGCAAATCGTGCGCCATCGCATCCAAATCCTGGGTCAGTATTTTTGTGCCGCGATTGAGGAAGTTGTATGCCAACACCGCCGGAATCGCCACGAACAAACCCGCCGCCGTCGCCACCAGTGCCTCGCCAATCGGGCCGGCAACCGCCGCAATACTCATCTGCCCGCTTTGCCCGATATTGATCAGGGCGTGGTAAATCCCCCAAACCGTGCCGAACAGCCCGATAAACGGCGCGGTCGCGCCGATGGAGGCAAGCGCGGTCATCCCGTAATCAAACCGGCGCATAATCTGCGCCATACTGTTGCGGATTTGAATGACCAAATACTCGTTCAACGGCAAAGCCTGCGCCAGTTCGGACGCTTCGTTTCGGCGGTAGTTGCGGTAAGACTGCAATGCCTCTTGCGCCAGTTTGGACAAAGGCGCATCGACGGCGCGCACTTTTTCGACCGCGTCGTTCAGCGACAAAGTATCGCGCATATGCCGTTTGACGGCGGCATTCCCTTTGCGCGCCCGATACAGCTTGATGCAGCGCAAGACAACCAAACACCACGTTACGATACTCATCAACAGCATCAACACAAACACACCAATCAGGACGGGATCGCCCGATTCAAACACTAATTTCAAATTCATAATGATTCCAACACTGAAAAAACCAATCAAACATCCAAGCTGCCGCAAACCGCTGCGGCAACCGCCTAATTCAATTCAAACTTGACGGGGACTTTAAACTCCGTCCAGGCATTGGCTTGAAAATGCCCGTTTTGCGCCGCCTTGCGTGCCGCATTGTCCAACCGGGAAAAACCACTGCTTTTCACGATTTTAACGGACTCAACATGACCGCCCGGAGAAACCAAAACGCTCAAAACAACCGTACCCTGCTCGTCATTCTCCATAGAAAGCGTGGGATAAGCCGGGCGCGGAATGCTGCCGTTGGCGCGTAAAGGATTGCCTTTGCTGCTGCCGGCTCCTTCCCCGTGTTCGCCTTTGACACCGCCGCTACCTTTACCGCTGCCTTCTCCGCGCCCCGTTCCGTCTCCTTTGGTACCAGTTCCCTTATCTTCCCCATTGCCCTGCTCGCTGTCTGCTTTGGCAGAAGCATTGCCGGGATGTTCGGCAGGTTTTTCAGACGGCTTCTCGACCGGTTTTTCCGCCGGTTTCGGGACAGGCTTCGCTTCCGGCTTAGGCTCTGGTTTCGGTTTTTCTTCGGGTTTCGGCTTTTCTTCAGGTTTCGGCTCTTCCTTAGGCTGCTGAATATCCGCATCCGCCTTTTTCGTAACCACCGGCTTCAAAACCGGCTTGGGCGGCTCGACAGGTTTGGGCGGCTCGGGCACGGGTTGCGGTTCGGGCGCAGCAGGCGCGCCTGCACCTTCGGGGGCGCCGTCCCCTCCGCCAAAATCGCCCAAATCGACAAATTCAATAACATTGCCTGACTCTATCACGGGCAGCTTGTGCGCCTGCCAGAGCAATGCCACCATTGCCAAATGCAGCAGTGCGACGGAAAACACGACTGCGGGGGTTAAAATTCGTTCTTTATCCATAATTCGGGCATAATAATAGCAACAATTCCTATTTGCAACCTATTTTTACAATTTTTGGTCATATGAATGTCTGTTCCGTTCACAGGCAAACCGTGTTTAAACGCTGTATTACAGCAAATCATCAGATAACGGGCCGGCAGAAAAAATGATTCCGTCTGATTTCTTATTCCAATAAAATCAGGTTAGATGATATATTGCCGCTTCTGTCTGTCAGCCGTTTCGGGCTGCACACCACATCTGTTCAAAGGAAAACCATGTTTCAAAATTTTGATTTGGGCGTGTTTCTGCTTGCCGTCCTGCCCGTGCTGCTCTCCATTACCGTCAGGGAGGTGGCGCGCGGCTATACGGCGCGCTACTGGGGAGACAACACTGCCGAACAATACGGCAGGCTGACACTGAACCCCCTGCCCCATATCGATTTGGTCGGCACAATCATCGTACCGCTGCTTACTTTGATGTTCACGCCCTTCCTGTTCGGCTGGGCGCGTCCGATTCCTATCGATTCGCGCAACTTCCGCAACCCGCGCCTTGCCTGGCGTTGCGTTGCCGCGTCCGGCCCGCTGTCGAATCTAGCGATGGCTGTTCTGTGGGGCGTGGTTTTGGTGCTGACTCCGTATGTCGGCGGGGCGTATCAGATGCCGTTGGCTCAAATGGCAAACTACGGTATTCTGATCAATGCGATTCTGTTCGCGCTCAACATCATCCCCATCCTGCCTTGGGACGGCGGCATTTTCATCGACACCTTCCTGTCGGCGAAATATTCGCAAGCGTTCCGCAAAATCGAACCTTATGGGACGTGGATTATCCTACTGCTGATGCTGACCGGGGTTTTGGGTGCGTTTATTGCACCGATTGTGCGGCTGGTGATTGCGTTTGTGCAGATGTTCGTCTGACTGGCTTTCAGACGGCATAAACGCTCCAGAAAACGCGGCAGGACATATTGCCCTGCCGCGTTTTCCTGTAGTGTAATCTTATTTTTTTCATCATTATTAGAACCAGGTTGCATGATAATACCTTTCATTAACTGAAACACTGATTAAGAAACTCCAGTCTGTCTAATGATGAGGTTTTCACATCGCCAAAACTTGCCAATCAAATGCTGGATTTATTGCCGTCTGAGATTTGGTCAAATCCAAAGGCGACATTCTTAGACCCTGTGTGTAAATCAGGGGTATTTTTGCGTGAAATCGTCAAACGCTTGGATGAAGGCTTGACCAATCAAATACCAGATAAACAAACTCGCATTAACCACATTTTAAAAAATCAAGTTTTTGGAAGTACTGCCACGTATGTAGGTAGCTTTGACCGATATTTGCATAAAAACTCCTTTGCTGGTGAAAGGAATTATTTTGCCAATTTTAAAATATTTCTGGCACCAAATAGTACAATGACAAAGACAATCATGCCAATGATTAAATCAGGATAGCTAGAATGAGTCAATAACGTCAATGCTCCCGCCGCTATCACACCGATATTGATGATAATGTCATTGGATGTAAAAATCATGCTGGCTTTGATATGGATTTCTTTATTTTGATTTTTGCTCAGTAGATATAAGCACAGCCAGTTTGCAATCAATGCCAAAAATGCCGTGCCAATCATCAGTTGATAATTGGGCAGCTGCTCAGCACCGATAAAACGCCTAATCACTTCTATCACCCCAAATAACGCCAATATTATCTGCGTTATCCCCGCCAAAAATGCCACACGTTTTTTATACGCCAGCGTCATACCAATGGCTGATAGCGCCAATATATAGACAAAGCTGTCCGCCAGCATATCTAGACTATCAGCAATCAGCCCCATAGAATTAGCAAAAATACCAACCGAACACTCTATGATAAAAAACACAAAGTTAATCATGAGCACTTGATATAATAATCTTTTTTCTAAGTGCTCATCAGGCTTGTTAAACACTATCTTATCAACAATCACTTCGGTGGAAATGATATGACTATCAAAATTAAGCGGTTCAAGTACTTGTAAAATCGTTGTATCTTGATTATCGTGATAGACGGTTAAGCACCGCCCAGCAATATCAAACTGTAATTCATAAATATCAGACACATCTTTTAAACGCATGCGAATGAGCTGTTCTTCGGACGGGCAGTCCATTTTGGTAATGTTAAAAATGGTCTTTTTCATCTATTTAGTTCCTTGTTTTGATCAGGTTGGCTCAAATAAATCTGTGTTTATATTGCTGCTTGGTAATTTTTGGATGGTTTGAGTAAATTGATTAGGTTAAAATTTACCTTTGGAAGTACCGCCACGCATAATAGTTTAGATATGTTTATAATCTCTGGATAAAAAAACGTAATAAGTGCTTACTGGATAACAAAGTCCAAACCAATAGCAGGCAAAATAAGGCATCCACCCCCCTTCTTCATTAAGGATATATATTGAGAAACAAATCGCAACTAAACAGAAAAAACTTGGGAGATAAAGCCATTTCATTCCCCTATTCAAGAATCTAGCCAAGATAGGTATTTTGTATTCTACAAAAAAGAAAGGCATTTCCAAGGGAAACATGTCAGATAAAAACTTTTGTTTATTTTTTACTATAGATAGAACCTTGCTTCTCAAGAGAAAGCCATTAATAATACCGATGACAGCTATTAATATATAGAGAATAGTATAAGTATGAATAATCTTCATTAGACAAAAAGAAGAAATGGCAGATAAATTACATACGATATATTGGAATATAAAATATTTACGGTCTAAACCTTGTTCAGTTGCAATTTTTTTAAAATTGCCTTGCATAAAAAAATCAAAGGCGTCCATTAAACTATCTTTCACATTAGAAATTTAAAAGCTAAATAATACGACAAACAATGTGAAGTACTATTCATGGTTTATTTAAAAAATAATACTATTCTGAACATTATTTAGATACAGAAATTAACAAATTAGAACTAAACAAGCTTTTAAATACTTTAATTTTATTGGAAAGCTATAAAAGGAACTATAACTTTACACACTAGTCACTTCTTTTTAAGAGGCAAAAGGGATTGGGAAGGTCGTCTTGGAGATAAGCACTGGTATTTCGGCCAATGGTAAATAGAGTTTACCTCAAATAGGGTAGAACCTCCTTCATCTGTCAGTTAATAACAGCCACTTTTACAATGCCCTGTCAAAATAAAGCGGCACGCCCGATTTTTCACTCATCGTCATCAAATAACCCATCACCTTTTGGGGCCATTCGATGCCGCGCACCACGGTCAGATTCCTCAAAACGGGGAAAACCAAAATATCCTCCATACCGATTCCGCCGTTGATGCCGTCTGAAGCACCGTCCATCAAATTTTCCAACTCTTGCAAATCTGCGTTTATCCGTTCGAGGTATTGGGCGGTTTTATTCAAATTGGCGGAAAAGCTGCCGATGCTTTTCTCTTTTTTGTCTGTAAAATATTTCACCGCTTCCGGCGTTGCAAATTCAGGCAGCCCGATTTTGATCACGCGCGGCTGCACCAGTTTGTCGTTGTATCCGCCCACCTTGTCCAGCCACGCCCGTATCTCGGGGCGGACTTCGTCTTTCAGACGGTCTTCGCGGTCGAAATGCCGCACAATGTCCAAACTCTCGCCCATAAACGAACCGTCTTCTTTTTGCAGGACGGGCACTTGTTTCGCACCGATCATACCGATCGGCGTTGCCTCGTCGTCGTTTGCCAGCACGGCTTCTTCAACGTCCGCGCCAAACAGCCCGGCAGCCATCCGCGCACGCACGCAAAACGGGCAATGGTCGTAAATATACAGTTTCATCAAAATATTCCTCGTCAACCTGTCGGTACCGACTACCTTAACACCCCGCGCCGCCCGAAACAAGTTTATCTTCCCGCCTATGCACCGTAAATAAATAAGCTGTTACAATAAACTCGTTTTTATCGGAACGGAAGACCCCATCATGACCGCCATCAGCCCGATTCAAGACACGCAAAGCGCGACTCTGCAAGAATTGCGCGAATGGTTCGACAGCTACTGCGCCGCTCTGCCGGACAACGATAAAAACCTCATCGGTACCGCATGGTTGCTGGCGCAGGAACATTACCCCGCCGATGCCGCCACGCCGTATGGCGAGCCGCTGCCCGACCACTTCCTCGGCGCGGCGCAAATGGTTCATGAACTCGACCTGCTCCCCGATGCCGTCGCCGCCACCCTGCTTGCCGACATCGGACGCTACGTCCCCGACTGGAACCTATTGGTTTCCGAACGCTGCAACAGTACCGTCGCCGAGCTGGTCAAAGGTGTGGACGAAGTGCAGAAACTCACCCACTTCGCCCGGGTGGACAGCCTCGCCACGCCGGAAGAACGCGCCCAGCAGGCAGAAACTATGCGGAAAATGCTGCTGGCGATGGTTACCGACATCCGCGTCGTGTTAATCAAACTGGCGATGCGTACGCGCACCCTGCAATTTTTAAGCAACGCCCCCGACAGCCCCGAAAAACGCGCCGTCGCCAAAGAAACCCTCGACATCTTCGCCCCGCTCGCCAACCGTTTGGGCGTGTGGCAGCTCAAATGGCAGCTCGAAGATTTGGGCTTCCGCCATCAAAAGCCCGAAAAATACCGCGAAATCGCGCTGCTTTTGGACGAAAAACGCACCGAACGCCTCGAATACATCGAAAACTTCCTCAACATCCTGCGCGGTGAACTCAAGAAATACAATGTCCATTTCGAAGTCGCCGGCCGCCCGAAACACATCTACTCCATTTACAAAAAAATGGTGAAGAAAAAACTCAGCTTCGACGGCCTCTTTGACATCCGCGCCGTGCGAATTCTGGTTGATACCGTCCCCGAGTGTTACACCACGCTGGGTATCGTCCACAGCCTCTGGCAGCCCATTCCCGGCGAGTTCGACGACTACATCGCCAATCCCAAAGGCAACGGCTATAAAAGTTTGCACACCGTCATCGTCGGCCCGGAAGACAAAGGCGTGGAAGTACAAATCCGCACCTTCGATATGCACCAATTCAACGAATTCGGTGTCGCCGCCCACTGGCGTTACAAAGAGGGCGGCAAGGGCGATTCCGCCTACGAACAGAAAATCGCCTGGTTGCGCCAACTCTTGGACTGGCGCGAAAACATGGCGGAAAGCGGCAAGGAAGACCTCGCCGCCGCCTTCAAAACCGAGCTTTTCAACGACACGATTTATGTTTTGACCCCGCACGGCAAAGTCCTCTCCCTGCCCACGGGCGCGACCCCCATCGACTTCGCCTACGCCCTGCACAGCAGCATCGGCGACCGTTGCCGCGGTGCGAAAGTCGAAGGGCAGATTGTGCCGCTGTCCACCCCGCTCGAAAACGGACAGCGCGTCGAAATCATTACCGCCAAAGAAGGGCATCCTTCCGTCAACTGGCTTTACGAAGGCTGGGTCAAATCCAACAAGGCAATCGGCAAAATCCGCGCCTACATCCGCCAGCAAAACGCCGACACCGTGCGCGAAGAAGGCCGCGTCCAACTCGACAAACAGCTTGCCAAACTCACGCCCAAACCCAACCTGCAAGAGCTTGCCGAAAATCTCGGCTACAAAAAGCCAGAAGACCTCTACACCGCCGTCGGACAAGGCGAAATTTCCAACCGCGCCATCCAAAAAGCCTGCGGCACGCTGAACGAACCGCCGCCCGTACCCGTCAGCGAAACCACCATCGTCAAACAGTCCAAAATCAAAAAAGGCGGCAAAAACGGCGTGCTCATCGACGGCGAAGACGGTCTGATGACCACGCTTGCCAAATGCTGCAAACCCGCGCCGCCCGACGATATTATCGGCTTCGTTACCCGCGAGCGCGGCATTTCAGTGCACCGCAAAACCTGCCCGTCTTTCCAACACCTCGCCGAACACGCGCCCGAAAAAGTGCTGGACGCAAGCTGGGCGGCATTGCAGGAAGGACAAGTATTCGCCGTCGATATCGAAATCCGCGCCCAAGACCGCTCCGGGCTTTTGCGCGACGTATCCGACGCGCTCGCCCGCCACAAACTCAACGTTACCGCCGTGCAAACCCAGTCCCGCGACTTGGAAGCCAGCATGAGGTTCACGCTCGAAGTCAAACAAGTCAACGACCTCCCGCGCGTCCTCGCCAGCCTCGGCGACGTCAAAGGCGTATTGAGCGTTACCCGGCTTTAAATACAAAAATGCCGTCTGAAAGCCGAATAACGCTTCAGACGGCATTTTGATTGCCGGGGTTTGCTATTTTTTGTTGCATAGTCAATTAAAAACAAAATAGTACAATACTCAACTTTGAAGGTCTAACCATGGCATACTCTGCGGACTTAAGAAACAAAGCTTTAAACTATAGTGGATTAACAAAAATCAGGACAAGGCGACGAAGCCGCAGACAGTACAAATAGTACGGCAAGGCGAGGCAACACCGTACTGGTTTAAATTTAATCCACTATATTACGAACAATGCAAAAACATCAGCCAAACCGCAGCAACGTTTAACTTGTCAAGAAACACACTTTACCTGTGGATTCGCCTTAAAAAACAAACAGGCAGCCTAAAACATCAAGTTACCGGTCTAAATGCCGTCAAATCGGATAGGCAAAAACCGGCTCAATATGTTGGGCAACACCAGGATGCCTATCTGCATGAAATCGCCAAACATTTTGATTGTACGGCAGCCACCGTTTGCTATGCACTCAAACAGATGGGGATAACGCGCAAAAAAAGACCACCACTTACAAAGAACAAGACCCGGCCAAAGTAACGCATTATTTGACACAGCCGGCCGAATTTTCTGACTACCAACGCGTTTATTTGGATGAAACAGGATTTGACCGCCACCTGTTCCGTCCCTATGCCCGCAGCCTGAAAGGGCAAATAGTGAAAGCGCAGATAAGTGGAAAAAGATACCGACGCTTATCTCTGGTGTCCGCACAAGTCGGCAACCGGCTGATTGCTCCGATGGTTTATCAAAATACGATGACCGGAGTCTTTTTTGAAGCGTGGTTTCAGCAATGCCTACTGCCCGCATTGACTCAAAAATCGGTGATTATTTTAGATAATGCACGATTTCACCGTATGGGTGTCTTACGGGAAATGGCGGAAAAATTGGGACATAAGGTATTGCCTCTTGCACCTTATTCACCTGAGCTCAACCCGATTGAGAAGGTTTGGGCGAATATTAAGCGGTATCTGCGAACCGTATTGTCTGATTACGCCCGATTTAACGATGCACTACTGTCCTATTTTGATTTTAATTGAATATACATTTGAATTAATTCGCACTTAATTTAAATGTGTTTTTAACTGTGCTTTATTTAAAGGCAATGAGAATGTGAAAATATCGGATCAATCCCAAAGCAGCCTGCACTTTCGAAACGGGGTGCAGGCTGCTTTGGGAATTTCATAACCGTTTCAGCCTGCTTTATTCCGCAAATACCGTTTCCAACCCTAACCCGCTCTCTTTCACCAAGCGCAAATAAGCCAGCATGAATTTATACCGTGCTTGAGCCAGTTTCTGTTCTGCTTGGGCGACTTCCTGCCGCGCCCGTATTACTTCCAGCCGGTTGCGGATGCCGTATTGTTGGCCGGTTTCGGTCGATTTCAGTTTCAAACGGCTGCTTTCCAAAACCCGTTCTTGCGCCATGATTTGGTAACGCGCCGCACCGCTTTCGGTATAAGCCTGGCGTACGGCGAGTTTGATGTGCCGCTCGGTTGCGGTCAGCTGTGCTTCGGCGGCCCCGTATTGCGCTTCGGCTTCATGGATTTTGCCCGACAATTCTCCGCCGGTATAAAGCGGCAAATTCAACTGTACGCCGACGCTCATCCCTTTGCCCCGATAGTGGTAGTCATTATTCTGCGCAGATGAAGTGTAGAGGTTATTCTGATAGCCGACATGGGCAGAAACGGTGGGATAGCGGCTGTTCTGTGCTGCCCGAAGCGCCTGTCCGCTGCTTTGCAGGGCAAGCTGCTGCATCCGGTATTCATGATTGTTGGATAAGGCAATGCGCTGCCATTCATCCAGACTGTAACGTTCCAGCTTGGGCAGATAGCGTGCCAACAGGTTGGCGGTATCTATGGCCTCGATTTGTTTGCTATCCAGGTCGGTGTAGTCGTTCAACTGGTTTTCATAGGTTTGTTTCTCAGCCAATACGGCGATTTCTTGGGCCAGGGCATTGTCGTAACCGGCTTTGGCTTCGTGAATATCCAGCGCGGTGGCAGCACCTTTATTGAATAAAGCCTGCGCCTGCCTTACCTGCTGGGCATAAGCCTCTTTTTCCGCCGCATGGGCGGCAACGGTGTCTCGGCTGAGTAAAACGTTGAAATAACTTTCGGCAACTTTCAACAGCAATTCTTCGCGTGCCGCATCGAAACGCTGTTCTGCAGCCTGCGTATCGAACCTGCTTTGGCGGTATTGTGCAAATTTGGCAGCGTCAAATAAGGTTTGTCCCACCTGCACGCTCCATCCCTGTGTTTCGCGGGTGGAAGAAATCGATGGCGGCTGGCGCTGGTAGCTGGCATTGGCGGATACATGGGGAAGGAATGCGGCCTTGGCTTGTTGTTGCCGTGCGCGCACTGCATCACGCTGGTAATGGGACGCTTGAAAATCAGCCGAATGTTGCTGCGCCGCCCGCCATGCTTCAGGCAGCGTAAAAGCCGAAACGGATGGGGAAAGGGATAGTGGCAAGGTAAAAAGTGAAACGGGTAGGATATATTTGGAAAAATAGGATTTCATAGCCGAAAATAGTTCATGTTGCAAATAGGGCGTCAGTGTCAGGCAAACGGAAATACCGTAATCTTGCATTATCATTAGATTGAGCAATGTCATCCGGGCAATGGTTTCAGGCAGTCTGCATGTCCGAACCGGCGGATAACAAATGCCCAGTACGGATCCGCCTATCGCTCCCTAAAGCTTTCGTCCAATTTGGTTTGCAGCGGGCTTAACAGATAATCCAGCACCCGCCGTTTACCCGTTTTAATCTCCGCCGTGACATTCATGCCCGCCGTCAGATTCACTGCTTTGCCGTCAATATTCAAGGTATGTTTGTCCAGCGACACCACCGCCGTATAAACCAAGCCCAACTGTTCGTGGCTTACCGCATCATGGCTGACACTTTTCACCTTGCCCGTCAGATAACCGTAGCGCGTATAGGGAAAGCTCTCAATCTTCACCACCGCATCCTGTCCCTGTTCCACAAAACCGATGTCTTTGTTCAATACCAAAACTTCCACGTCCATTTTGTCGTCATCGGGCGCAATCACCATCATTTTTTGGGCAGCCTGCACCACACCGCCCACCGTATAGGTAGCCAATTCCTGCACCGTGCCGTCCGCAGGCGACTGTATTGTCATCAGCTGCTGCCGCTGCTTTGCCTTATCCGTTTGGCCGCGGTATTGGTCAATCTGTTCGTTTGCCTGGCGCAGCGCATCCAGCGTATCGCGTTTCAGGTTCTGCGTATTCAGCACCCGATTCTGCTCCGCCTGTGCAATGGCCGCCTGAATCTGCCTCATCTGACCGCGCGTACTTTCCAAATCGTTCCAATTGCTGACCGATTTGCTCTGCTGCTCCAAAAACGCATGTTCCGAAATAAAATTGTCGGCCCGCAAACGGCGGTAGTCTGCTGTTTTCTGCTGCTCGATCGCCCCCACCGAAACCAGCTTCTGCTCCTGCGCCTTGGCCGACTGCAATTCCGCCTGATGGCCGCGCAAAGCCGACTGCAATTGCGCATCCTGCGCCGCCCATGCCTGATACTGGTGCTGCGCCAACACCTGCGCCGATTGCACATCGGCATCGGAGAGACCTAAAGACCGTGCTTGCGCCATATCGATATGCGGCACGGTACGGCTTTCCAATGCCGCCAATACCGCTTCATAACGCAGTTTGGACAATTGGGCAGCCTGCAAAGCCTGCTCCGACTGCACCACATCGCTGTCTGTTCCCACAGCCTCCAGTTCCGCCAGCGTTTCTCCCTGTTTCACATGCTGCCCGTCGCGCACATGTACCGCCTTAACCACCGCCGTTTCCAGCGGCTGGATGGTTTTGCTGCGCCCGCCCGACACCGTTTTGCCCGAAGCCGCCGCCACAATATCGATTTTGCCGAACCAGGACCACAACAAAGCCAAAAGCGCAAACGCCATAATAAAACGCGCCGCCCATTTCGGAGCGGCAGAGACCGGCGTATCGGTCAGTTCCAAATGCGCGGGCAAAAACGCCTGTTCTTCCGCCGTGCGTTTGGGCGGTTTCAACTGGTCGCGCACCGCCCAAACATTGCGCCATACAGTAATGTATCGAGAAAGAAAGGATTTCAGGGCGGAGAAAAACATAACGGGTATAACCTTGGCAATATAGAAACAGGAAACAATATAAATATGTAAAGGAATTTTAACGGAAAGCGCGGCAGCTGTTAAGGGAAAGGCGGGAATATTGACAAAAAATACCCAAGTCGTTACAAATATTCATTATTTTACTGCGTAACGCAACGCTGAAGCGCAGGCTGCTTTTGAGATGCGGCAAGGTTCGGCAAAAAGCAGCCTGCACATTTAACCACAGGAACAACCCATGTTTACCACAAACGATTTACGCCATTTCCTAGAAGGTTTGGCCATCCTATTCTCAATCGGCTATTGGGGCACCATGCTGCTGTTGCTTTGGTTTCTCGTCCGCTTTGCCTATAAAAAGCCCAAACGGAACCCCGGCAAAATCCTTTCAGGCAGCCTGACCGCCGCCGCTATCCTGATGCTGTTTGTTTGGATTATTCCCAAACAATTCGGCCCGATCAAAGAAGAAATACAGGCACAAGAAGAGTGGGACAGAAAATACAAAGAAGCCGAAGCCGTGTTTAACGAACAATGCAAAACGGCGGGGGAAAGATTTACCAGACGGCGGACAATGTGGAAGGGATTATGCTGTTGAAGGTAGTACCTGAGCGTACCGTTTCGGCAGATGCAAAAACCAGAGACCCGATGTGGGACAATGCGGCTTTACAGACCAGCGAAGGCGTAAATTTTATTGCTCGTTTCCTAGGATTTTTTAGCGATGGGGAATACCGCTATGTGGATGTCCTGCAACCCAACCATTCCGATATTATTCGGTATTCAGGTAAAGATTTTTCCGCTAAATCAAATATTTAATCATATACACCCCGCCCGTTATGCGGTAACGTTCGAAAACAATGTCGATTCCAAGCTGCGCAGGCACTGGGTGGCAGGTGCGACCATACGGATTATCGACCGCCAAACTGACGAAGTGATTGCCAAGAAAACCATCTATGTCTTTGAAAAAGGCTTGGACGGCACGGGTGGGGCGAGAATGCCGTGGAAGTTTGCTATCTTGTGCAATAAAGAAAGACTTACTTCTTCAGAGCCGTTATCGGATTTTGTTCTTAGCGTTTTAAAACCTTATATATTGCGTCCCTTATATATTGCGTCCCTAAGAAGGGACGATTAACAAAAATTAACGTCCTTTACTTTCTACAAGTAACAGGGCTTTTTTTTGCCCGTTTTTGAGGATTCGCACCATGGAAGATAAGCAAGGGATGACAAAGGCGGTTGCCGGCGTGATGACGGACGCGCTAGCGGACGGCAGGAAGCCGACAACCGCTTCAAATCTTCCCCCCTTATCTAACAGGGGGGGACAGAAACCGAAACGGCAGGCAGGGTTCAGGAAGTCTTCGAATGTTACGAAACGTACATAACGGACGGTAAAGGAAACCTGTTAGGCGTTCCTCTTCGGCGCGGTGTATCAGATTCGGCTTTCATTGATCAAATTAGCTTTTCATTTCATGAAAAAACCTTTTTCGATAAATACGGCGTTCGTGTAAGTCTTTTGGAAGACGAAGATTTTATTCGCGCCGCGTCCATGCTCGCCGAAGAAGTTTTCGGTTTCGGTATCTACAAAGAATCCAAAGGTTCGGGCGGTCGTTTCTATGAGCGCTGTTGGTTGATGGGTTCGGAAGACGCCCTATACGGTCGCGTCCATTTTGGCGGCCAACAAAATACCATTCTTTTCGAACTGACCGGCACCGGTTGCGGCGTCGCAAAAGAAGGCTGGGAATCACGACTTTTCGCATTCCTGACTAATGCAATCCGCCCAAAAATCACACGCGTTGACATCGCAAAAGACTTTTTCAACGGCGAATACAGCCCGAACCAAGCCCGTGAAGACCGAAATAAAGGTATGTTTACCTGTCATCACGTCAAACCAAAAGGCGAATGTTTGGGGTCAGATTGGGAAGAAGACGATGAAGCCAAAATGACCAAAGGCAAGACCTATGGTATCGGCTCCCGTGAATCGTCCAAATATGTCCGCGTCTATGAAAAAGGCAAGCAGTTGGGCGATAAAACAAGCACATGGACGCGATTTGAAATTGAATTCAAAGCAAAAGACATCGTTATCCCTTTCGAAGTTTTGCAGAATCCGGGCGAATATTTCGGCGGCGCATATCCGATTTGCGAACGATTCGCCCAAAAGGCAACGCGCATACACGCGGTTAAGGAAGATAAGGTCATTTCAGCCGACCGCTACCTTGAATGGGTAAAAAAACAGTTCGGACGTGCGGCAAACGGTCTGAAATTCATTTTTCCCGAATTGGACAAAGCCAAACTGTTTGAACTGATTGAGCCGAGTCATCACAAGCTGCCCAAGTCTTTGGCTCCCGAAGCCTACGACTGCGCCTTTTTGAAAGCTCAAGCCATTCATGAACAGCCCGCATTCAAACCGTACAAAGACCCTTACTATATGTACGAATATTACGAGAATCTTGAAAAACAGCTTGAACAGCAAAAACACGTCAACAATGAAGAAAGCTATAACAACTTCATTTACGACAAATTCGCAAGACTACCGATTTCATGGGCTTAAAGTGTCTGCCCGAAAGACGTTTAATCACACAAGGAAACCAAAAAATGAACATCCAACTTCAAGGCCACATCGTCGGCGTTAAAAAAATCAACGGACAAATCGAAGGCAAGAGCTTCGACTATTGCTGCCTGATTGTCGCCACACCCTTAGACAGCTCCCAAGGCAACGCATTGGGCAGCTCTACTACTGAATACGATTTCGGCGGCTCTGCCAATTTCGAGCAGTTCCGAAACGCCCAATTTCCGATCGAAGCAAACCTGAACGTAGAAATCGTCACTACGGGCAAAACCCAAAAACTGAAAGTCATCGGTTTTCAACTCGTGAAGAAAGGCTGATTGAATGCAGAAAGTCTATGTTGTCCAGTCCGTATCAACAGGGGACTTTCTGTATCTCTCTCCTGAAACGGGCGACATCGGACATACCAAATTAATCACCAATGCCGATTATTTCTACGACTTCGAAGAAGCGATTAACGCAGGTTTGGAAGAAATCGGCAACCAATACGAATTTGTCGTATTCGGATTTTTGAAAGACTGATTTTCGGATGTTCGGCGGTCGTCTGAAAAACGCTCCATCCATTACCGCCAAACACTTTTTGAAGGAAAATATCATGAAATTTATTAACACCTGCCGTAAATACGGCGCAAAACTGGCTGTTGTAACAGCTGCTCCCCTGGCTTTGGCCGCACATGCAAATGCAACGTTGCCCGATACGGCAAAAAACGCTTTGGAAGCCGCAAAAGCGGACGGTATGGAAGCCGGTTGGATTGTAGTGGGCATTTTCGCCGCGCTTTTTGTATTTTCCATCGTTAAGAGAGTGATGAAGTAAGACGGCATGTACTACCAAGTCGGAAATAAATGTCTTGAGAAGCACCAGGCTGAAAACCTTTATTTCAGCTTGGTAGTACCAAGAATCAAAGAAAACGGACAGATTGTCAGGCCGGAATATAACGGCAGCCTGTGGAAGATGTCGGACGGTCAGCCGCTAAGGCTTTTATTGGCGGAATGCAGTCCGAAAGACAACCTGCAAAGCGGTCTTGAAACAGGCTGGATAGTATTCGGCATCCTCGCGTCCGTTTACTTTGTTTCCCTGCTGAAAAAGGTTTTGAAATGATGGATTTTTATTTTTATCTCGGCGTTTCCGTACCCGTATTAATCGGGGCGGTTCTGTTTAAGAATTGAGCGCATGAAGTTATGGTGTCAAAATCAGGCTTTTAATTAGACATTTGAGGCTTGAAACCATGAATAAAAATGAACGTGACTTTTTCTATATATCAAATTCTGATTTAGATAAATTGTCAGAATCTTATCCTGATAGGCCTCTTTCTTATGTGTTTTATTGTTATTTGAAAGAAACTGGTCTATTGAAAAATTTCTCAATGGATAAATGTCATAATTTTTTTAATAGAATTAATTTTAATGAATCTTGCTTTGAAATTAAATTCAAGGATGATTCATTTTTCATTATTGGCAATGGAAAAATTGATGTTTCGGATTCTAATAATTTCTTTTCTGTTTCTTTTGAGTGCTAAATCTTTTTCAGCAGATTTAGAAATTAAAAATGGGAAATTGATGTATGCACTTTCGGAAAAATATAACGATAATGGATTTAAGGCATACAAAGTTTTAGGTGAGGGAGGAGGAATTCATACAGAATATAATTACAAATTTGATAAAAGTTTGAATTTGAATGTATTAGAAAGTTCAACAGGCGCACGCTCTCTTGAAAAAGTCCCCGTTAAAGTAACTGCATCAGTTTCCCGCGCCGCCGTCTTGTCAGGAGTCGGCAAACTTGCCCGCTTAGGCGCGAAATTAAGCACAAGGGCAGTTCCTTATGTCGGAACAGCCCTTTTAGCCCATGACGTATACGAAACTTTCAAAGAAGACATACAGGCACAAGGCTACCAATACGACCCCGAAACCGACAAATTTGTAAAAGGCTACGAATATAGTAATTGCCTTTGGTACGAAGACAAAAGACGTATTAATAGAACCTATGGCTGCTACGGCGTTGACAGTTCGATTATGCGCCTTATGTCCGATGACAGCAGATTCCCCGAAGTCAAAGAATTGATGGAAAGCCAAATGTATAGGCTGGCACGTCCGTTTTGGAATTGGCATAAAGAAGAACTGAATAAATTAAGTTCTTTGGATTGGAATAATTTTGTTTTAAATCGTTGCACATTTAATTGGAATGGCGGAGATTGTTTGGTCAATAAAGGTGATGATTTCAGAAATGGGGCTGATTTTTCCCTTATTCGCAATTCAAAATACAAAGAAGAAATGGATGCCAAAAAGCTGGAAGAGATTTTATCGTTGAAAGTCGATGCCAATCCCGACAAATACATAAAGGCAACCGGTTATCCCGGTTATTCCGAAAAAGTAGAAGTCGCACCCGGAACAAAAGTGAATATGGGTCCCGTCACGGACAGGAACGGGAATCCCGTTCAGGTTGTCGCAACATTCGGCAGGGATTCGCAAGGCAACACCACGGTGGATGTTCAAGTAATCCCGCGTCCCGACTTGACCCCCGGAAGCGCGGAAGCACCGAACGCACAGCCGCTGCCCGAAGTATCGCCCGCCGAAAACCCCGCAAACAACCCGAACCCCAATGAGAACCCCGGCACGAGCCCCAATCCCGAACCCGACCCCGATTTGAATCCCGATGCAAATCCCGATACGGACGGACAGCCCGGCACAAGACCCGATTCCCCCGCCGTTCCGGACCGCCCAAACGGTAGGCATCGCAAAGAAAGGAAAGAAGGCGAAGACGGCGGGCTTTTGTGCGATTATTTTCCGGAAATCCTAGCCTGTCAGGAGATGGGCAAACCTTCAGACGGCATGTTTCACGATATAAGCATACCGCAGGTTATAGACGATAAAACATGGTCTTCACATAACTTTTTACCGTCTAACGGCGTATGTCCGCAGCCGAAAACCTTTCATGTTTTCGGTAGGCAATATCAGGCAAGCTATGAGCCGTTATGCGTGTTTGCCGAAAAAATCCGTTTTGCCGTACTGCTCGCCTTTATCATTATGTCGGCTTTTGTCGTTTTCGGTTCGTTGAAGGGGAAATAAATGCCATTACTTGCCGGTCTGATTCCACTTTTAGGCATACTTCTGAAAATGCTGATTGTCAGAATAATCCTTGCAACAGGTCTGACATTTGTAACCTATGCCGGGTATCTCATCGCGCTGGAAAAGTTCAAAGACTACACGTCAAATGCGATCAATTCCATGCCTTCCGACATACTGAACCTTCTTTTAATTTCGGGATTCGGTCAGGGGTTGGGCTACCTGTTCGGCGCATTCTCGTTCTTCATTGGTATGCACGCATTCAAAAAACTGACGTTTGTCTTTCCAGGATGAGGTAGAAGCATGATTTATCTGTTTACAGGAAACATGGGGACAGGCAAAACCTCCCGCGTCGTCTCTATGATTTTGAACAACGAAGACGGATTGTTCAAAATGAAATTGGAAGACGGCACAGAGGTAGACAGACCGCTTTATTTCTGCCATATCGACGGATTGGATAAACGGCAGTTTAAAGCCCACGAACTGACGGAAGAGCAAATCATGTCCGCCCCGCTTCGTGATGTCATACCGGAAGGCGCAGTGCTGATTGTTGACGAAGCGCACTACACTTATCCGGTACGCGCGGCAGGCCGTCCCGTTCCGCCTTATATTCAGGAACTGACAGAACTCCGCCATCACGGGCATACCGTTATTTTGATGACGCAGCACCCGAGCCAACTTGATATATTCGTCCGCAACCTTGTTTCAAAGCATGTACACCTTGAACGCAAGGCAATCGGAATGAAACAGTATTATTGGTATAAATGCGTAACCTCGTTGGACAATCCCGCAGGCGTAAGCGGCGTAGAAGTCGCAAGTTGGAAACCGCCGAAAGAAGCCTTTAAATACTATAAATCAGCAAGCCAGCACCAAAAGTTCAAGAAAAAAGTACCTTGGGCGGTTTGGGCGTTGATTGCGATTGTAGGGTTTGTAGGCTGGAAAAGTTACGGCATTTTTAAAGTTTACAGCAAAGCCACAGACAGCCGGATTGAGCAGGAAGCGCAAAAAGAAAGCGTTGTGCAGACGATGACGGAGCAGCCTGCATCATCAGAGGAAATGCCTTTAAAAAATTCAGACAATTTGAAACCTGAAGACTTTGTGCCGACTTTACCCGAAAAGCCCGAAAGCAAGCCTATTTATAACACAGTCCGACAAGTAAAAACCTTTGAGCAAATCGCCGGATGTATAGACGGCGGAAAATCAGATTGCACATGCTATTCAAATCAAGGAACACCCTTGAAAGAAATAACAAAGATAATGTGTAAAGAATATGTGAAAAACGGGTTGCCTTTCAATCCTTATAAGGACGAACAGCAAAGGACGGAACAGGTGGAACAGTCCGCGAAAGCGGACAAGCCGCAAGTTCTCGTAATGGGCGGAAAGCCGTAGCAAAATCTCATGTACGACAACTGAAGAGCGCGGAAAACCGTTTGAAGGAATTGGCGGCGGAGTCGTAAAGCAGAAAGTTCAATCCCTACCCCTCAGGATGGCTTGAGCTGAGTGAAGGGGGTTAATTGCTAGAATGGCTGTTTTTTTTAAAGTGTCTCAGTCTGGAATCGCTTCGTTCGGGGGTTGTAGGTGCAGGAAAATAGGGCAGAAAAAAGGAAAAGGGGGAAGCTTTGTAAAGATTGGGCGCGCTTTTTACCCAATCTTTATGAATACCCCCTTTTCCTTTTTTATGAACTGTTTTTCAATACCGGAAACCCCCGAACGGAGTGATTCCAGACTGAGATACGCCCAAAAAAAATCAGACATTCGGGTCGCAACAGAAACCTTTACCAAAACCTGCGACCCCAATAAAATCAGATACGGCAAAGGCGATAAGCTTCAAGCCCTGAATGAGTAAATCAGCCCATTGAGGGCTTGGCGTTTGACGAAACACCAAGTAAAGCCCACGACTTCGAAAGTACGGCCAAAGCGTACAGCTTGTAAGAAAGATAGAAGCGTGGGCTTTCGTACATCTTAAGTTTGAACACTATCTAGGGCAAAAAGCCCGAATTAATAAGGTTAAACCATGTACTTAGGAATAGACGTTTCAAAGCTCACAATAGATTGCTGTTTGATTGTAGACGGTCAAAATTATCAAAAGAAGTTTCAGAACAACAAAGGAGGATTTGAACAATTAATAAATTGGCTACAAAGTCATAAAGTAAACGATAAGCTCCATTGCGTGTGCGAAGCAACAGGCACATATTACGAAGCATTAGCCGAATATCTTTATTCAAGATATACAATTACCGTAGAGAATCCACGAAAGATAAAAGGATATGCGATAGCAGAACTACAACGATCAAAAACAGATACACAAGACGCAAAGTTGATAGCCCAATATTGCCAAGACCGAAAGCACAAATTAAAAGCATGGAAACCGCCGACAAAAGAACAGAAGCAATTACAGGAAATCGCCCGATATTTAGACTATCTGAAACAGCAACGCGCAACAGAAAAAGCTAAACAACACGAAGCACCCGACTATATCAAATCCCATATTCAAACAACTATTTCAAACCTGACAGCACAAATACAGATAGTCAAAAAGCAATTACTCCAGTTCTACAAAGACAATCCAAGTTATAACAATCTACGCAAAAGGCTGAAAACAATAACAGGCATAGGCGAGCAAGCGACAGCAGTATTGCTATCAACCTATAAAAGACATGAATTTAAAAATGCAAGACAGTTCACGGCTTATCTAGGCCTAGACCCTAGAAAATTTCAATCAGGAACAAGCGTGAACGGAAAAAGCAGAATATCAAAAATAGGAAGTTCGGAAATAAGGAAAAGCCTTTATATGCCTGCACTTGTTGCATATCGTTGTAATGCCTTCCCTGAATTTGTAGGGCGTCTGAAAAATAAAGGGAAGCATATAAAATTGATATTAATTGCCATCATGCGGAAACTGGCGGTAATAGCGTTTACGATTTTGCAAAACGGCCAAGATTTCCAAGTGGAAAGATATAAATAAAAAATTAAACTGGGCTTTCGCCGGTGATTTTCAATTTATTGAAAATAAAGTATAAATTAAAACATCAAATCCATTCAAAACGAAACAAACATCCCGAAAAAGTCGGGGTGCGCATTCTTGCAACTTCAAGAAATGTAAAGTTATTTGACCGTGAAATACACTATCTTTTTTTCAACAAGCCACCACAGCAATCAGACAAAAGCAACCCACCGCCACACCCATGTCGGCAGTACGGCCGGACAAACCACCATCCGAAGCGGCGGGGATACCACCCTCAAAGGTGCTCAGCTTATCGGCATAGGCATACAGGCAGACCCCCAACTACAACCCTGACGACTATTGGTGGAACCGATATTAACTGACCCCCAAAAGTTGGACAGTTTAATCAAGCGGCTTTCAGGGACTGAATTCTGTACTGAACAGGGCTCAGTCCTTTTAATTTCAACTTGATTCTATCGTTGTTGTAGTAACGGATATATTCGTGCAGTGCCGCTTACGATTCGGTAACGGAATCATATTTGCACGTATGGAAACATTCCGATTTCAACGTTCCGAAGAAACTTTCCATTGCCGCATTGTCCAAGCAGTTTCCCTTGCGGGACATACTCTGAACCAGACCGTTGTCTTTCAACTGCTTTTGATAAATATCATGGATATGCCGTTTCAAATCGGCATATTTGTCTTCTGCCGATTGGACAACCAATTGGTAATAGAAGGTGCCGCGTGGCAGTCCGACAATCACCAACAGCAGTTCAACGGATGGCATTGCCTTAACCCTGCGACGAGTTGCGTTCTTTCTGCCGCACTTCTTTCCCATGGATTAAGGCATCGGGCTTTTTTAGGGCAACCATTTCCGCTTTAAGGCAAGCCAATTCCGCAAGCAGTTCTTCCTTGGTTTTCAGATAGTCGGCTTTTTCGTTTCCGGCGGATGCTGTTTTTTCACGGGCTTTCTTCCTTTGGGTTTAGGGTTTGGGCTTTAAACCGTTAATACCATTCAAATGGTAGAGGCGCAACCATTGCAGCAAGATGGAGCAGTCGGGCAAATTCAGTTGGTCTGCGGCAGCTTTTTGGGACATTCCCTACCCCGCCACCAGGCGGATTGCCTCAAGTTTGTATTCGACCGAATATTTTGTCGTATGCTTTCTACGTTTGATGCCACTCTCTCCGTGTAATCTGTATTTTGTCACCCATCTGCGTACCAATGAATCGGAAATAGAAAGATGGTCTGCTGTTCCCTGCCAAATAGTATTGAACGACGGCAAGTCGGAATTCATCTGAATATTTTGCCATAAAAAACTGCACCCCCTAAAGTCGGTAAGGTGTCCAACTTTTGGGATGCAGTTCAGAAGCGGTCTTTTTTTGCCTGCCGGTTTTGAATCATCCTCCGTGTATATTCCCTTGACGAAAAAAATGATGATATTACGGATACCAAAACTAAGGTCGTATCCGCCCCCCTACTCTCCCTAAGCAAAGAGATGAAACAGCGTATCGGCTCCCTGCCGGTTGAATTTTCCGAAAAAACGCGACGTAACCAGCATCAACATATATAAGAACAGCACAAATAGCATCAA
>PVMJ01000068.1_pt1 | contig 38224 bp, 27 predicted proteins | sample 1853361 | NCBI WGS metagenome assembly PVMJ01 (sample SAMN08533506, study PRJNA380276) | Synthetic metagenome, whole genome shotgun sequencing project. | isolation source: mock microbial community containing genomic DNA from 20 ATCC strains | collected 2017 | reverse complement strand
ATGAAAATCTTGCGTCCTAACCGATAGACGAATGGGCCTCCGGATGTTCTTAGCAAAAGACAAAAATCCGTTTTGCGTTTGCAAAGGTAGTATTAAATCTGAAATTGCCAAACGATTTTGCTTCTGCACCACGTAAGTTTCGGTGCTTTTGTCTCTTCATTTTCCATTGCCTTTTCCAAGAGCTCCACACAAGATATAGTCCGAAGAGGCTTCTTGGTATTCTTAAAGAGTGCGATCGGTCAGGAAAAGACGAACCGCAAATCAGAAGAAAGTGGTTCCGGAAATCCTGAAAACACGCGCGAAAAAAATTTCGTTTTGGTTCGAGAATTTTTTTGTTCCCGAACCAAAACGAAAAAATTCTCAGACCACGTTTTGCGGAGCTATACTCGGCAAAATTTACGAACGAAAAAGCGTGCAAGATGAGTATGCCCCCTCTCGCTGATTTTGTATCGGAGGTGGTAGAGAGTTTTGTCAGAGGGCTTGGCCATCTAAACCAAACGGCTTGAGCACAGAGGACTGAGGTCGGTGGAAAATTGCCTTACTTTTTGGGTATAGCCACGCCACCGGATTCGGCGAAGAAAGGATCTGCAAATGGATGGTTTCGCAGGATCGTTTAGCTTACGGGTTCGAAGTCGAGTTGCTTTCTGTCCAGATTGGCTTGAGCAACACGTACGGTGATGGCATCGCCCAGACTGTAGCGGTGACGATAGCGACGCCCGATGAGGCAGAAGTTCTTGTCGTCGTACTCGTAGTAGTCGTCGTCGAGACAGCGGATGGGTATGAGACCTTCGCACATATTTTCCTTCAGCTCTACGTACAACCCCCATTCGGTGACGCCCGATATTACACCATCGAATACTTTGCCGAGGTGTTCGGACATAAACTCCACCTGTTTGTATTTGATGGAAGCGCGTTCGGCCGAAGCTGCCAATTGCTCCATTGCAGATGAATGCTTGCACTTTTCCTCATAGTCATTCTTGTCTACGGAACTTCCACCCGAAAGGTATTTCGTCAGCAATCGGTGCACCATCAAGTCCGGATAGCGACGAATGGGCGAAGTGAAGTGGGTGTAGAAATCGAATGCCAATCCGTAGTGGCCGATGTTGTCCGTCGAGTAAATGGCCTTAGCCATGGAGCGTATGGCAACGGTAGAGATCAAATTTTCTTCCGGTTTGTTTTGGATGTTGTCCAGAAGCGAATTGATGCTCTTGCTTACCTCCATATTACTACCTGTGGTGCGCAACTTGTAGCCGAATCGGCGGATGAAGTCCGACAAGGTCTCCAATTTGTCGGGATCGGGCAGGTCGTGGATACGATAAACGAAGGTCTTGGCTCGTTTCCCTTGGGTCTCTTCTCCTATATGTCGGGCTACCGTCCTATTGGCCAAAAGCATGAACTCTTCGATCAGCTTGTTGGCTTCCTTGCTCTCCTTCACGATTACACCCAGAGGACGACCTTTCTCATCTATTTCGAAGCGGACTTCTTTCCTTTCGAAAGCAATCGCTCCGTTTTGGAATCGTTCTTCGCGAAGTCGCTGTGCCAGCTCGTTGAGTTTGAGAATGGCCTCCTTGCAGTCGCCTTCGCCGGTCTCGATCACGGCTTGTGCCTCTTCGTAGGCGAACCGGCGGTCGCTCTTGATCACGGAGTGGCAGATGCGATAATCCAATACTTTGGCTTCGTCATTCATCCGGAATATACAGCTATAGGCATATTTCTCTTCGTCGGGGCGGAGGGAACAAAGGTCGTTGCAGAGGCGTTCGGGGAGCATCGGGATGGTGCGATCCACGAGATAGATACTTGTGGCACGGTTGTATGCTTCCTGATCTATGATCCCGCCCTCGGTTACGTAGTGCGAGACATCGGCGATATGTACGCCTACCTCATAGCAATCATCCTCCAGCGGACGGAACGATATGGCATCATCGAAGTCCTTGGCATCCTTCGGGTCAATGGTGAAGGTGAGTACCGACCGAAAATCTTCTCTTCGGGCAAGCTCTTCTTCTGTGATCTTCCCATCCAAACGGTCGGCTGCCTCTTCCACCTCTTGGGGGTAGACATAAGGCAATCCGAACTCGGCCAAAATGGCATTCATCTCGGCATCGTTGTCTCCGGCCGGTCCCAATACGGCTTGTACCTCTCCGATGGGATTCTTGGATTGCTCCGGCCATTCGAGTATTCGGACTATTACCTTATCGCCGTTTTTGGCGTTGCCGAGGTTGTCCTTGGGGATGAAAATATCATTCGCTAAGGTGCGATCTTCCGTAACAAGGAAAGCAAAGTCTCTATTGATTTGGATCTTGCCGACGAAAGTGGCCTGCTTCTGTTCTATGATCTCGATCACGGCGGCTTCCGGCGCGCGACCACGACGTTTGGCAAAGAGTTGTACTTTCACTTTGTCACCGTCCATGGCATGTGCCGAATTTCTTTCGGCAATGAAAATGGGCGTTCCGCCCCCTTCGGGAATAAACGAATTGCGGCCATTGAACCGACGCTCAAAAGTGCCTATGACAATCAATCCCAAGGCATTGTACCGATAGCGTCCGCGCTCTATCTCATGCAGGATGTCATCCACAGCCATGTCTTCCATCAGGGAGTTCACCATTAGCTTTTGTGGTGTAGCTTCTACTCCCATCAGATGGCTTACCTGCTTGTAGTTCATCACGCTCTGAGGATTGCTTTGGAATATGTCCAAAATGGCATTGCGCATCTCCTCCTTGGTCATGCGCTTGTTCCTGCGGCCGGCACGGTTGATGCGAGGAGCGTCTCCCTTGCGGGCTTTAGTCTTGCTTTTATCTTTCTTTTTACTCATTGATTCTTTTGTTCGGAAACATCTCCCCCTGCCAATAATCGGGAAGATGCGATTAACTGTTCATTTCGAGGATAGACCTCATTATTTCCGGTGTATTGCTCAGACGAGGCACTTTGTGCTGTCCTCCCAGCTTGCCCTGCTCCGTAAGCCAATCGTGGAAGAGACCGGAGCGAGCGATCGTCAGGGAGAGTGGGAGCAGAGTCATGTCTGCATACCGCTTGGCTTCGTAGTCGGAATTGAGCGTTTGCAACTCGGCATCCAATGCTTTGGCAAACGCATTCGGATCAGCCGGTGCAGAGACAAATTCGATCAGCCAGTCGTGCCGTCCTTTGCCCTCTTCCGAAAAAAAGTGGGGCGCTACCGTATAGTCCACTGCCTGCACGCCAAATCGCTTGCATGTCGCCGCCAAAGCCTTGTCGCTATTGTCTACCATCAGCTCTTCTCCGAATGCGTTGATATAGTGCTTGGTGCGACCGGTGATGACTATCTTGTATGGTTTCACCGATGTGAAGCGTACGGTATCGCCCAGTACATAACGGTAGAGTCCTCCGAGCGTACTGATAATCATGGCATAATTGCGCCCTATTTCTACCCCTTCGAGTGGAATGGCTTCCGCTTCGGGCCGGCCGAAATGTTCCATCGGGATGAATTCGTAGTAAACTCCGTAATCGAGCATCAGCAGCATACCGCTATCCTTCGGATCATCCTGAATACCGAAGAAACCTTCCGAAGCATTATACGTCTCCATATACTGCATCCGTGAAGAAGGTATCAGCTTCTCATACTGCGCTCGATAGGGAGCAAAGCTGATACCGCCGTGAAAAAATACTTCCAATTCCGGCCATACATCCGACAAAGTCTCTCGGCCTGTAGCTGCGAGTATATCCTTGATCAAGACAAGGATCCAAGACGGTACGCCGGACAAGCTTCCGACTCGTACATGCGCCACTTCGCGAACTACGGCTTTGAGCTTCTCCGTCCACTCGTCCATCAAGAGCGTTTCTTTCGAGGGTACGCGCATGCAGTTGCCGAGCACAGGCATATTCTCGACAAGGATGGCACTCAAGTCGCCGACTTGTATATCGGCATTCATGGATACAGGGGCGTGACTGCCACCCAGTACCAACCCTTTAGTCGTGAAGAAACGACTGTCAGGTCTATTGCGTAGGTATAACGATAGGGAGTCTTTCCCCCCTTGATAATGGCAATAGTGCAGATGGCGATATGGAACGGGGATGAACTTGCTTTTGCTATTGGTGGTGCCACTGCTTTTAGCAAACCATGTACAACGTCCCGGACAGAGTATGTCTTTTTCGCCACGAAGCATTCGTTCTATTTCGGCTTGTGTCGATTCGTAATCGCGAACAGGTACGTTGCGAGCAAAACACTCTTTCGAGCTTATGCGACTGAACCCGTAGCGGATACCGGTGGATGTGTAGGCTGCACTCGACAGGATGCGCCTGAGCTGGCGGTCTTGTATCTCTTCTGCTCGGGAGGCATAGGTGTCGATGGTTTTCAGCCTGCTTTTCAACAAGGCATATATGATGCGAGTCTTGTAGTCCATCGGTTTTCTTTTCTTCACAAAAGTATCATTTTCTCATTCTGCGTTCATATCGCATAGCTTCGTGTAGTATCCTCCCAGGGCATACAGTTCATCGTGGCGTCCTTGCTCCACGATACGCCCCTCATGCAGTACGCATATAATATCCGCATTGCGGATCGTGGTCAGTCGGTGCGCTATGACGATAGCCGTTCTATTGGCCATCAGTTTCTCGATAGCATTCTGTACCAAACGTTCGCTTTCCGTGTCGAGTGCTGACGTGGCTTCATCCAGAATCAAAATCGGCGGATTCTTCAAAATGGCTCGCGCGATGCTGATCCGTTGCCGCTGGCCTCCCGACAGCTTGCCTCCACGGTCGCCGATGTTGGACTGATAACCCTCGGGCATCTGCATGATGAAGTCGTGCGCATTGGCTATGCGTGCTGCATGCTCCACCTCTTCGGCCGTGGCATTCTCTTTGCCGAAAGCGATGTTGTTGAAGACGGTATCGTTGAAGAGGATTGCTTCCTGATTGACGTTGCCGATCAGCTCACGCAACTCGTGTAGTTTTACATCCCGCACATCCGTCCCGTCTACCAGCACACGGCCTTGCTGGAGGTCGTAGAACCGTGGTAGCAGATCCACGATCGTACTCTTGCCCGATCCGCTCTGACCGACCAATGCCACCGTCTTGCCCTTCGGGATTGTCAGACAGACATCGCGCAGCACCCAGTCTTCGCCGTAGCGGAACCACACATGGTCGTAAACGACCTCCTCTTCGAACACCACGGGGTGGGGCTGTTCGGGATCTTTGATGTCGTTCTCGGCCATCAGGATCTTGTCCACGCGCGACATGGAGGCCAACCCCTTTTCAATGGCGTAGGATGCCTTGCTCAGCTCCTTGACCGGATTGATCAGACTGTAGAAGATCACCAGATAATATATAAAGGTGGAAGCATCGATCTCGCTCGTATTGTTCAGGATAAGGGTACCCCCATACCACAGTACGATGGCTATGGTAGCCGTGCCGAGAAATTCGCTCATCGGGTGTGCCAACTGCTGGCGGCGGAAGACCTTCATCGTCGTACGGCGAAACTGCTCGTTGGCACGATGGAACCGATCCTGCATCTTCTTCTCGGCATTGAATGCCTTGATGATACGCAGGCCGCCAAGCGTTTCTTCTATCTGGCTCATCAGGCTTCCCCACTGATTCTGCCCTTCCAGACTCTTGCGCTTGAGTGTTTTGCCCACCTTACCCATCAGCCCTCCGGCTATCGGTAGGAGGATGAAGACGAAAAGGGTGAGCTGCCAGCTGATGAGGATCATCCCGATCAGGTAGATGGAAATGAGGATCGGATTTTTCAGCAACATATCCAGCGAACTGATGACCGAAGTCTCTATCTCATTCACATCCCCCGAAATGCGTGCCATGATATCGCCCTTGCGCTCTTCGCTGAAAAAGGAAAGGGGGAGTCCGAGGATCTTATCGTTGATCTGATTGCGAATGTCCCGCACCACTCCCGTGCGCAGCGGAATCATGCTGTAGAATCCGAGGTACATCGAAGCCACTTTCAGAAAGGTCATCACCACCAGATAAATCCCCAGCATGATAAGCGTAAACGATGCTCCACGTACCTCTATAAGTTGGCTTACGTACCAGCTGAAATTATTGCTCAGCGCGGCTCCGGCAGCTTTCCAGCCATCCATGCTACCCCAGTCTATACCATCCATCGGCATGTAAGTGGTCACCTGCCGGTCTATCCTGAAGAGGATACGCAGGATGGGCATGATCAGAGAGAAAGACAATAGGTTGAGCAGTGCACTCAGCGTATTAGCCACCACGCTCCATGCCACATACTTCTTATAGGGTGGCACGAAACGGCGTATAGCACTGAAAAAATGCTTCATAATAATCGGGCGGTTGCAGCTAAAATCTCCGAAAGATACGTGTTTTTGGAGAAAGACGGCTCCCCGGGTCTGTGTCCCGAAGGCTCTTCCATCCGAGCTTTTCCTCCACTGCGGGAACGAAAAAACAGCAGATGGAGGGCATTTCTCTCTCCGACGTTTTTACGTCTGAAAAAATGCTCGCGCGTGGATCGTAAAAACGTGGCGCGAGAAATTTTTCGTTTTGGCGCGAGAAGCGAAAAATTTTCGAACCAAAACGAAAAAATTTAGGCGCGTATTTTCCCCAAAAATCGCACCGCAATCTCATCATTTTTCGTTCGTGATTTCTCTGTAAGCGGCTACTCTTCGACGGAATTCCTTCACCTTTTTCCATGAGCGGAAATATATAGAATAGATACATGTTTGCTCCCTTGAGGCAAATAATACCGAAGAAGAATGCCAGCCGACTTGCTCCTTGATACTTGTCGCCGTTTCCCGACAGTTGAGGGGAGGTCCGAATGTGGAAAATCGACATGGTCTTTTAAACTTATTTCTCTTTTCCCCTCTATTTCAGTTGTAGGGTAAATCGTAAAATACCATTTCGGAGAATGGGAACGATAGCACCTATTTTTCTTTTCAAACTTTTCTTATGCGATCGATTTATCAATTACTGTTGTCAATACTCCTTGCTTCTCTTGGTTTCGTCGGGCTGGAAGCCCAACAAGCCGGAGTAGCAGGTAGAGTATTGGACGAAGAAGGCAACCCCATGATTCAAGCCAACGTACAGCTTGTACAGAGTACCGGCCAAGTAGCCGTTGCCGCAGGTGCCACTAATGAAAAAGGGTTGTTCAGCCTGAAAACGTCACAGGAGGGTGACTACATTCTGCGCGTTTCATATGTAGGTTACACTACCCACGACGAAAAAATATCTCTTAGAAACGGGCAAACCATTACGCTCAAAGATATATCCATGAACGAAGATGCCCGTCTTCTACAGAGTGTGACGGTGCAGGCTAAAGCGGCAGAGGTCGTGGTACGCAACGACACGCTCGAATTCAATGCCGGATCCTATACCGTAGCACAAGGAGCTTCTATCGAGGAACTGATCAAGAAGCTACCCGGAGCAGAGATCGGATCCGATGGGAAGATCACCATCAACGGCAAGGACATTAGCAAGATCCTTGTCGATGGCAAAGAGTTTTTCTCCAAAGATCCACAGGTGGCAATAAAGAATCTTCCGGCCGATATGGTCAATAAAGTACAGGTACTGAACAAACTGAGCGAGCTGTCGCGGATGAGCGGTTTCGATGATGGAGAAGAAGAGACCGTAATCAACCTGACGGTGAAGCCCGAAAAAAAGAAAGGCCTCTTCGGAACGCTTCAGGCCGGCTACGGTACTGACCAACGCTATATGGCCGGAGGGAACGTCAATCGGTTCGATGGGAATAAGCAATGGACATTGATCGGTAGTGCGAACAATACGAACAATATGGGCTTTAGCGAGATGAGCAGCGAGATGGGATCCATGACCTTCTTCTCTCCCCAAGGCGGTGGTCGACGCGGCTTCGGCAATAGTGGAGGTGTTACGTCTTCGTCGATGCTGGGCGGCAACTTCAGTGTCGAATTCTCCTCTGCCCTTAATACGGGAGGCGATGCACGCTACGGATACAACGACAAGGCCATAGAGACGACCAAACGTGTGGAAAATATCCTCGCCGAAGGGAATACTTATATGGACGAAAATATATTGGAACGCTCTTTCTCTCACAATGGTCAGGCTCGATTCAGGATGCAATGGAAACCGTCCGAACGTACCGAAGTGGTATTCGAGCCGGATCTTTCGATATCGAAGATTGATGGGTTCTTTAACGACACATACGAGACGAAAGATGCCACCGGAATCTCTATCAACAAAGGTTCTATCCACCAAACTACACAAGGAAACAACTTCAGACTGAACGGAGAATTGGATATCAGTCACAAGCTCAACGATGAAGGCCGTACAATCAGTGCCTCCGTCAGTGGCGGTCTGACCGACGAAGACGGAGATGGCATATATCAGGCTGTGCTCCAAAGCGTGGAGACGAATCAAAAGCAATTCAACGACAACTCCAACCTGCAATATCGCCTTCGCCTCTCGTATGTGGAACCGTTGGGTAAAAACTACTTCGCACAAGCTATTCTGAACAGACGTTTCTCTCGTCGCAATTCGGATCGTGAGGTGTACCGACTGGGCGATGACGGGCAATACTCCATATTAGACAGTCAGTACGGACTCTCCTACAGTAACGAGTTCACCCAGTATCGCATCGGACTCAACCTCAAGAAGATTGCCAAAACGTGGGACTACACCATAGGATTCAATGTGGATCCCAACAGAACTGTCAGCTATCGGAACGTAGCCGGAGTAGAGCAGGACAAACTGGCTTTCAATCGTGTCAATCTCTCCCCGATGCTCCGAATCAACTACAAACCGAGCAGGACTACCAACCTCCGAGTGGACTACCGAGGACGCACGACACAACCATCCATCAATCAGATCGCTCCCGTTCAGGACATCACGAATCCGCTATTCGTGACGGAAGGCAATCCCGGTCTGAAGCCGAGCTATTCCAACAATGTGATGGCCATGTTCTCGGACTTCGATGCCAAAAGTCAGCGAGCTTTCAACATTGTTTTCTTCGGCAACTATACATTCGACGACATCGTCCCCAATACGCACTACGATCCGTCTACAGGGATCCGTACCACTCGTTACGAAAACGCCTCCGGTACATGGCAAGCGAATCTTCATGGGACACTATCGGTTCCACTCAAGAACAGGGCATTTTCTTTCAGGATGTCCTTGTTCAACAGGTTGGCCGAAGGACAAAGCTTCATCAATGACGATAAGAACAAAGCTCTCTCTTTCCGAACGAGGGAACGCCTGACGCTGACCTGTCGCAACAATTGGATCGATACGAGTATCGGTGGCAATATCGGATTCTATATGGCTAATAATAGTCTGAGCGGACAGAAAGATTCTCGCACATACGATTTTGGCGGCAATTATCAAGTTGCCCTAACGCTTCCCTATGGATTCCGTATCGACAGCGATGTTGAATACAATACGAACTCCGGTTACAGTGGAGGATTCAGTCTGGACGAATGGCTTTGGAATGCTTCGCTTTCATACAGCTTCCTCCGTGACAAGGCCGGTACACTGCGTGTCAAAGGCTATGACATCCTCGGTCAGCGGTCAAGTATCAGCCGTTCTGCTACGGCCATCAATATAGAAGAGAGCATGTCCAATACGATCGGACGCTACGTGATGGTGGACTTTATCTACCGATTCAACGCCTTCAGTGGTGGTGGATCTCGCAGCGATCATCAGCGTGGCAATATGAATCGTCCGGGCCCACCTTTCGGCGGTGGCAGACGACCGTCCTGATCAGACGCCACCTATCTGCAAGAGACAAAGTGTGTAAGTGTTTTTATAACAAACCGATCGAGGGGCTGTGTCAAAATTTGATTTTGTCGCAGCCCTCTTTCTTTGCTCCTTGCAGTCGGTTAGGCAACCGGCTTCATCTTGGAGGCCCTACTTTATTAGCTTTTCGAAGACATAGAAGCGAATCAGGCTAAGATTGTATTTATTCTGTACAGACACTGAAAAACAGTCAATTGACAACGAAATCTCCCGGAAAATGCCGTGCGACAGTCTCATCTGTCGGTTTAACAGCTATCTATCGGTTTCACAGCTCGCACGGAACCTCCCACTCCCCGAACCTGCCATCCGACACAGAGCAGATAGCATCTTCCATCAATAGACCATAGTATCCTCTCATATGAGACCATAGTATCCTCTCATGCGAGACCATAGTATCCTCTCATATGAGACCATAGTATCCTCTCATGTGAGACCATAGTATCCTCTCATATGAGACCATAGTATCCTCTCATAGGAGACCATAGTATCCTCTCATGCGAGACCATAGTATCCTCTCATAGGAGACCATAATATCCTCTCATGTGAGACCATAGTATCCTCTCATATAAGCGTATCGACTTGGGTCAAAAATACATTCCGTGCTTTCTTGTATCGATTCGCTGACATGACGTCCCTGAACGAAACCTCTTCGTTGGATGATTTTCCTTGTCGTGCCATCGTTTTGTGTATTGATCATACCATAAACACACAAAACAATCGGCCGACACACAATAAAATGAATGGATAAATGGATAAAGTGCCTGCTTATTGCACAAAGGTCTTCTTAGAGCAGGTAAGGATTTTGTTTGACAAACCACGTGAGGAATTGCTCGAAATGATCTTCTCTTCCCCTGCTGTCGAGTCCTCTGATCAAGAAAAAGACTTGCCCGATGAGAGCCGTCTGTCCTACTTGTCTATCGTAGAATAGTGGGGCGATGGGCTTGTCCTTGTGGCCTGCTGCCGGTGATCCATGGCTTTTTTGGAACGACAATTCAAATGGCATAACTTTGTCCGGACAATAAAAACCACAAAAGCATGGATTTGCATTTCGAAAATATCAGGCGGGAATATGACAAACGAAGCCTTTCCGCCAGCGACCTGACACCTACTCCTTTCGACCTTGTCACCAGATGGTTGCAAGATGCGGTCGAAGCCAAAACATATGAGCCTACAGCCGTTATCGTCGGGACGGCTACTCCTGACGGTCATCCCAGTACGCGAACCGTTTTGCTCAAGGAGTTTTTGAACAACGAATTTATCTTCTACAGCAACTATGAGAGTCGCAAGGGGCAGCAAATGGCTGCTAATCCGCACGTCTGTCTCACATTCCTCTGGCACGAACTGGAGCGTCAGATACATGTGGAGGGGGATGTACGCATTTTAGAGCCGGAGCTTAGCGATGCTTATTTTGCTACACGTCCGTACAAAAGTCGGGTAGGGGCGCGCATTTCGCCACAGAGTCGTCCTATACCGGGGCGTTCTTTCATCGTACAGGAATTTATGAAGGAGTCGCTCAAATATGCCGGTCGGACTGTGCCACGTCCTGACACTTGGGGTGGCTTTGCCGTGAAGCCGGTACGAATAGAATTTTGGCAAGGGCGCGAAAGCCGCTTGCACGATCGCTTCCTGTACGAACTCCGGCCCGATGCTTCCTGGTCTGTTCACCGCTTGGCTCCGTAACTATCTGTATCCAAATACAAAAACTACCTCATTCGAATGAAACAAAAACTAATCCTTGCGATACTGCTTATGTCTTTCGTTTCTTTGTTTAGTTGTGCTTGCAAGAATGCTGCACAGACAAATACCCCGGCGGACAAGTCGATCGTAAACAATGTAAACGCCGATCGCTTCCGCGAATTATTGGCTGATCCTGCTATACAATTGATCGACGTTCGCACTGCGGAAGAGTATGCCCAAGGTCATATTGCCAATGCCAAGCTGTTGCCCGTCACGGACAGTAACTTCAAGGAGCAGGCCGATCAGGAGTTGGACAAGGCGCATCCCGTAGCCATTTACTGCCGGAGCGGAGGACGAAGTGCCAAAGCCGCCGATATTCTTTTGCGTAGAGGCTATTTTGTTTACAACCTTCTGGGCGGATATAAAGGCTATCCGTACAAGTAGTGATACTTGGAGAGCTTTCGGGACAGGTTTCTCTACTTGCTCTCTACCCATAGCTCTTGTTTTCTTCTCCTTTATGGTTTCACCCCGAATGGATCGCCCTAAGCCTTCATATATTGTTCGAATAGCAGCCATTCTCTGCTTGTTTGTCGGCAGGCCTTTGTTTGCGCAGAGCTATGTGGACTACGTCGATCCGCTGATCGGGACGCTAAGTTCTTTTGAGCTGAGTGCGGGCAATACCTATCCGGTGATCGGTTTACCGTGGGGAATGAATAGCTGGACACCGATGACCGGTGTACCCGGTGACGGCTGGCAATATACCTACTCGGCACACAAGATTCGCGGATTCAAACAGACCCACCAGCCCAGTCCATGGATCAACGACTACGGCCAATTCTCCCTTCTTCCCCTTATGGCACCGCAGAAGCCATCATCGAACGACTCCGTAGCTCTGACTAAATGGTGCAAGCAACTCTTTTCGGACGAACAGGCCTCGTGGTTCTCGCACAAAGCGGAGACGGCGACGCCATACTATTATAGTGTCTATTTGGCCGATTACGACACACGCGTGGAGATGGCCCCGACCGAGCGTGCAGCTATCTTTCGCATACGTTATTCCGGCAATACCGAAAGTGGCTCCGGTCGATGGCTTCGTCTTGATGCCTTTACCGGTGGTTCGGAGATTAGCATCGTGGATCCTCACACCGTAGTGGGCATATCTCGCAAGAATAGCGGAGGTGTGCCGGCTAACTTCGCCTGTTATTTCATCTTGCAGTTCGATATTCCTATGGCCGATGTCCTGCTTGAGACAGATACCGGCAAGACAGACGAAGGCACAAGGGTATGGGCAGCCTGTCGCTTCGATTCGCAAGAAGTTACCGTCCGGGTGGCATCTTCTTTTATCAGTGTCGAGCAGGCCGAAAGAAATCTTGCGGAAGTCAAAGGGCAGAGTTTCGACCGGATCAGACTTGCCGGTCGCGAAGCTTGGAATAAGGTGCTCGGACGCATACATGTGGAAGGAGGAACGAAGGATGAGCGCACTACATTCTATTCCGCACTCTATCGCTGTCTGCTTTTTCCCCGTCGCTTCTATGAGGAGGATGCTTCCGGCAATTTTGTGCATTACAGCCCCTACAGTGGAGAGGTACTTCCCGGTTATCTCTATACCGATACCGGATTTTGGGACACTTTTCGAGCCCTTTTCCCCCTGCTCAATCTGCTGTATCCCGATGAAAACATTAAAATTCAGGAAGGTCTGCTGAATGTATATCGCGAGAGTGGCTTTTTCCCCGAATGGGCCAGTCCGGGCCATCGGGATTGTATGATAGGCAACAACTCTGCTTCTGTTCTGGCGGATGCCTATCTCAAGGGTGTTCGGGTAGAAGATACCCGTACACTGATGAACGGACTCTTGCATGCTACGAAAGCCGTCCATCCGAAAATATCCTCCACGGGGCGCAGAGGTTGGGAGTGGTACAACTCCTTAGGCTATGTTCCGGCTGATGCAGGTATCAACGAAAGTGCTGCCCGTACGCTCGAATATGCTTATAACGATTGGTGCATCCTCCGACTGGGGCGCACATTGGGTTGGGATAGAGCAGCATTGGACACGTTGGCTCATCGTTCTATGAACTATCGTCATCTGTTCGATCCGGAAACCAAACTCATGCGCGGTAGAAATCAGGATGGTAGTTTCCGGATACCTTTTTCCCCTTTCAAATGGGGAGATGTATTCACGGAGGGCAATGCCTGGCACTATACTTGGTCGGTCTTTCATGATGTGCAGGGGCTTATCGACCTGATGGGAGGAGATCGCCCGTTCGTGTCTATGCTCGATTCGGTATTCAATACTCCTCCTATGTTCGATGAGAGCTATTACGGATTTGTCATCCACGAAATCAGAGAGATGCAAATAGCGGATATGGGCAATTATGCTCATGGCAATCAGCCCATACAGCATATGATATATCTGTATAATCATGCCGGCTATCCATGGAAAGCTCAGGAGAGACTACGCGAAGTGATGGGGCGGCTCTATCGTCCTACTCCGGATGGGTATTGCGGCGATGAAGACAACGGACAGACTTCGGCTTGGTACGTTTTCTCTGCTCTTGGCTTCTATCCTGTTACACCCGCTACGGATCAGTATGTGCTCGGCTCGCCGATTTTTTCCAAGGTAATACTCTCTTTTCCCGATGGACACAAAACGGTGTTGCATGCTCCGGCCAACAGTGCCGATACGCCTTACATCCGCTCGATCAGCGTAGAAGGAAAAGAATGGAGCTGCAATTACCTGACTCACGAACAGCTTCGCTCTTCTGCATCCATTCAATGGATGATGGACACGAAACCCAATTATAACCGTGGTACGAAGGAAAGTGACAGACCTTATTCCTTCTCCACGGAGCAACAGCGTCGCGCTAATCACAGTAATTAATGATACATTTCCCCACTTCGGACTATGAATACGAACAAAGCATTTACGCCCCGACGATCTATACTGATGAGCTTGCTTGGCTTTTTCCTCCTTGTGCTAAGCTCTGCCGGATGTAAAGATGATGTCCAGACCGACATATTTAAGGGGCCTGTGGACTACGTGAATCCTTATATGGGCAATATCAGTCATCTGCTCATTCCCACTTTTCCCACTGTGCATTTGCCCAATAGTATGTTGCGCATGTGTCCGGTACGAACCGACTATACTTCTCAGTTAATGGACGGACTACCCTTGTTGCTGACCTCTCATCGCGGAGCAAATGCTTTTCGTCTCAGTCCGTTGAACCACCTGCCGGATTCCATCCCCGCAGTTGCGAGCTATACCTATGACAATGAAGCGGTGCGTCCTTACCGCTATTCCGTCTTGCTCGATGAGGAGGATGTAGAGGTGGATTTTGCGCCTTCTTTTCGTAGTGCCATTTACCGCTTGGGCTTCAATGCCGATAGCAGCCGGCATTACCTCGTCGTTCACTCTGAGAAAGGGGAATTGACTGCCGAAGGTAATGTCATATCCGGCTATCGCTATTTTCAGGACAGTACGCGAGTATTTGTCTATATGGAGACGGAGCAGCAGCCTGTGACGTACGCTCGCCGTTCGGAAAAAGGCGAGTACATCTGGAATAAGGGCAAGGTAACGGGCAAAACTCTCGTGCTGAACTACGATCTGGCCGGAACGGATCTCTTCCTTCGCTATGGTATTTCCTATATCAGTGTGGCACAAGCCAAAAAGAATCTTCGTCAGGAAATACAGGCTTACAACGTGGAAGTGGTGTCCAAGATGGGACGGAACGAATGGAACAAAACATTGGGCAAAGTGCAGATCGAGGGAGGTACGATTCCTCAGCGACAGGTATTCTACACCAGTCTTTATCGTACTTATGAACGGATGATCAATATCTCGGAGGATGGTCATTTCTACAGTGCCGAAGATCATGCTGTGCATCCGGATAGGGGCATTCCTTTCTATACAGACGATTGGGTGTGGGACACCTATCGGGCTGTACATCCCCTGCGTATTCTTTTGGAGCCGGAGATGGAATCCGACATGGTCAATTCCTACATTCGTATGGCTTTGCTTAGCAGGGAGAAATGGTTGCCTACCTTCCCGGAAGTGACAGGCGACAGCCATCGTATGAATGGCAATCATGCTATAGCCATGCTTGCCGATGCCTATGCCAAAGGTCTTACGGGTTTCAATTTGAATGAGGCGTATACGGTAGCCAAAAAAGTGATGGCCGAGAAGACGTATGCACCTTGGCGGCGTATGCCCAAAGGCGCACTCGATCAATTTTTCGATGAGAAAGGCTACTACCCCGCATTGCCACAGGGCCAAAAGGAAACCGACCCTACCATACACTCTTGGGAGAAGCGGCAGGCAGTAGCCGTTACGCTTGCTATTGCTTACGATTATTGGTGCCTTAGCCGATTGGCACAGTTCTCCGGTCACGAGCACGAAGCGCGTGAATTTCTGCGTAGGAGCTACGACTACCGACATCTTTACAATTCGGAGACGGGATTCTTTCATCCCAAAGATGAGAAGGGACGCTTCATACAGCCCTTCGATTACGAATTTGATGGAGGCCCGGGTGCACGAGATTATTATGACGAGAACAATGCCTACACTTATCGCTGGGATGTACAGCACAACCTCCATGATCTGATTGCCTTGATGGATGGGCCGGAACAGTTTGTCAGTTTCTTGGATCAGACTTTCCGCACACCGATGAGTACATGGAAGTTCAATTTTTATTCCAAGCTGCCCGACCAGACAGGCAATGTAGGACAGTTTTCCATGGCCAATGAGCCGAGCCTGCATATACCCTATTTATATGTCTATGCCGGTCAGCCATGGCGAACGCAGAAGTTGATCCATGAGCTTGTAAACGAATGGTTCCGAAACGATCTGATGGGAGTCCCCGGAGACGAAGATGGTGGAGGGCTGAGTGCGTTCGCCGTCTTTTCGATGATGGGATTCTATCCCGTCACACCGGGTTTACCGGTCTATGTGATCGGTAGTCCTTTTTTCAGCAAGATAACGATCGATCTCGGTGGAGGCAACCACCTTACGATCATCGCCAACGGTGCCGGAGCTGAAAACAAATACATCCAAAAGGCCGTGCTCAACGGGAAAACCTTGGATAAAGCATGGTTCCAACATAGCGACATAGCCCAAGGCGGCATTTTGGAGCTGAAGATGGGACCGCGCCCCAACAAACTATGGGGAGTCGATACGCCTCCTCCTTCTGCAGATCCCTATCCGGGCGACTGATCCTTCCCGACTTTCCCTTGATTGTGACGTGTACTGAGAAAAGTCGTATGTTGTTTTTGGTGCCGAAAGACGGAGAATTGCCGAGCCTAAAATCTCAAAAACTCGAACCACAAGGAAAATCTTTACGTGCGAGATTTTTTTGCTTTTGGCTCGAGTTTTATTTTTTTCTCGAACCATCTTTTTTCGATCCGCAATTATGCTTTTTCATGCTCTGCAACCGCTCGGAAAGCAATTCCTGCTGCCTGTCGAGAAAGGCTTCGGCAGCAGAGGCCGTGGTGCATACCGGCTCCCTTATAATATAGGTATGCCTCATGTAATTCTTCATAGATATAACGACCAAACAGATCCCCATTATACAGAACAAACTGAACCATAGACCAAGAAAGAAACTCGGATTCAGAACTCCGTTCGAGTGCTTCTTCCTGAATTTTCCTTAGTGTTGCATTTATTTGTGGAATGCGTTAGCCTTGATGTGCAAATACATATCTGAAAGGAATTTGGGAAAAATGGTATATTTGCAAGTCTCTTCGAAAAGTGTACGGCACAATGGGTATTCGTGACAAAAGAGCAAGTCTTAACAGCAAGAAGCAACGCATCTTAGCCTGGTGGCGTCGCCATTGGTACGTCAAGTATCTGGTGGTAATCGGCTTCTTCTTTCTGGTGACGTTCGTTTTCGGCGATGCCAATATCAGCAAGCAGATTCGCTACAAAAGCCGTATCAACAATTTGAAGAAAGAACTACGGGAGGTAAAGGAACGTTATCATCAGGATAGTGTGCGACTGGAAGAAATCCGGGCGAACAAACAGGGAATAGAGCATACGGCCAGAGAGTTGTATCTGATGAAGCGACCCGAAGAGATCATTTTTCTGATCAAGGATAGCGTCCAAGACAAACAATAACGAAAATAGGGGCAGCAGGGATGAACCCACAGCAGATTCGTGAGATAAGCTACCGTGTCGGCAGTCTCCTTTTGATCTTCGGAGCAGCATCCAGATTGGTACGCTTTGTGCCCGGAGATTACCTCTACGCATTGGGGGCGGTATTCTATCTGCTTTCCTATGCCCTGACTCCTGTTGCGGATTTGGATACTCGTACGCGCAGGCTCTACCGGATGAATGTCCTTTCCGGGGCTTTTTTCGTAGTCTCGGCTATATTGGTCTTTGTACGAGCAGATTCCCTTTGGCTCTTGTTTTTTGCCATTGGTGTGATCTACATGATTTATGCTTCCTTGCTTCTGCTCTTCAGGAAAGGATCGGGAGAGCAAGGAAAAAACAAGAAATAAGATTCTCTACAAACGAAATATGCAACCTCCAAAAAGTCGGTCACCCCGCCTGAGACGTCAGCCGGACAAGGTTTTCGAAGTCAGAGAAGAGGATACCCTCTTGCCTTTTCTCGTTCGTATGCTGAAGGATAATAGCCGCACGTCCGTTAAGCAGATATTGACGAGACGGCAAGTTTCCATCAACGGTGTGCCGACTACTCGACACGATGCAGAGCTGAAAGCCGGCGACAGGGTAATCGTGCATCGGACACAGCTGCCGGAAGAGCTGCGCCATCCTTTGGTGCGGATCATTTGGCAGGACGACTATTTCGTCCTGATCGAGAAGAAAGCCGGAGTCTCCACTGTAGCCAGTGGCGTCAATAAGGACAGGACTGCTCTGCGCATCGTTAGCGATCATCTCAAGCAATATGATCCGGAGGTGAAAATCTTTATGCTCAACAGACTGGACAAAGATTCTGCCGGAATGGTGCTCTTTGCCAAGAATAAAGAGGTACAGGGGTTTGTGGTGGACAAATGGTCCAAGGTCGTATTGGAACAGCGTTTCGTGATGGCGATCGAAGGAGAGATGCCCGATGCCGAGGGTACGCTGGATCCTCCTCGCTATCAAACTTCGATCAAGGGCAAGCAGTCTCGTATCGTGGCTGAGACTCCTTCCGTTCATTCGGTGGGAACGGCTCGTTACAAGGTTATTCGTCGCGGAGCGGTATGCTCGCTCGTGGAAGTGACTTTGCTGAGCGGTCGGAACAATCAGCTTCGACGGCAAATGGGGCAGTTGGGTATTCCGATTGCAGGTGATTGGAGGCAGGGTAGTTCTTTCCGCCATCTGGACTGTCTGGCCCTACAGGGAACGCGATTCGTATTCCGTCATCCTGAAACGGGAGATACGCAGGAATATAAGTTGCCTTTGCCCAAACTCTTTCGCCGCCTGATACATCTCGAAGAAGGCACTGCAGCAGACCAAACAATATCAAAGACAAAAAAACGTTCCAAATAGGTAGCTGACTAAATTTTAATAATCCAACATATAATAATGACAAACAAGAACCACAGAAACAGCAAATGGACGGTAGCTTTAGCCCTACTGTTTCTCTCTATGTTGCCCATCGGGGCATCTGCTCAGATTATCAAGGATGTAGTCGTTTGGAAAACCTCTCTTCAGGATAGCGACACGCCTGAGAAAACATTGGTGTTTACGGCCACGATCAAACCCGGATGGCACCTTTATGACCAAAATCTGCCCGAGGATGGCCCTACATCCACAGAATTCCTGTTCGATAAAATGACGGGAGCCAAACTTGTCGGTAAGGCTATTCCTGACAAAGCTCCTGTCAACCGATACGACAAGCAGTTCGAAATGGATCTGAGATGGTACGAGAAGACTGTCTCTTTCCGTCAGAAAATTCAGGTGACGGACCCTGCCAAATTCTCTATCAAAGGTGGTGTTCGCTTCATGGCTTGTAATGATGAAAACTGTCTGCCCCCCGAAACGAGCGACTTCTCTTTCGATGCTTCGATGATCAAGAGCAAGGCTGCAGCTCCTGATACCGAAGCTGAAGCAGCTGAAGCGGTTGCTGCCGAGACCGCAGCGGATACTACATCGCAGACCGATGCTGCCGAAGCTCTTTCGTCCAAGGCTGACTTGTGGACACCGGTTGTTAGCGAGTTGCGTGCATACGGTGATGATACGCTCAAGCAGGCGGAGAGTGCTCCGTGGAAGATTTTCCTCTACGGTTTCCTCTACGGTTTTGTTGCATTGCTTACTCCTTGCGTATGGCCTATGATCCCGATGACGGTGAGCTTCTTCCTTAAGCGTAATAAGGACAAGAAGAAAGCCGTGAGAGATGCCTTTACCTACGGAGCTTCCATCATCGTTATCTACGTAGTGCTCGGCTTGCTCATTACGGGTATTTTCGGTGTCAATTCTCTGAACAGTTTGGCTACGAATGCGGTCTTCAACATCATATTCTTCCTGCTGTTGGTAGTCTTCGCTATCTCTTTCTTCGGAGCATTCGAGCTGGTGTTGCCGTCATCTTGGACTAACAAGCTGGACAGCAAGGCGGACTCTACGACCGGTTTGCTCAGTATTTTCTTTATGGCCTTTACGCTGGCTTTGGTGTCCTTCTCTTGTACCGGTCCTATTATCGGTACGCTCTTGGTACAGGCTGCTACAGCCGGCTCCAAACTGGCTCCGGCCATGGGCATGCTTGGCTTTGCCACTTCATTGGCTTTGCCCTTTACTCTTTTTGCGGTCTTCCCCAGCTGGTTGCAGGGTATGCCTAAGAGCGGAGGATGGTTGAATATGGTGAAGGTGGTACTCGGCTTCCTCGAATTGGCTCTTGCTCTCAAGTTCCTCTCCGTGGCAGACTTGGCATATGGCTGGCATATCCTCGATCGTGAGACTTTCCTCGCTCTCTGGATTGTCATTTTCGCTCTGCTCGGTTGCTATCTCTTGGGATGGATCCGTTTCAGCCATGATAGCGAATGGCCACATCTCTCTGTGCCGCGCTTTATGATGGCTACTGTCTCTTTGGCTTTTGCTGTATATATGATCCCCGGTTTGTGGGGGGCTCCGCTCAAGGCTGTAAGTGCTTTTGCTCCGCCGCTCCACACGCAGGATTTCAATCTCTATAGTGGCGAAGTTCATGCTCACTTTACGGATTATGAGGCCGGTATGGCTTTTGCTCGTCAGGAGAACAAACCTGTCCTCCTCGACTTCTCAGGTCACGGTTGCGTGAACTGTAGAAAGATGGAGAATGCCGTTTGGATCGATCCTACAGTAAAGAGCATGCTGGAAAAGGACTATGTACTCATTACCCTGATGGTGGATGAAAAGAAGCCTCTGGCCGAACCTCTGACCATCGTTTTCGATGGTAAAGAGAAGACTCTCCGCACTGTGGGCGACAAGTGGAGTTACCTCCAGAGCCATAAGTTCGGAGCCAATGCACAGCCTTTCTATGTGGCAATTGATCATGAGGGCAAGCCCCTGAGTGCATCCTACTCATATAATGAAGATGTGCCTCTGTACGTGGACTTCCTGAAAGGTGGTTTGCAAGAATTCAAAAAACGCAAAAACAAGTAATCGTTTTTCATCAGGCGATGCATACACGCGCTGAGAAATTGGAGGCTTTCGGCCGTCTGCTGGATGTCCTGGATACCTTGCGAGAGCAGTGTCCATGGGATCGGAAACAGACGAACGAAAGCCTCCGAACAAATACAATAGAAGAGGTCTATGAACTGAGCGAAGCTCTCTTGGGCGAGTGTCCGGACGACATTCGCAAGGAGCTTGGCGATGTCCTGCTGCACGTAGCTTTCTATGCCAAGATAGGAGAGGAAAAAGGCCAGTTCGATATTGCTTCGGTCTGCCATGCTCTCTGCGACAAGCTGATCTATCGGCATCCTCATATCTATGGCAATGTACAGGTGGAGAATGCTGCCGAAGTGGTACGCAACTGGGAGCAACTCAAACTCCGCGAAAAGGATGGGAACAAGTCCGTCCTCTCCGGCGTGCCGAAGTCTCTCCCTGCTTTGGTGAAGAGCTATCGGATGCAAGAGAAAGCCGCAGGTGTAGGTTTCGACTGGGAGCAACGGGAGCAGGTATGGCCGAAGGTTGAAGAAGAGCTGAACGAAGTCCGAGGGGCTATTGTCAGTGAAGATCCCGATGCCATGGAAGCAGAGTTCGGCGACTTGCTCTTCGCCGTGGTGAATGCCGCTCGTCTCTACGGTATCAATCCGGATAATGCTCTCGAACGTACCAATAGAAAATTCGACAGCCGTTTCTCCTATGTGGAGCAGCGTGCCAAACAGCAGGGCAAAGCTCTCCGAGATATGACTCTTTCGGAGATGGATGCGCTGTGGAATGAGGCAAAACAGAAAGGATTCTAACCTCGTTCCAAGCGGAAAAAGCTATCTTTGTAAGCACGATTTAGCATTATTACTATAATGAACGAAGACATTAAAAAGAATACCTCGGCATCGGAATATTCGGCCAGCAATATCCAAGTATTGGAAGGTCTGGAAGCTGTCCGCAAGCGACCGGCCATGTATATAGGTGACATCAGCGAAAAGGGATTGCACCATTTGGTCTATGAGGTTGTAGACAACTCGATAGACGAAGCTTTGGCCGGATACTGTGACAATGTAGAGGTAATCATAGAAGAAGATAACTCCATTACGGTTCGTGACAATGGCCGCGGTATTCCGGTGGACTATCACGAAAAAGAAGGTAAGAGTGCTCTCGAAGTGGTTTTGACCGTATTGCATGCCGGAGGTAAGTTTGACAAGGGTTCATACAAAGTCTCGGGCGGTTTGCATGGAGTGGGCGTTTCTTGTGTGAATGCACTTTCCACATATTTGCGTGCAGAGGTGTATCGTAATGGGAAGATCCATATGCAGGAGTTCAGCTGTGGCAAGCCCTTGCATGATGTGGAGGTGATAGGCTCCACGGAGCGTACGGGGACGACTATTCAGTTCAAACCGGATAGCTCTATCTTCTCTGTTACGGAGTACCAATACTCCATACTGGCCAAGCGTCTCCGCGAACTTTCTTATCTGAATGCGGGGATTACACTTACGCTGACGGATAAACGAACGCTCAAGGAAGACGGCAGTGGCTATAAGCAAGATGTATTCCGTTCGGAAGAAGGATTGAAGGAGTTTGTCCGTCATCTTGACCGTATGAAAGAACCGCTGGTGGACAACGTTATCCATATCGTCACCGAGAAGCAGGGCATTCCCGTGGAGGTAGCCATGACATATAATACTTCCTATCTGGAGAATGTATATAGCTACGTCAATGACATCAATACGATCGAGGGCGGTACGCATTTGGCCGGATTCCGTCGTGGACTTACTCGAACTTTGAAGAAATATGCCACAGACTCCAAACTCCTGGATAAGGTGAAGGTGGAGATCACCGGCGACGACTTCCGCGAGGGATTGACTGCCGTGATCAGCATCAAAGTGGCCGAACCTCAGTTCGAAGGACAAACCAAGACCAAGCTCGGTAACAATGAAGTGACCGGTGCTGTCGATATGGCTGTAAGCGAAGCACTCGAATACTATCTGGAGGAGCATCCGAAAGAAGCCAAACTGATCGTGGACAAAGTCGTTTTGGCAGCAACCGCTCGTCAGGCAGCCCGTAAGGCCCGCGAAATGGTGCAGCGCAAATCGCCCTTGTCCGGTGGAGGATTGCCGGGTAAGCTTGCCGACTGCTCATCCAAAGACCCGGAGCAGTGCGAACTCTTCCTTGTCGAGGGTGATTCGGCCGGCGGAACGGCCAAGCAGGGGCGCGACCGCGAGTTTCAGGCTATCCTGCCACTGAGGGGAAAGATCCTCAATGTGGAGAAAGCCATGCAACACAAGGTATTCGAAAGCGAAGAAATCCGCAACATATATACCGCTTTGGGTGTGACGATCGGAACGGAAGAGGACAGCAAAGCCCTTAACCTTTCCAAACTTCGCTATCATAAGGTGGTGATCATGACCGATGCCGATGTGGACGGTAGCCATATCGCTACGCTTATCCTTACGTTCTTCTTCAGGAATATGCGTACGCTCATAGAAAACGGTTATGTCTTCATCGCTACTCCTCCTCTCTACCTTTGCAAGAAGGGGAAAGAGCAAGAGTATTGTTGGACAGAGCAGCAGCGTCAAGCGTTTGTCGATCGTTATGCCGATGGTAATGAAAGCCGTGTGCATGTACAGCGTTACAAGGGTCTTGGTGAGATGAACGAGGAGCAGCTTTGGGAGACGACGATGGATCCGGAGAAGAGGACGCTTCGTAAGGTGACGATCGAGAATGCTGCTGAGGCAGACGCCATATTCTCCATGCTCATGGGAGACGAGGTAGGTCCGCGCAGGGAGTTTATAGAAGAAAATGCTACTTATGCAAGAATAGATGCTTAGTCCTAAGAACTATCAGTATTATCCTGCGGCGCTCCGACAGCTCTATGAAGAGCTTGACGGTGCGCCGCAAGCTTTTGAGGGAGGGGAGTCTCCCTCTCGACCTGTTATTGGTTTGACAGCGAATTATAATACCTCGGGCTCGTGTATTGCCAGAGCCTATACCGAGTCTGTAATACGTGCGGGAGGTTTACCCTTACTTATCCCTTTGACTACGGATATAGAGGTCATACGTCATTATGCCACGCTCATCGATGGGCTGGTTCTTTCCGGTGGGGACGATTTACTCCCGTCCTATTTGGGAGAAGACCCCATCCCCACACTGGGCGAAGTCAATCCCGAGCGAGATCGGGGCGAACTGCTATTGGTGGCAGAAGCCTCTCGCCGCAATGTGCCGATCCTCGGTATTTGCCGGGGGCATCAACTCCTTGCGACAGCTTTCGGCGGAGGAATGTATCAGGATATATATGCCCAGTCGGAAAATCCGGTAGGGCATAATCCGAAAATCCCCATATCGTTTGCGGCACACCAAGTCCGTTTACAGGGCAATTCCGTCTTGGCACGAATACTTGGCCTAAGCGATGGCGAGCTGCTGGGTGTCAATAGCCTGCATCATCAGGCAGTCAGCAGAGTGCCGAAACCTTTCCGCGTGACAGCCCTTTCTTCCGATGGCGTTATCGAGGCTATGGAAGCCTATCCGGAGAAACCTATCCTGTCGGTACAATGGCATCCGGAGCAAATGGCCTATGCCGGTGACACCCGTCAGCAGAAATTGTTCGAGCATTTGGTCGCCGAGGCTTCTCTCTTTGCCCAAGCCAAAGCGGTACACCGCTCCGTAATTGTGCTGGATTCGCATGTGGACACGCCCATGCACTTCTGTCCGGAATTTGATTTTACGAAAAGAGGAAATACACTGGTCGATGCTCCGAAGATGCGAGAGGGGCTTGTCGATGCGTGTGTAATGGTAGCATATCTGCCGCAAGGTGAGCGAGACGATGCTTCTCTGAAGCAGGCCACGGACTATGCCACAGGTAAGCTGGAAGCTATTCGCTCCCAAGTGCTCTCGCATCCCGAAAGCCTGATGCAGGCGACTAATCCGGAGGAGGTACGAGAGGCCAAACGTCGTGGCTTGTGTGCCATTATTCCCGGTATAGAAAACGGTTATGCCATAGGTAAAGAGTTGGCTAATATCGAGCGGTTCCGTGACATGGGAGTCTGCTATATTACGCTCTGCCATAATGGCGATAATGATATATGCGACTCTGCGCGTAAGACCAAGCATGAGCATAACGGCCTGAGTGACTTTGGTCGGGAGGTCGTTCGGGAAATGAATCGCTTGGGGGTTATGGTGGATATATCGCATGCGGCTGTTTCCACTGTTCGTGATGTCTTGCAAATCAGTAGTGCCCCTGTTGTAGCCAGTCATTCATCGTCCCGCGCTCTGTGTAATCATACACGAAATCTGACCGACGAAGACGCCCTTGCCATAGCCCGTAGTGGGGGAGTGGTGCAGGTTTGTCTCTATGCCGGATTTATCTCCGAGCAGGAGGAAGAGGCCTCCGTACAGCATGCGGCAGACCATATCGAACACTTTGTCAGGTTGTTGGGCATCGAACATGTAGGTGTCGGTTCCGATTTTGATGGAGATGGCGAACTGGTAGGTTGCCGAGGAGCCAATGACCTGATCAATCTGACTGTGGAGCTTCTACGTCGTGGCTATACTCAGGATCAGCTCGGATTGCTCTGGGGCGAGAATTTCCTTCGGGTGATGCAGAATGTGCAGCAGAAAGCAAAGTGTCAGTAGAAACAGGTTTTCAAGGCGTTTCGGTTGCCAAAGATTCGATTTTGGTGGACAATTATTTGCAAATGTGAAAATAACCTCTATCTTTGCGTCGTGGTTTTTTCATAATAGTATTAGATTTTAAGGTTAACAAGAAGATCGAAGGCTGTCGGGAGACATTCTTTAGATTGCGAGATCCCGGCCTGTGCAATAAGCACAGGCCGGGTTTTTGTTTTGTACCCTTCCGGCGTGGTCAGCGAAGAAGTCGAGAATGTCGATTAATTCTTACAAGCTGAGACTGTTGCAGGGGATTTTCATTGAGCTCTTTTGCTGCAGAGCAGATTCTTAGTGTCTTCGGGAAAGGTCAAACCTTCGGTATATGGGCACCGAGCAAATAGAAATTTCCCCAAGTTTCCATTAGAGAAGTACTCCTTTCCTCGTCAAATAGGCGAGAAATAAGAAACGATTGTCAGCCGTTTCTTGCTTCCAGCACGATGCAGGACGCGATTGTCAACTGATTCTTGCTTCCTGCACGATGCAGGACGCGATTGTCAACTGATTCTTGCTTCCTGCACGATGCAGGACGCGATTGTCAGCTGATTCTTGCTTCCTGCACGATGCAGGACGCGATTGTCAACTGATTCTTGCTTCCTGCATCGTGCAGGACGCGATTGTCAGCTGATTCTGCTCCCATCAATGCGCTAACTATCAGCTATTTGCAACTATTTTATAGGACTTTCATTGAAGTCTTTTGCCGCAGAGCTGATTCTTAAGTGTTTTTCAGATTACTTGAGGTTTGCAGAGAGATCGCATGAAGCTCTCCTTTCTTCGTCAAATCAATGCTTGTGTCTGTCTTGATCGATATGAGAGGGGGGAGGGTTATTGTGCAACGGTCTCAAGCTGTAAAACCGGCAGCTGTGTATAGAAACAGTCTTTCGGTGATATGGCAATCGAACTTCCTAACTGCCCAAATTTTACCGGACAGCAATAACTGATTATATGGGGTTAGTCCATCGGGCGGACTTTCTCTTCGACAAAGGCGATTTCGCTTTCGTTTAAGCCGTATTTGCGGTAGAGTTGGCGATCGATTTCCGCCACCGGCTGTGTCCAATCGATGTCCGATTCTGCCGTGAAGTCTTGCAGGGGGACTAATCGCCAAGTTTCTTTGGGGTTATCTTGCGTTGCCTTGAGGATACCCAGCATCGTGCGAGCAAACTTCGTCTTCACATAGCGCAGACAAGCCTCTGCCTCGTCTCGGGTGTCGAATGCCCCAATACTAATGAAGGTATCAGTATAACCCATAATCGGCGTGCCAATAATTGGTGTGCTGAGTACTTCACCGATTGCCCCCGAGCCATTTGTCTTGGGGATAATCACCTTGTACTTGGCAAAGTTCTCTGGATGGGTGATGTAACTACGCTTACACCACTTATAGCATCTTTGCTTATTGGCTCGTCCATAGATACATGCCATCTTCTCTTCCCTTCCTTGAGGGTATTCATCAAAGAAAACCTCAGGAAACACATCAAAGATATTGGCACCAAAGCTGTACTTGTGCCCTGCACTTTGTCTTCCGTTCAAATCGGGATGCTCTTGGTAGAGTTCGTCTGTAATACGATAGAGCTCTCGAGGTGCAACAAGGTTTGAAAATGGTAGGGGATTGGTTTGCTCTACTTTATACAGAATATGATGAAGCTCATCAAAGGCCGAAAACATCCCAATCGGCCCAAGAATCATTTTCTTGTTCCAGTATGAGGTTGCGATTCCTCCTTTTACATCTACAGTAGGGAAGACCTCCGCACTATTAGGCCAATAATCGACTACTCTATAATGCTTGTCCGAAAGCATCTTTTCATTCCATTCTTTGGGCGTTTTACCTGCGTTGAAAAGAAAACGAGCAGGGTGAATAAGTGTACCCTGTGGAGCAAGTACCATTGCGAGGTCAAAGAATTTGTGGTAGATGGGGTCTGAGCCATTACCCTTGCCTTGATTCATCACTTGGTACGGTGGGTTGCCTATAATAGCGTCTATCTTCATATTTTCGTCGTTGTTGATTTTCCAGAACCTTTTGCCCGAACGTAGCATATTGACCACGCTGTCGGGCTGGTTGGTAATGTTTTCTATCAGATCGGGATAATACTCTGTATGAGTCACTACATCACGGAAACCCCGTAGCGTACGCATCGTGATATAGCGGGCCATAGGAGTTTTGCAGACCACGAAAATGTTTTCTTCGAGCGTCCTGTCCCACAGTTGTAAAGCAAAGGCACGTGTTACGTCGCCATACTTCTCTCGAGCTTCCTCTACCCTTGTACGATAAATGTTATAGGCAGCATAAAGCGGATAGAGACCGCTCTTAGAGTTGATCTCCAAAATGATGCTTTTGGGGTGGAATACCTCATTCGTTATACCCTGATGCTCGATGTAGCGAGGCAATGCAATGGGAGTAGAGAAGTCTTCGCTCATAAAGCAGTAGCCACCTATGCTGTCCCCGAGATGCATGTTCACCACACGCCAAGGAGTCAGTACTGTTTCTTTGTCGGGGTTGCGGAAAGTAGAGAAGATAGAAGCAATACGCCCTATACGCTCCTCGATGGTGAACTTATCCGCCATACGAGCCATCTCACGGATGCGCTTCCCCGCCTCACGAAATATGTCGGGGTCGTAGTAACGCTTGAAGCGACGAAAGACCGCCTTGGTAACACCACGAGGCATAAATTCCTGCCAAGACTGCTCATCGACGAGATTGGCAAAGTTGTCAATGGTCAGCTCCTTATCCTCATCCTTCATTTCAGCCCCATAGAGCATCAGAGGCATGCGGATGGATATGCCTCGGAGGATAGAAACAGCCTCTCGGCGTTGGTCGCCTTTGGCTTTCAGTTCGTCCAGTCGTTTTTTCTCTTCGGGTGTTAGGCCTTTCTTTTTCCTCTTCTCCAGTCGCTCTTTCTCCTCGTATTGCTCATGGGTGAGACCTTGGTGATTGATATCTATGTCACCGGACTTTGCCATCGCCTTGGTTTTGCCAATGATACCTTTGAGTTCGTCGAAGTCGTGCAGCTCTACCTCGGTAAGTTTGAGTAGCTCGTCATTATAGAGTGCCCCATTCTCAAAGCCATCCTGCACCACTTTTTCTATTTGAGCGCGCTTGAGCTGTCCGAGCATCGTATTGACATCGTAAGGCTTCATCCGGCTGCCTTCTATAGAGATGATGGGACAGAAGTTGAGAAAATCCCCCAACAGCTTGCGATCACTCTCGCTCTGTTTGCCTGCTTTGTATGATACCTTGGCAGCCTCGGCAAGGACACGGAGGGTGCGGTCGGGAGCAAAGTCGAAGGCATAACACTCTGTCTTCATGTACCCATTGTGGGTATAAGGCGTTTGTACGCGGAAGATAGTTTGCATATAGCCGGATGCGGAGGTGCTATATGAACCGGCCATCATGAAGACGCCGGTCCAAGGCTTAATGCTTACACCGGTAGTCAGTCGTCCGCATGAGAGGGTGATTGTATAAGTCTCATCCGGGTCTTTGCCGATGGCTTGATTGACTAACTCAAGGGCATCTCTGCTTTCCTCCTCCTCATCATCTCCGTCCCCGGCCACATTGGCCACCTTAAAGAGACCGAAGATAGGGTGTTTGCTAAGTTTCTTGCTCAGGGCCTTGGCAGCTCGTACCCCCGGCAGAATCCAGAGTGTGTGTCGAAATATTTGGCGAAAATGTTCGTTGGAGTACGGATATAGAGCCTCTTCGTCTTCTCGGCAGAGTAAAGACAAGAAACGGTCTATGTCACCCTCGTGAACGAAAGAACCATCCTCCCGAGTACGGAAAAACTCTCGGAAGTTGAAAGCCTTCTCCTCATCGCTATATTCACTCATGAGACGACCAAGGTCATAGGTATAGATATGTATGGCCGGGAGCGAAGCATAGGGGTTAGTGTCGCCGAGATGATTGATTTCCCAATCGATTTTGGCTTGTTGTTCCATGACATAGTCCCAAGTAAAGACTTCCTCCTCTTTGTGCTGATCGAAGAGGTTATAAGGTGTTCCCGATAGATGTAATGCCTTTGTATCCTTACTCATCAACTGACCTAATACGGCTTTCCCCAGCTCGGTCTGTGTCCCTTCGTGTGCCTCGTCCACAATCACTAAATCCCATGAAGTAGAGAAGACTTCGTTGTTTTTGTCAAACTTACCTCCTACGTCCTTCGAACCACGCATATCTTGCATAGAGGCAAAATAGACACACTTTTTCCCTTGGGAAGCAAGCTTTTCGAGAGAAGCGAAGCTCTCACCTTTGCTGCGAGAGCCATAGTGCCATTCAGGACGGTCGTAGAAGGTTTTACCAAAGTCCTCAAACCAGCTGGCATCTACCACTGGGCGATGCGTGATGATAATCGTACGTACAGCTTCCATCTCTTTGGCAACACGCAGGGCACAGAGCGTTTTGCCAAAACGCATCTTGGCATTCCACAGCATCTTATTCCCTTTGCGGAACTGCTTGAGCGTGCGCTCGATGGCTTCTTTCTGCTCAGGACGCAGAATAATGGGGTTGTCAGATAGCGTCACTTCGCTTGCCCCCAAGCTATCCTTGCCCTCCTTGATGGCCGAGATGGCACGCTTGACGGTTGCTAAGTCGCAAGAATACCACTCGGTAGCTCCTGCAAAAGACTTGCGTTTGACGCCTGAACGCTCCAGTACGCTATGCACTTGCTTGTCGTTGAATGAGCAGACACGTCCACCTGAGAAATAAATGGTTAGCTCGGTATATAGCAATTCGTAACCGATACCTGCAGTTTTGGTATACTGGTCGATACGAGCTTTGGCTGCTTTGTTGAGCACCTCACTATTCGGTTCGGTGGAAGCCGAACCCACATCATCGTTAAGGGTGGTTTCTCCTATTTTGAGGCTACCCTCGTGCCGGGCATCTGCAATAGCAAACACATATATAAGGCGGGGTTTGAGAGAAGATTCAAAGGTCGCCATAGTGAGAGATTATATATTATTCTTTATCAGATCAACGAATCGAATTTTGCGATTATTCTCTCCCGTCTTGGGGTCTTTACAGCCCCAGTCTCGAATGAGGCAGTACGTGCCGTTATGCTTTTTGATGCTTTCGTTTTGGCAGCCGGGGCAGAGTATCAGCTCCTCCATAGACTCAAAGAGGTCGTCCGGGAGGACGGACACACCATGTGTGCAACTATTAGGGACGACTCCCTTGAGCCCATCCATCTGCCAGACATTCCAAGAGATAATATAGGCAATATACTCAATGGATTTGTCGAGGGGACGCTTACCGAACTTCTCCTCATAATACTCGATAAAGGTGATTAGTAGTGCCTCACGAGCAAGGAGCAGGTTATCGCCTTGCCATTCATAAGCATAGATGTTTTTATATGCCTTTTGAGCCATCTTGAGCCATTCGCCGGTGCTTGAAGTATTCTCTGAGATGATGCGAAGCTTTCTGTCGAGCATACCGATACGTTGAGGAATAGGGATAAACTCCCCCGTAGTAGTGTCATACCTGCTCACAAGATAAGGAGCTTCGCCACAAGTAATTTCCATACGCGTGGAGCATACATAGTCTTTCCATGTCTTACCTTCGGGGAAGGTAATAGGTTCGGTAGTTGCAATCCAAGTCTTTGTCTCGGGTTGCTCAATATTAAACACATCCTTACGACCAAACCAAGCCTCATCGATCAGATTATTCTGAGCGTTGCAAACCCAAGAGGGGGTGAATACTTCTGCTTTATCTTTGGTGCGGTTGGCTTGTTCTTCCTTGGACTTCAGCACTCTGGGCTGTATTACAGTGTCATGCTCCCCTGTAATGCTGTCAGTCGTAATTGGTGCATCGTATTTGTACGCATCTCCCAGTGTAGTATAGTCATCTGTAGCCCAAAAGATATTCCTCTGAGTCGTATGGTCAAAGAGGAGTCTTTGCAGAAGTCCTTCGGACTGACGCAGTAGTTCATTCTCACTAATGTCGACCCCCATCTTCATATCGCTCACGAGTAACCTCTTTGCATTTGACAAGCAGTGGTTGTCAAATTACTGTATACCATATAGAATTGCCATTTTGGGCACAGATTAGAAATAGGCACAACAAATCTGCCCCTACTCTTAGCCACCGGTTGGGACATCACCAGAAAAAGGGCCTCGGTCTTTATCGTTTTATCTAAACTCATTACATAAGCAAAGGTACTAAGTTAGGGGCATACTAACGAAGGAAAATGGATATTTCTTTACCGAGTAGATCAAAGTGCAACAGATGAGATAAACAGCAGAGATTTCGGGGCATCGGGGTTGGGCTTTTTTGCTACATTTGCAGAGCGATAGGCAGCTCTCAAAAGAATACCGGAGTATATCGGAGAAGGCTTGTCGGACGAAGATAATTGCATGAATAACAGATATATGGCAATAGATATGCATACGGATTTCTCTTTTAGCAACAATCCATTGAGACGATTCATTGGGACTGATATAAGCGTCTCTCATCGCAGTATTCGGATGAAGAGCTGATACGCCTATGATGATATAGAGAGGTGTAGCTCTGCTGTAAGTCTCCGAACATATACGACACCCGCCCGATTTCTTCTTGAATCGGGCGGGTGTCGCTGTTTTATCACCTTACGAAAGGGCTTTTTGAGGGCTGCGATTTATATACAAAACGTTTTCGATTTATATATTTATTGAAATCGTTTTATATATAAATTGAAAATGATTTATATACAGTTCGAAAACGTTTTATATATCAATCGTGATTCGATCTTTTGAATAGTGGATTTTCGCTTCACGAAGTCTAATTTTTCATCTTCCCGATTTCAAAATCCGTTTCCTTTCGGACGCTTATTTGGAATGATTCTAAATTCTTCTTCGTTGTTGAAAATTTTTTTGGCACGTATTTTAGAGGGGTCTTATGATATGAAGAGAGGGCAATAAGTTGTTCAAAGGAAAGATACGCCTCGCATGTTTTTACACCCGTATGAAGCGATGCACTCTTGAGATTTACGGAGGACCGTAACGATTTAGACGAAACTCCGGAGCAGGATAAATGCTTTATCTTTGGGCATGGTTCAGAAAAAACGCAAGAAAACGACCTACAGCAGATCCGCCTCCCACAGAAAAAAGAGGAATCGCACACGCAGAAGAGCTGTGATCCTTTGGATCACGGCACTACTCCTTATACCGATGGCTCTTGTTTCGCTGGGAGCTTACCTGCTACTGTCTCCTGCCGGCAATGCCCGGGAAAATACCTATATATATATCCGACCGACTACGACACTGACCGATGTAGAGCGACAGCTCCAGCAGAATACCCGACTGCGGAGGCCTTCGTTTTTCCATCTGGCAGCGCGATATTATAAATTAGAGGAAAAGCTCCGCCCGGGTCGCTATGGAATAGCTCCACGAATGAATACCAAGCAGATACTGGAGACTTTGGCACACGGAAAACAGTCGGCTGTACGCTTCCACCTCCGCCACGTCCGCACACAGGAGGATCTGATCGGAAGGATGACGGGCAAACTGATGATGAAGCCGGAAGAGCTTTCTTCCCTGTTGGCCGACTCCGCTTTCTGCGATTCGCTGGGATTCGATCCACACTCCATCCGCAGCCTTTTTCTGCCCGAAACATACGAAGTGGATTGGGACATTAGGCCAAAGGACTTGGTTCTGAGGCTGAAGAGATACTACGACCGCTATTGGACAGCAGAGCGACGGAGTCTGGCCGACTCATTGGGGCTGACGCCGATCCAAGTATCCATTATCGCATCCATCGTGGAGGAGGAGTCGGGAAAATCCGATGAATACCCGCAGATAGCCGGTCTCTATATCCGTCGCTTGCGTGAGGGGATGCTCTTGCAGGCCGATCCGACGGTGAAGTTTGCGATGGGAGACTTTTCCATCCGTAGGATCCTGAATGTCCATTTGCAGACGGATTCCCCGTACAACACTTATAAAAACGAAGGACTGCCTCCGGGCCCGATCCGGCTACCGCATACCGCGACCATGGACAGCGTGCTCCGAGCGGATCGGCATGGCTACCTGTATATGTGTGCCAAGGAGGACTTCTCCGGCCGTCACCGTTTTGCCCACACCTATGCCGAACACCAACGCAATGCGGCTCTCTATCGCAAAGCACTCAATGAAAGGGGGATCAAATGACCGAAGAAACGGAAAAGCCCCTCATGGACGGCAGTTGGGATGAGAGGACGGAGCTGCTCATAGGCACGGAAGCAGCCGACAAGCTCCGGCACTCGCATATACTGATCGTCGGCACCGGCGGAGTAGGCGGCTATGCAGCAGAGATGCTCTGCCGTGCAGGAGTGGGCAGACTGACTTTGGTGGATGCCGATGTAGTGAATCCGTCCAATATCAACAGGCAGATCATAGCCCTGCACAGTACCGTCGGCCGGTCTAAAGTAGAGGTGTTGGCCGATCGTCTGCAGGATATCAATCCACGGGTAAAGGTCTATCCGGTTGCCGCTTTTCTAAAAGATGAGGCTATGGAGGAGCTGCTGGATGCAGCCAAATACGACTTTGTGGTCGATGCCATCGATTCGCTCAGTCCGAAAGTATTCCTCATCGCCCTAAGCAAGCGGCGAGGCCTGCCGGTAATCAGTTCGATGGGAGCAGGAGCCAAACGCGATGCCTCGCTTATCGATGTGGCGGACATAGCCCGATCGTACAACTGCACGTTGGCACGTGCTGTCCGTAAGCGACTCCGCAAGCTGGGAATATCACGCGGCGTGCCGGTCGTATTCAGCAGCGAGTTGCCGGACGAAAGCTCTGTAATGGAGATCGAAGGAGAACGCTGCAAACGCTCCACAGCCGGTACCATATCCTATATGCCGGCTATTTTCGGTTGCAGGATAGCCGCTTATGTAATAGAAAAACTGACCGAACAATGATTATAGAAGCTCGCAACATTCGCAAGAGTTTCGGCTCTCTGGAAGTACTGAAAGGGGTAGATATTGCCATCGACCGTGGGGAGATAGTCTCCATCGTCGGCACAAGCGGTGCCGGAAAGACCACGCTGCTGCAAATTCTGGGTACGCTCGATCGGGCGGACAGCGGAGAATTGCGTATCGACGGCACCGATATAATGGGCATGAACAATCGGAAGCAAGCCGAATTTCGCAATAGACGGCTGGGATTCATCTTCCAATTTCACCGATTGCTACCCGAATTTACAGCTCTGGAAAACGTGATGATACCGGCTCTGATAGCCGGAAAGAGCCGAAAAGAGGCTTCTTGCGAAGCTGAACGGCTGCTTTCCGATCTGAACCTCAGCGACAGAGCTTCGCATAAGCCATCGGAACTCTCCGGCGGTGAGAAGCAGCGGATAGCCGTGGCACGTGCTCTGGTGAACCATCCGGCCATCATCCTTGCCGACGAACCGAGCGGCAGTCTGGACTCAGCGCACAAAGAAGAGCTGCACGCTCTCTTCTTCCGTCTGTGCCGAGAGATGGGACAGACCTTCCTGATAGTCACCCACGATGAGAAATTGGCAGCCGGCACCGACCGCATCCTCCACATGCGCGACGGGCTACTCTTCTCGGAATAACCCAACCGCCAAACAGCCCCGATACACAGATGAAAGACTCCTTCCACTTCGGCAAATCGGAAAGCATTATCAGCATCTTGCTCCTGCTGATGGTCATCGTCGGGCTATTCATCTTCAAAGCAAGGCCGGCCAGTGGCAATGCACCTGTGGCCGAAGCTGTTCAAACGTCGGCTGATGAACCGGGTAGAAAAGAAGAAAAGAAGAATTACGTCAGGCCTTATTCATCCTCGGAACAATCGCGCAAGAAAAGCCGCGACAGCATCGTGACCGATGCGGACTACGTGGGGCCTCCTGTCAGAGAAGCCTATGCCCGATCGGCCGATAAATTTCCTCGCGGTACGGTGATCGACCTGAATGCAGCCGATTCGGCTACCCTTACTCGCATACCCGGGATAGGGCCTACATTCGCTCGCCGCATCGTATCCTACCGCCGACAGCTTGGCGGCTACTATACCGTGCTACAGCTACAGGAGGTTTACGGCATGGACTACGAACGCTTTTGCGCTCTGAGACCATGGTTCAAAATAGGAATCAAGCCGGATCGTATCGATTTAAAAGGAGTCGTAGGAGATAGTATCCTTCGGCATCCTTATATTAACTATAAACAACGGGCCGAGATCAAACGGCTGCTACGCAGCAGCCAATGGCAGGGTAGCTGGGTACAACTACTGAAGCTACCGACCTTCACAAAAGAAGACAGTATAAGACTTTCACCCTATTTCGATATACACTGAAATGATATGATCATCAAGATTTACCCCGACAATCCCAACAGACGAGAATTGGAACGTGCCGTATCGGCTCTTCGCGACGGCAAAGTGATCATCTATCCCACCGAAGTTGGGTATGCCTACGGATGCGATGCCCTTCAGAATCGGAGCGTGGAGCGGATATGCGAGCTGAAAGGTGTGGATCCTCGGCGCAAAAACCTCTCGATCATGTGTTCGGACATGAGCATGGCAGCCGAATACTGCCGTATAGACAACGAGGCATTCCGCTATATGAAGGACAACCACATGCAGAAATATACCTTCGTCCTACCGGCCGGAAGTTCGCTGCCTAAGGTTTTCAAGAATCGAAAGCAGGTAGGTATCCGCCTGGCTCTTCATCCACTGACCCGTCTTCTTGCCGAATCGCTCGGCAGTCCTTTGCTGACCGGCTCGCTCCCCCTCGATCCTGAAACGCCCGAATACGCTTCGGATCCCGAACTGATCGAAGAGCGCTATGGTCTTACGGTAGAAATGGTACTCGACGGAGGAATCATCCCGTTCGAACAGACCACGGTGGTCGACTGCACGGTCTCGCCCTACACCATCCTGCGCGAAGGCGGAAGCAAGCCTTAGGGAAGCAGCTATCTCCTTTCTTTTTGCTCCAAAAGAAACAGTGGTGGTGGTAAAAGCTGATGGAGAACCGGCTGGAGCCATCAATTTTTTTCCCTCAAATACACCTAAAAAGAGACCTTTGCACGCCAATTGCCGTGCAAAGGTCTCATTATACAGAACAAACTGAACCACAGACCCGGAAAGAAACTCGGATTCGGCACTCCGTTCGAGTGCTTCTTACAGAATTCACCATAGTGTTGCACTTATTGCTGGAATCTGCACCCTGGTCGTCCGAAGAACAAAAGTCGCTCTTATAAGAAAGATTACTATCTTTGCACCGAGCGTAAAGTTGCTCAAACGACTTAAAGAAAGAGTAGAGAGTTCCGGAGACATTCCATATATATGGGTATCTTCCGGGCTTCTTTTTTCTCTTTGGACGAGAATGGCTGTCAGGTGCAGCCCGAAAAAAAGTTTTTTTCAACCAACGTTACATACAAGACAGTATGGCATACAATTATATTACACAGGAAGGGTACGATAAGATTCTGGCCGAATTGGCCGAACTTGAAAGCGTACAGCGACCCGAGATTTCTCGGCAGATAGCAGAAGCACGCGACAAAGGAGACCTGTCCGAAAATGCCGAGTACGATGCGGCAAAGGAAGCCCAGGGAATCCTCGAAACGAAGATTGCTCAGCTAAAGGGGCTGATCGCCAATGCTCGTATCATTGACGAATCGCAAGTAAGTACCGAAAGCGTTCAGATCCTGAACAAGGTGACGATCAAGAACGTAAAGACAGGCGTCGTGATGGCCTATACCCTCGTTTCCGATTCGGAAGCCAACCTCAAAGAGAACAAAATCTCTGTCAATACGCCCATCGCACAGGGACTGATGGGTAAAAAAATCGGAGATTTGGTTTCGATCAAAGTGCCGAGTGGATTGGTAGAATTTGAGATTATAGACATTACCTTATAAAAAAGAGTTCGTTCAATGACTATTTTCAGCCGTATCATCGCAGGTGAAATTCCTTGCCACAAGATTGCCGAAAGCGATAAATTCTTCGCTTTCCTCGACATCAATCCCCTTGCCCTCGGGCATACTTTGGTCGTACCCAAACAAGAAGTGGACTACATCTTCGACATGAACGATGCTGATCTGGGTGAGATGACCATCTTCGCCAAGCAGGTAGCTGCAGCCATCAAGCGTGCATTCCCCTGCCGGAAAGTGGGGATGACAGTGATAGGCCTCGAAGTACCTCATGCACACATCCACCTCGTACCCATGCAATCCGAAGCCGATATGCACTTCGGCCGTCAAAAGCTAACGCCCTCGCAGGAAGAGTTGGTGGCGGCCGCAGAGAAAATCCGTGCTGTATTCTGATCGACGATCCGCGGAACAAAAAAAGAATGCCCTGCAAGAGAACTGTTACTCTCGCAGGGTATTCTCTTTATAGAATGGAACAGTAATGGCTATGAAAGGAAGATTTTACCTCGAATTTCCTAACTTTCCTATTTCCGCTTAGATCGAACTGACGTTAAACTTTCTATTCCTGCGTTTTTTGCCTGCCTCTTCGAGGGTCTTTTTCTTGATTGCTTCATCAAAAAGCTTGGAGAAATCATCTATGATGCAAAAAACATCAACTATATTTGTCTTCATAAAGTAGCGTTTTGTTTGTTCGTATCTTATTGATTATCAACAGCTAAGATACAAATAATTCGCTACTTTTTCAAGCATAATGCCCACGTTCTTTGGGCGTTTACCACTAATCAGAACACAAATTCATTGGTGTTTTCTTACG
>PVMJ01000272.1_pt1 | contig 40712 bp, 35 predicted proteins | sample 1853361 | NCBI WGS metagenome assembly PVMJ01 (sample SAMN08533506, study PRJNA380276) | Synthetic metagenome, whole genome shotgun sequencing project. | isolation source: mock microbial community containing genomic DNA from 20 ATCC strains | collected 2017 | reverse complement strand
GGTGTGACCTCCTTGCTATAGTCACCAGACAAAATAACTTACTTATTCATGATACACGCTTAATTAATAAGGTGCAATAGTTAATTTTACACTTTGATGTAAACTTTGTCACATCAGCTTTTAGTGTGTTTCGTCTGTTTTTGGCGACTTTTATATATTACTTCATTCAATTGATAAAGTCAACACTTTTAATCAACTTTTTTATTCTTCAAAACTGACATTTCTCGTGCCCTCTAATTCATAACACTTTTAGTATTCTATCATACACATATGTACAAAACCATACACATTCTATACAATTTTAAAGTACTTTTATAGCTGATTAAGATAAATTATACTAATATAGCAATTTTTGTTATAAGATATCTCAATGTCTATCGTTAACATTTCTCATCCGAACTACTCTATATACGTATCGTCATTTTCATCTATCAGCCAACTACCTTGTTTAACAGTCAAAAATAGCACCACTATCGTTAACTATTACTATCAAAAACATTCAAACACGAACTAATTACCATAATTAAGAAAGCCCTCGCATACACATGTTGTATACACGAGAGCTCTTACTAACAATCAACGTCATTTATTTTTGTCTCATATAAGGGAATAATAATACGTCTCTGATTGATGGAGAGTCAGTTAATAACATAACCAATCTGTCAATACCGATACCAAGACCACCTGTCGGAGGCATACCATATTCTAACGCTTCAATGTAATCTTCATCCATTTCATGCGCTTCATCATTACCTTGCGCTTTTTCAACAAGTTGCGCTTCAAAACGACCTTTTTGATCAATAGGATCATTTAATTCAGTAAATGCATTTGCATGCTCTCTACCTACAATGAACAATTCGAAACGATCAGTAAATCTAGGATCTTCAGGATTTTTCTTCGCTAAAGGTGAAATTTCAGTCGGATGACCATAGATAAACGTTGGCTGAATAAGTGTTTCTTCAACTTTTTGCTCAAAGAATTCATTTAAAATATGACCATATTTCATTGTATCTTTAATTTCAATACCATGTTCTTTAGCTAAAGCTTTAGCTTCTTCATCACTTTTAACTTCATAAAAATCTACACCAGTAGCTTCTTTTACAGCATCAACAATATGCAAACGAGTCCAAGCAGATTCTAAATCGATCGTTTCCCCATTGTATTGTACTTTTGCAGAACCTAACACTTCATTGGCAATATGTCTCACCATAGATTCTGTTAAATCCATAATGTCATGATAATCTGCATATGCTTCATATAATTCAATCATTGTGAATTCAGGGTTATGTCTAGTTGATACACCTTCATTACGGAATACTCTACCAATTTCATATACTTTTTCAAGTCCACCGACAATTAAACGTTTTAAATGCAACTCAATAGCAATACGCATGTATAACGTTGCATCTAATGCATTATGATGTGTTACAAATGGTCTAGCAGCTGCTCCACCAGCAATTTGGTGCATCATAGGTGTTTCTACTTCCAAGAAACCTTTATTATTTAAATAATTACGCATTTCTTGAATGATTTTACTACGATTAATAAATGTACGAGTGCTATCTTCGTTCGTAATTAAATCTAAATATCTTTGACGATATCTCTGTTCAATATCCTGTAAACCGTGGAATTTATCCGGTAATGGTCGCAATGATTTAGTTAGTAGCGTGAATTTCTTCGCTTTAACCGATAATTCGCCAGTATTTGTTTTGAACATTACACCTTCAACACCAACGATATCGCCTAAATCAGCATTTTTCCATAAATCAAATTCGTCATCGCCAACTTGATCTTTACGAACGTAAATTTGAATTTGTCCAGCTAAGTCCTGAACGTGTGCAAATCCTGCTTTACCTTTACCACGCTTAGTCATTAATCGTCCAGCTATAGCGACATGACTATCCGCTTCTTTTTCTACCAATTCTTCTTTAGAATACTGGTCCCACTCTTCTTTCAAATCACTAGATAAACCTGAACGGTCAAATTTAGAACCAAACGGGTCTATACCAAGATCATATAATTCTTGTAATTTTTGACGTCGAACCAACATTTGGTCATTCATTTCTTCTGACATAACTTTCTCTCCTTTAACTTGTTGTAATCCTTTAGTATTCCAACTGGTACACTCAAACATTTTCCTTTAAAGTTTTATAAAATATCAGACATTTTTGCTCAACATACATCTCTTTCGATGTTTCTAATACTTTATCATTAACCATTACACCTTAAAGTTATGATGTGGCATGTTTTCTTATATTCATAACATCAATTTTATCACTTTTTTAATTTTACAAGAGCTTGTAAATGTAATAAAGCAATTTCTGTTTTCGTTTATGAATTACTTATTCATTTAAAATACGATTATCATTAATACAACCCTAAGTAAATGTATAAAAATTATCTTCCACAAACTTCAACAAAAGCCTAAATAAATTACAGCAATTTATCAAATATTGCTTACTTTGATTTTATGAAATAACTTAATTCTAACACATACTAAATCATCATATACTAATTCGAAATCAAATGCATTTAGAGATAATCAAAATGCGGAAACATCTCCAATAATCAATAATCTATTCCCAATAAATATGAATGTTCTCAACAATACATTATTTATATCTCTTTACACTGTCATCGACAAAAACTAAATCTTTCACTTTCAATTTCGAACGTGGTTCTACGACATTTGCTGCTATATCATTTAATGGGATTAAAACAAATGCACGTTCATTCATTCTCGGATGTGGCACCGACAGTTTTGGTAAATCTATCATTTCTTCTCCATACAACAAAATATCCACATCTAAAGTTCTAGGACCCCATCGTTCCTTTCTAATACGGTGTAAACATTCTTCTGTCTTCAAACAACATTCCAACAGTTGTAATACTGTGAGTGTTGTTTGAATTTCAACACACAAATTTAAAAAGTTAGGTTGCTCAGTATACCCAACTGGTGCTGTTTCATAAATCGGAGAAATATTAGATACGTTAATACCATCATATTCATTCAAAATCTTTATAGCATCGTTTAACTGGCTTTCTCTATCACCAATATTACTACCTAATCCTAAGTATGCTTGAATCATTTATTCTCCCTCACTATTTCGATACCTACTCCATCATAATGACCCGGAATCGGTGGGTTTTCTTTAGTGATTCTCACTTTCGTTTCCATTACACGATTATATTGTGAATTTATACGATTTGCAATACGTTCAGCTAGATGCTCAAGTAAATTAACGGCCTTACCTTCCATAATTGATTTAACCTCTTCGAACACTTCACCATAATGAACTGTATCAATAACATTATCAGTACGCCCAGCTTCAGCTAAGTCTACTTTCAAAGTTACATCCACTTTGAAAATTTGCCCTATTTCATTTTCAGCTGATAAAGCACCATGATATCCATAAAAGCGCATACCTTTAAGAAAGATTGTGTCTTGCATTTTCATTCTCCTTTAAAAAATCTATACCTTTAGCTAATTTAGCATTCAACTCGACATTATGAACGCGTACTGCTCTAACGCCTTTCATAATACCATATGCAGTCGTAGCTGCAGTTACTTCATCTCTTTCAACCGGTGTTGTATCATAACCCATCATCTCTTTAGTGAAACGTTTCCGGCTTGTCGCTAATAAAACTGGATATTCTGTTGCAACAAGTTCATCCAGTCTTGCCATAACTTCGGCTTCTTCATTTCTAGTTTTAGCGAAACCTATACCTGGATCTAGCCAAATTTTATTTGAAGGTATACCAGCTATTTTAGCTTGATGTGCTTGTGCTAACAAAGATGTTAACATTTCTTCGACAACCGGTTCATCACGATTACCATTTCCATTATGCATTAAAATAATTTCCGCGTCATATTTAGCTACAATTTGGAACATACGATGATCATACAGACCCGCCCATTGATCATTAATCATATCAACGCCTAATTTTAAACATGCTTCAGCAACCTCACTTCGAAATGTATCGACTGAAATTTTTACATCAAAACCGACAATAGCTTCAACAACAGGTAATACTCTGTTCATCTCTTCTTCTAATGAAACCATTTCATGACCGGGTCTCGTTGAAACACCTCCAACATCTATAATGTCAGCACCTTCATCTATCATGGCTTTCACTCTATTTATAGCTGATTCAACATTATTAAATTTTCCACCATCTGAGAATGAATCAGGTGTGACGTTTAATATGCCCATAATTTTTGTTTTAGTCATGTTAACCACCCTTTAATTATGTATTGTTTAACTCTAATAAAATTTACTCCTGCTATTTACTAGTTATTAGTATGTACGTTTATTATCTTATCATTCACTGGATATTTTTATCAGAAAAATGTTTAATTTAACGCTCATATTTTTAAAAATATACATGGTAGAAAAAAAGAGCAAGTTATCTCAAAAAGATAACTCACTCTTTTAAATGACATTAATTAGTCATCGAATGAATATAAAGGTGTTGATAAGTAGCGTTCACCATTACTCGGCAATACTGTTACTACTGTTTTACCTTTTCCTAATTCTTTTGCTTTTTGAATGGCAGCATAAATCGCAGCACCTGATGAAATACCTGCTAAAATACCTTCCTCTTTAGCAACTCGACGAGACATTTCCATCGCTGTATCATTTCCTACTTTAATAATACTGTCATAGATTTCTGTATTCAAAGTGCCTGGAATAAATCCAGCACCTAAACCTTGTAATTTATGTGGACCTGGCTCACCACCGCTCAATACTGGAGAAGCCTCAGGCTCTATAGCAACAATTTCGATGTTAGGATATTCTTTTTTCAGAACTTTACCTACACCAGATAACGTACCACCAGTACCAACACCAGCTAGGAACGCATCGATAGTTTTCCCTTCAAATTGTTGTAATAACTCAGGACCTGTAGTTAACTCATGAACTTCAGGGTTCGCAGGGTTTTCAAATTGTTGTGGCTCGAAGTAACCATGTTCTTCTTTCAATTCTTTAGCTTTTTTAATTGCACCTTTCATCGCTTCTGATCCAGGCGTTAAAACTAATTCCGCACCGTATGCTTTTAATAAATTACGACGCTCTTGGCTCATTGTTTCGGGCATAGTAAATACTGCTTTATATCCTTTAGCAGCACATACAAATGCTAAACCGATACCTGTATTACCACTTGTTGGTTCTACAATTGTATCGCCAGGTTTAATTTTGCCTTCTCGCTCTGCTTTTTCAATCATTGCTAAAGCAATTCTATCCTTTACAGAACCACCTGGATTTTGATATTCCAATTTTACATAAACATCTGCTGCATTGTCATCTACTACATTTCTCAATTTGACTACCGGTGTACCGCCAATAATTTGAGTAATATTATCTACTGGTTTTTGTGCCATTAAGAACACTCCTTTTTAGTTAGTTGTTGAAATCTTAGTTTATTTATCGGATATAGAATTATTTTATCAAATAAATTCTAGAAAGCAAACAAAATCACTAAGGATTATACAACTATTTAGTTCTACATTTCACTAAACCGCTAAAAATAAACATTTTAGCGTATTGATTTAAATTAAATTACGCTAAACTTTCTAGCAACACGTTTAATTCTTCTTCAGTATATTTATATTTATTTCCACAGAAATGACATACTGCTTCAGCACCATGATCTTCTTTAATCATATTTTGAATCTCAGCCTCGCCCAATCCTTTAATAGCATTTAAAAATTTCTCATGACTACAATTACATTCAAATTGAACAGGCATTTTCTCTAAAATTTGCACATGGTCTTCACCTAAGATTTCGTTTAGTAATCCTTCTGGCGTTAATCCTTGTTCAATTAATTTAGAAACTGGTGTCATTTCACTAATTGCTTTTTCTAATTTTGAAATTGTTTCATCTTTGGCACCTGGCATAACTTGAATGATAAATCCTCCTGCTGCTTTAATCGTATTATCAGGATTTACCAATACACCAAGACCTACCGATGAAGGTGTTTGTTCACTTGTAGCATAATAATAAGTAAAATCTTCACCAAGTTCTCCTGAAACAATTGGACTTGCTCCAGAGAAATAGTCTTTCATTCCAACGTCTTTAACAACCATAATAGATCCATTTGTCCCTACCGCTCGTCTTACATCAAGTTTACCTTGCTCATTTAATGGAAAATGAGTTTGTGGATGGTCTACATAAGCACGCACCTCGCCTTTAGCATTTGCATCGGCAATAATTCGTCCAATAGGTCCTTGGCCATCTACAGTGACAGTTAATTTTTGATCACCTTTCAACATTGCGCCCATCATAGCTGTTGCTGTCATTGTTCTTCCCATTGCAGCAGATGCTGTCGGCCATGTATAATGTCTCGTTTGTGCTTCTTGAACAGTTTCAGTTGTCAAAGCAGCATAAGCCCTAATCTCTCCATCAAATGCTAATGCTTTAACAATATAATCGTGTGTCATTATTTCAATCTCCTCTATTACTCTATATTTAAAAAATTACTTTACTTCATAAAATGCAACAATTGTACTTATTCTACACCCATCATTCTAAATAATGAAGTAACTTGTTTTACAATTATTTTCTGCTATAACAATTCAACGACTTAAAATCTAATACGTATTTTCAAAAACGATAAAAGTACCTCTTTCTATAACTTTATCATAGAAAGAGGTACTGAATATAATCGATTATTTATTGTCTGGGTGATTTGGATCGTAAGGTTTTTCGATATTTGGGGCTTGTTGATGTGCTGGTTCATCTTTTTCATCAGATTTATCAGCTTCTTTTTTATCCTCAGCAATATCTTTTTCTTCTTTACGATCTTCACTTTCGTCACGTTGTCCATCTTCTAATTGCTCTTTACGAATCTCTTCATAAGATTTACCGAATTTACCATCATTAAATTCAGAATCTTCATCTTTAACAACTTTAGCTGCATCATAATCAATTTCAGGTAATTTACCTTCGTAGAATAATGATTGAATTTGTTCAGCAACTAATGTTTCTTCTGTTAATAATGTTTCAGCAATTAAAATTAATTGTTCTTTGTGCTCTAATAAAATTTGTTTACAACGTTCGTATTGTTCTTTAACGATTCGTTGAACTTCTTTATCAATTTCATATGCGATTTGGCTTGAATAATTAGGCTCACCTTGCATATCTTTACCTAAGAATACTTGACCATTGCTATGACCGAACTGTAATGGTCCTAATTTTTTACTCATACCATATTGCGTAACCATTGAGCGTGCGATTTGTGTTGCACGTTCGAAGTCATTTGAAGCACCTGTTGATACTTCGTTAAAGTTAATATCTTCTGATACACGTCCACCAAGTAAACCACAGATTTTATCTAATAACTCTTGTTCAGTCATTAAGAAACGATCTTGTTTAGGTAGCATCATTGCATAACCACCTGCTTGTCCACGTGGAACAATAGTAACTTTATGCACTACTTCTGCCTCATCAAGTACCATACCGATAATTGTATGACCAGCTTCGTGATGAGCAACAATATTACGTTCTTTCTTAGAAATAACTCGAGATTTCTTAGCAGGTCCGGCTATAACTCTATCCGTTGCCTCTTCGATATCTCTCATGTCAATTTTCTTTTTACCTTCACGTACAGCAATTAAAGATGCTTCATTTAATAAGTTCTCTAAATCAGCACCTGAGAAACCAGGTGTACGTTGTGAAATTGCTTTTAAATCAACCGTTTCATCAAGTGGTTTGTTTTTAGCATGAACATGAAGAATTGCTTCACGGCCTTTCACATCTGGACGACCAACTTGAATTTGTCTATCAAAACGACCTGGACGTAATAAGGCTGGGTCAAGGATATCAGGACGGTTTGTAGCAGCTATCATAATGATACCTTCATTTTCACCGAAACCATCCATTTCAACTAATAATTGGTTTAGGGTTTGTTCACGTTCATCATGACCGCCACCAACACCTGCACCACGTTGACGACCAACAGCATCAATCTCATCGATAAAGATGATACAAGGCGCGTTTTTCTTAGCATTATCGAATAAGTCACGAACACGGCTCGCACCAACACCAACAAACATCTCTACAAAGTCTGAACCACTAATAGAGAAGAATGGTGCGCCAGCTTCACCTGCAACCGCTCTAGCAAGTAATGTTTTACCAGTACCTGGAGGTCCAACAAGTAAGACACCTTTAGGAATCCTAGATCCCATTTCTTTGAATTTTTTATTATCTTTCAAGAAATCAACAATTTCAATTAATTCTTGTTTTTCTTCATCTGCCCCTGCTACATCAGAGAAACGAACACGACGTTTATTATTATCGTACATTTTTGCTTTAGATTTACCAAAGTTCATCATACGACCGCCACTACCGCCACCTTGTGCTTGGCTTAGGAAGAAAATAAATAATAACGCTATGACTACAACTGGAATTAATGTTGAAAGTATACTCACAAAGACACTTTGTTTTTCTTCTTCTTTAATCGTTAATTTTACACCGTTTTGCTTTTTAGCAGCATCAGTAATTTTTTGTAATTCTTTTTCGTTGTTATATAAAATAGTTGATGAATAGTCTTCATCATTTTTCGTTTTACCACTTACCATATAGACATTTTGTTGTGGTTGGATTTCTAAAGTTTTAAGGTCACCTTTTTCCAACTTCTCAGTAAATTGATTATATGTAAGCTGTTTCGGCATATTTCCATTACCGTTTAAATATGAAAATAGACCAAAAATAATAACGCCTATTATTACGATAACTAGCACATTGCGAAAAGCTTTCTGCATGCGTCATTTCCTCCTACTTCCCATAATAAAACTAACAAAAATTGTAACATATGACATGTTTTATAAGCTAGTAATTGAGCTTAACATCAATGTCATTCACACCCGTATTAGTTTTATCAATCTCTATATTTTTCAACTTTTCAAGACATATGTCTTGTCTAAAATTAAATATATATGAAATACATTTTTCATATTTTTGAGTCTACACTATTATTTCTCAAACGCATAGTAATAATAACTGAAATTGATTAAAAAATTAATTTGAATACACTTCAGGTTTTAACGTACCGATATATGGTAAGTTTCGGTATAATTCACGATAATCTAAACCGTAACCAACAACAAATTCATCTGGTATTTTTTTACCTACATACTTAGCTTCAATGTCCGCTTTACGACGGTTTGGTTTATCTAATAAAGTAACTATTTCTAATGAATTAACTTTTCTAGATTGTAATAATTCAGTAATTGACTTAAGTGTAGTACCAGTCTCTAAGATATCTTCAATAATTAATACGTCTTTATTTTCAATAGAAGAACCTAAATCTTTAATGATTTGAACTTCACCAGTTGACTCAGTGCCTCCGTGATAACTAGAAACATCCATGAAATCAATTGATAAATGGGTATCAATTCGTTTAATTAAATCTGACATAAACATTGCTGAGCCTTTTAAGATACCCACGCATACTAATGGTTTACCTTGATAATCCTTTGTTAATTGTGCTCCCAATTCCTTACAGATATTTTGAATATCTTCTTCAGTTAACAATACTTCTTTCAAATCATTATGCATAACGCTATTCATCTCCATTTTTACTAATTATAATCCATTTTTTTATTGTTTGTTGTTGATATAAATCTCCTACCGCAATAATGCGCTGTTGTTTATCCAATACGATTGGCATTTGATCCCGAACCCACTGTGGCACTTTACAATCTATAAACAGGCGATTCACTTTCTTATAACCATCGCGCCCATTCAGTTTAAATGTATCGCCACTTTGTCGTGTTCTCACTGTAAGCGGAAATAAACATTTTGGTAAATTAGAATGTATCTCTAATCGATATTTGTTAAAAATATAATTACCTGGCTTTTTAATTGTTTGAACTCTAAAATATGTATCGCCATTATTTTTAGCCATTATTATTAATTTACCATATGCGATTTGAATTATCCATTTATCCGTGAGATTAATACTGAATTGTGCTTTCTTACTACTAAATTGTTTAAACCACTCTTCGTATGTTTTAGCACTAATATTAAACAACTCATAATACTTTGATAATAGGCAGTCCAACACAACCATCTTTAATGAGTTTGGTAAGTTATTAAAAGCTTGTCTAGAAACCTCTAAATATTTTGACTGTTCATCAAACTTCACAAATTCTTGAATAAATTGTTTAGCTGAATATTGCAAAATATCATATTGTTCATCATGCCATTGTTTTAATTTTAATAAATGCGATACTTTAAGTTGATTATTTTCATCAATAGCTGGAATAATTCTATTACGAATATCATTTCTAACATATTTGTTATCTTTATTAGATTCATCTTCAAAATATGGAATATGATATCTCTCTTGGAATTGTTTTATTTCTTTTTTAGAGACAGCTAAAAGTGGTCGATAAATCTGATAACCTTTTCGCTTCGATAACTCATCAAATCCTAGTTTATTACGTGTTGATTTCCCATTAAAAATACGATACATAATAGTTTCTAATTGATCGTCCAAATGATGCGCCGTTAGCAATACATCCGCTTCTAATACATTCATCATTTCATCAAACCATTCGTAACGTTTAATTCGAGCTTCATTCTGAATGCTGTTATTTCGGTCGAGACTATGCGACAAATCTAACTTTTTGATATGTAAATCGATGTGATGACGTTCGCAGTATGCTTCTAAAAATCTGGCTTCCTCAATTGAAGCTGACCTAACGCCATGATTGACATGTAAGCATGTTAGTTTTCTATAACTATCTTTATAATCATTTAGTAGTTGATACAATAAACACATACTATCAATACCTGTAGAAACAGCGACAACAATATGGTCATCAACATGCCAACCATTACTATTTAACTGCATAACATCACCTCACTTTTACAATTTTCAAAAATGGTATAAGTCTTAGTTATATCATTACAAATAAAAGAGACTGCTCCTTATTTAAGAAACAGTCTTAGATTGTCTAACGCTGCAATCGATTATTCGATACGCATCATTCTAAATATATTCCTTATCGAAGCAGTCTTTATTTATTTTAATTAACGTCTTGAACCTTTGCCACCGCGTCTAGATTCTGTTTGACGTTTGATTGAAGTTAATTTATCTTCACTATCTTTTAAGAAATTGCTTAATTTCTTTTCAAAATCTTCGGCTTTTTGCACTGGTTTTTGATGACTTGGTTTACTCGTATGTTGTCTACGTGGACGGTCTTTAGCTTTCTTAATTGAAAGACTAATTTTTCCATCATCAGCAATAGATAATACTTTTACGTCTACTTCATCACCAACAGAAAGGTGCTCTTCTACGTTTTCAACATAATTATCTGCGACTTCACTAATGTGAACTAAACCACTTTTTCCTTCAGGTAATTCTACGAATGCACCAAACTTTTTAATACCAGTGACTTTACCTTTAAGCTTATTTCCAACTTCGATTGACATATGTTAAATAAATCCTCCCGATTTGATTCGATTTTCCCTTATTATATCCTTGTTTGGATTTTTTCACAATGTCTATACTCGGATAATTTTGAATCAATTTGGATTTATTTTTTCGAAGATTTTGAGCTAGACGAATCTTTGTCTTCTGGCAACCTAAAAATCACTTCACCTTTGTTGCTTAAGTAATAATCATCACGCGCAATTTTTTCAATGTAATCTTTGTCATTCAGATTATTCAACTTTTCTTTTAACGCAATTTCTTCATTTTGTTGCTTTTGAAACTGTGCTTCTTTCGCTTTTCGCTCCTGTGCATCAATATCATTGCGATGTTTTTGGACAACAAGCAAGATTGATAAAACAACAATTATCGCAAGTAATACGCCCGCAAATACTGTAATACGCCTACGAACAACACGCATTTTCATTTTTTGACGTTGTTTTTTCTTGTTCTCTTGCGACGTGTACTGATTTTCTATATGTTCTACTTTATTTTTCATTGCTTGTCACCTCCAATTTACGCTTCTTCAAGTCGACGCTCTTCAATGATTTCATACATACCCTTCGCGTTATCTTTAGATGCATGTTCATTTAATGCAGTTACTTTAACTGTTACTAATTTTTGACCAAAGCGAATCGTCAGCACATCTTCAACTTTAACATCCGATCCAGCTTTAGCAACATTACCATTTATTGTAATTCTACCTTGATCACTTACTTCTTTTGCTAGCGTACGTCGCTTTATTAACCGTGATACTTTTAAATATTTATCTAATCTCATGTATTACTCTCCCCTTTTTCTAGCCACTGCTTTAACGCGGCCTCATCAAATGACTTATCCTTCGTCTTCTCATATAAATTTAAAAAATGCTCTGCAAATACTTTTTCAAATATAACTCTTGGCTGTTTACCTTCAGCATCTTTCGCCTTAGACCAAATTTCTTTTAAGTCATCGATAGTTTCAGCATTGGCATCACCAAATATGTGTGGGTGTCTACGAATCATTTTAGCATTAAGACTTGTAATCACTTCTTTAATGTCGATATACCCTTCTTTTTTACCAATACTAGTATGCAATAACACTTGTAATAAAATATCTCCTAGTTCTTCAATCATATGCCAATCATCTTCATTGTCAATAGCTTCGAACAATTCAAATGTTTCTTCAAGTAAATAACGCTTTAGCGTTTCATGCGTTTGCACTTTATCCCATGGACAACCTTTATCTTCATCAACTAAAGTATCAATCACTTCCGTTGCAAAATCAAAGTCATGATACAAATATGTCGATGTTATGATTTTTGGTACGAATACACTCGTCAAATTATTGAATGCATTTTCATCATGATCCAATTCATATAATGGGCATGTCACAACGTTATCCGCACCATCGCTTCGTGCACCAGTGACAATTTGAACAGGGTAATCATCAGGATATCGTTCCATTAAAGTGATTTTCAAATTAGCAGCAACCATTGCACTATAAACTTGCGTAATCAATGTATGCGTTCTAACATTAAGTGTTACTTCTTGTAATGATGTCGCATCTAACAGTGTGAAGCCATCATTTGGATCTACATTAACTGCTTCAAACACATCATCAATAAAGCTTTTCCCACCTAAAACTTTCACATCTATATCAGTATTGTCCTTTGCTAAAGCCAGTAATTTCACTGTAGTTGTCTCAGCAACTCTAGGATGACCCGGAACCGCATAGACAATATCTTTTTCATTAGCAGCTTCAACCAATTGCGCCACAATATCAATATAGACATCTTCAAATTGGTTATGTGCTTCATAAACATGGTCAAAACTCTGAAATGTTAATTCATCTTGCAATGATTCTATAACTGGATGATCTAACGTTCTTGCATAAACTTTATCTTGTGTCTTTAAAAATTTATATATCCCTAGCGGCAAATCATCAATGCCATAGTTTCCTAAGCCAACAATCGTAATGGTATGTGCCATCAACGTCTTCCTTTCTTAATTTGATACAACTTTGAACCAAATGGTAAATAAGTTAACTCTTTATATGTCAAAACATTAAATCTAAAAATATAGAAAAACAATGCAATGATACCTAATACTGCTGCACATAATAATTCAATGAGTCCAGTGATTCTACCGTGTGTTGTCACTATGTTTAACACGCATTGAACAACAATCGACATAAATACCATACCTAAAACAACATTGATAAAAAATCGTCTCATCGCATATAAGTGGTATTTTCTCGTGACAGCAATATGGATAATCGTACCGAATATAATTAATGATACAACAGTACTAATGCTCGCACCAATAATGCCACTTAAACGAATCAAAATGATATTAAGTATAAATTTAATAACCAATCCTGCCGTCATACCAACAAAAATAGGTCTCACAGCATGTTGCGCTTGTAATAATGCCATATCCATCATAATTAACGATACACAAATGACCGTAATCATATAAACACTTAACGTTAAGGTTAAATCATTCGTCTTAAAAAACACACCGTTCATTAAAGGCAATAAATTAATTAATCCTATTCCTGCTGCTGTACTTATTAAAATCGTAATCTTTAATGACGCATTTGCATAACGATTCATAAGTACCTGATTATTCATTTTAATTGCGTCACTTAACAGAGGAATGAGCGCAAAACTAAATGTTGTAGTTACAATCAATCCCATCTGAATAAATGATGCACCACGGTCATAGACTCCTTTTTCAGTTATGGCAACATCGAATGGCACGCGTATCGCTTGAAGTGACTTAATAATAGTAACACTATCAATCACTTGCCATAAAATTACGATTAATTGACTGATAGCGAAAATCAAAACCGAAAGTGCGAACTGTTTCCAAACGATCTTTGCAGTGTTATTTACCATTTTAAACTTAAAAGGTCGGTGCGCTACTAAATAAATTGAAGAACCTAAAAAACCTATCGTTGATGCTAAAATAGCAATTGTTCCCGCTTCATATATCGTCCAACCTCTGTCTACAAAAATAACAATAGTAACAATGATAATACCTACTCGTATAACTTGTTCTATAACCTGGGAAATAGCCGGAACTGTCATATTATTTGCAGATTGATAATAACCTCTTAACACGCCAAGCATACCTATAAATATAAAGCTTAAACTTGCAGCTTGAATCATTGGTGTTAAATGGCCATCACCCATCATATGTGCAATATTGTTCGCAAACACAAAAATAGCAATAAATAATAATATACCAACTAATTGTATATAAGCGACTGCTTTTGCATATGCTTCGTCACTATGATACTTCCCTATATTTTGTGTAATTGCACTAGGAATGGCATTCATCGATAATATCATTCCTAATGCTACAATTGGATACACTTGTTGATATGCATACAAACCTGTATCGCCTAATATATTTTGATATGGAATTCGATATACAGCACTCAGAATTTTAATGACAATTAATGCAGCAGTTAACACGACAACGCCATTAAATGCTTCTTTATGCTTCATCACTGATTCTCATACTTTCTTCAATGCACTTAACTAAAAACTTCAAACTATCAAGCCATTGATTTTGTTTCGTTAAAGTAATTGTCATTGCATTATTTTGAACACCAACCTTCATTGTTCTACCTAAAGGTTGTGTTGCTTTGAACAGCACTTCGCCATCAATATTTTCAGTGGCTTTTACAGATAAATGAATATCAATTATTTTCCCTTTATCTTTAATCAACGTGATACCTGAATGTAATGCGTGTACTTTTATTTCCACTATATCAAGCAAACGTGCTACTTCAACAGGATAATCATTGAAACGATCAATTAATTCATCTTTAATGTCGATAATTTGATCAAATGTTTCAGTTTTTCGTAGCTTTTTATAAATTTCAATTTTAGCTTGTTCATTTGCAATATATTCTGTTGGCAAATATGCATCCAAGTTTAAATCAACTTCGACTTCTGGCACCTCAGATTCTGGTTCCTTAATACCACGTTTTTCATTTACAGCTTCTTCTAACATTTGACTGTACAAATCAAATCCAACTGTATCAATAAAGCCGTGCTGTTGTTTACCTAACAAATTACCAGCACCACGAATGTTCAAATCACGCATCGCAATCTTAAATCCTGAGCCTAACTCCGTAAATTCTTTAATCGCTTGTAATCGATCTTCTGCAGTCTCAGTTAGTACCTTATTTGCTGGATGTAAGAAGTATGCATAACCAATACGACTTGAACGACCAACACGACCTCTTAATTGATACAACTGACTCAATCCAAAGCGATCTGCATCTTCAATGATCAAAGTATTTGCATTTGGGACATCGACACCTGTTTCAATAATCGTCGTCGTTACTAAAATATCATATTCATTATTGATAAAACTTAACATCGTTTCTTCTAAATCGCGCTCTGTCATTTGTCCATGAGCAACTGCAATGTTAGCATCTGGCATTAACATCTGGAGTTGTTCTCGTTTTTCATAAATGGATTGCACTTTATTATAAAGATAAAACACTTGGCCATCACGGGATAGTTCTCTTTCTAAAGCTTCTTTGATAAAACTCATGTTCTGTTCTAATACATATGTTTGAACTGGGAAACGATTTTCTGGCGGCGTTTCAATCACTGACAAATCCCGCACACCTAGCATACTCATATGCAATGTTCTAGGTATTGGGGTTGCAGTCAATGTTAGTACATCTACATTATGTTTTAATGTTTTAATACGCTCTTTATGGCGTACACCAAATCGTTGTTCTTCATCTACAATCAACAGCCCTAAATCTTTATACTGTATATCTTTACTAAGTAATTTGTGTGTACCAACAACTATGTCAACAAATCCAGTTTTAAGTCCTTCCTTAGTTTGTTTTATCTCTTTAGGCGTTCTAAAACGACTCATTAATTGAATTTCAACAGGAAAATCTTGCATACGCTCAATTAACGTCTCATAATGTTGCTGAGCTAAAATAGTTGTAGGAACTAAAAATGCAACCTGCTTTCCTTCCATTACAGCTTTGAATGCTGCTCTCACTGCAACTTCAGTTTTACCATAACCAACATCACCACATAGCAAGCGATCCATTGGACGCGATTTTTGCATGTCATCTTTAATTTCATCGATAGATTTAGCTTGGTCAGGCGTAAGTTCATATGGAAAATCTAATTCAAATGTTGTTTGCTCAGCTGTGTCTTCCCCATATTGATAACCTTCTGCCATTTCTCTTTCTTTATATAAATCAATCAACTCTTCAGCAATATCTTCAACACTTTGTTGAACTTTAGCTTTTGTTTTTTTCCATTCACTGCCACCGAGTTTATTTAATTTTGGCGTCTTATCTTCCGAAGCTACATATTTTTGAACTTGATCCATTTGATCTACTGGAACAAATAGTTGATCCGTACCTTTATATTGCAATTTAATATAATCACGATGCGTTTGCCCCACTTCGAGCGTCTCAACACCTAAATATCTACCAACACCATGATGCACATGAACAATATAATCTCCCACATTTAAATCTTGGTAAGACTTAATTTTTTCAGCATTTGAGATAGCTTTCGTACGTTTTCGTTGCTTTTTCTGTTTTGATTTAAAAAGCTCACGCTCAGTAATGACAACTAATCCCATATCAGGTAGTTCAAATCCTTCAGATAAACTGCCTTCAATAATCACTGCTTGCCCCGATGACATTGAGCGATGCAATTTTGTTATTGATGGAATATGCATTTCACTTAACATCGCTTGCATACGTTCAACTTTAGTTTCGGTTTCGACCAAAACCACGATATGATAGTTTTGATTAACATATCGTTGAAATTCAGAACGCATAATGTCATATTGCCCATAAAATTGTTGGACAGGTTTACATGAAAATTTAATAATATGATTTAGTTTTATCGGCATTGTTGTAGCGAATAATGAAAAATAAGTGACAGGATAGCCTTCAATCAATGTTTCAAAATCATCATATTTTATAAAACTTTGTCCTATAAATCCATTACCACTTTCAATAATATTGCTAATAAACGAATCAGACTCTACTGTTAAACTTTCTTCAGTTTCTTTAATACGATTAAATTCATCAACTGCAATGATTGCATCTTTTTGGAAATACTCAATAATTGTCGAAGGTGTTTCATACATAAACGCTACTAAGCGACGTAGTATTTGATGATCAAAGTATGTACTTTCGAATAATTTAAAGCTTTCATACGTTTCTTTCAAATCATTGCGCACTGATTTATCTATTTTGGGTCTTGTATTTTCATATGCAGTTTTTAACTCTTCTTTAAGATGGCTGATCACTTCTTCAGTAATGATATAATCACTTGCAGTTGTGATATCGACTTCTTCAACATTATCTTTGGAACGCTGCGTTTCAACATCAAAATCCCGAATAGAATCAATTTCGGTATCAAATAGCTCAATTCTGATTGGTTCCCCAATTAGCGGAAAGATATCGATAATACCTCCTCGCAATGAGAATTCACCAATATGCGATACCACGGATTCCCGTTTGTACCCCATATTAACTAATTTGTTAAGAAATTGGTCCACATCGATATCCTCACCAACACGCAATGTCATTTGGTGATTTTGCCACATTTCAACAGGAGTTAACCACTTTTTCAAACCATTTAAAGGAACGATAAATAACCCTTTCTTACCTTGAGCTAACGCAGTTAAAGTTCTAATACGTTCACTCATCAGTTGAGGGCTTTGTGTTGAAAACTCTTCGGTCATAATATCTTGCACAGGATACTTATACAATTCTTCAGCATCTATAAATTGAAGTAAATCTGTTTCTAATTTATCTGCTTGGTATAAATTATTGGTAATTAATAATAACTGTTGATTACTTTGTGCATATTTTTCAGCAATCATCGTCACTTTAGCTGACGGGGAAAGACCAGTTACTAGTGTGTTTGCTTGTCCAAATACCTGATTAAGGTCTTGAAAATGATTATCTTCTTTTATAAGCGTTGTCAATATTGTCATTATTTCACTTCACCATTAAATTCATTCATAACATGGTCAAATCGTGATGTTTCAACAAACTTTTCAATTGCGCGTGCTGCGTGTTCGATAACTTTTTCCATCGTTACCATTTCATCATTTGAAAAGCGTTGTAAAACATAATCAGGTACCGTCATACCATTCGTTGGTCTTCCCACACCAATACGAATACGTTTAAATTGGTCTGTACCAAGCATTTTAATAATTGATTTCATACCATTGTGACCGCCCGCACTTCCTTTTTGTCTTAAGCGAACTTGTCCTTGTTCTAAATCTAAATCATCATATAAGACAATTAAATCTTCTGGATTAACATTGTAATAATCCATAATCGGTGCAACTGCTTCACCTGACAAATTCATCATTGTCATTGGTTCGATAAATAACACTTTATCGCCGTTCATTCGTTCAATTGTATATGCACCTTTAAACTTTTGTTTATCTAATGAAAAATTATTTTTCTCTAAAATATAATCAACGACTTCAAAGCCGATATTATGTCTTGTAAGTTCAAAACGTTTACCTATATTACCTAGACCTACAATACATTTCATGCGTGTTTACCTCCAACATAATTGTTTCATTTATTATTATAATGACAACATCCATTTTCCGCCATTGCCATCAATTATCATTATTCTTTAGCTTAGTAAGTATGTATTTTAAAATCGAGTACATTAAAATTTTTATGATGTATCATTGTTGAGTTTAATGTCTTTTACTCACTAAAATTAATTAAACTTTAGTACAAAGTAATAAAGTTTAATTAAGCTTTATAATAACACAAAAAGCACCATGCTTATATTAAAATAAGCACAGTGCTTGTTAAACAAAGTATAAAAACTTTAATGTAACAGATTAAAATTACTCTTCAGTTTTTTCTTCGTCTTCTTTGCTTTCGCCAACAACTTCTGGTTCTTCAGTTTGTTGTTCGCCTTCCATAGCTTCGATTTCTTCTTCAGTTGGTTCTTCAGTTGGAGCAACTACTGTTACTACTGATTCAGCTGAATCGTTTTCGATTTTGAAGTCGCCAGTTACTTTAACATCAGCAACAGTTAAGCTGTCGTTAATGTTTAATTCAGTAATGTCTACTTCGATTGCTTCTGGAATATTGTCTGGAGTAGCAGTTACTTCTAAGTTGAATAATGGTTGTTCAACTACGCCGCCTTCTTTAGCGCCTACTGCTTCACCAACTAATTGAACTGGTACTTCAACAGTACGTTCTTCACTCATATTGATTGCTAAGAAGTCAATGTGAGTAATTTGGTTTTTAAGTGGATCGAATTGGTAGTCTGCAACCATAACTTTGATAGTTTTAGAACCAACGCCTAATTCGATAACACCGTTACGACCTACTTCACGGATAACTTTGATGAATTCTACTTCATCAACTTTAACTGACACGTTTTTAGTACCGTAACCGTATACTACTGCTGGTACTTTACCAGATTTTCTTAATTGTTTAAGATCTGAACGTGTTTGTTTACCTTGACGGATGATTGACTTTAATGAAGCCATTCTCATTTCCACCTTTCATTTTTGCTCAAAACGAGCACCTCACTTACCCATCAACATCATCGTTGCTTGCAAGTGTTTATTTATTCGTATAATCACGAACGAAACTATTATACACGTTTGGAATATGTTCGTCAAACGCCTTTTAAATATTAGTCAAATAATACGCTAACTGATTCTCTTTCGTATACACGAATGATAGCTTGTGCGATTAAACCAGCAACAGATAATTCTTTAGTGTTAGATGGTTTGCGATCTTCATCTAAATGAATTGAGTTTGTTACGATTAATTCTTTTATAGCAGAATTTTCGATACGTTCTTTAGCCGGTCCTGATAAAACAGGGTGTGTACAACAAGCATATACTTCTTTAGCACCTTTATCTTTTAATGCTTGTGCAGCTAAAGTGATTGTACCTGCTGTATCAATAATATCGTCAATAATAATTGCCGTACGTCCTTCAATCTCACCAACAATGTTCATCACTTCAGCAACATTTGGTCTAGGACGACGTTTATCTATAATTGCAATTGGAGTTTTTAAAATGTCAGCTAATTTACGTGCACGTGTAACGCCGCCATGGTCTGGTGAAACAACGACACATTCTTCTGGGTTAATATTCGGATCATCTTTGAAATGTTTAGCAAGAATTGGCACACCCATTAAGTGGTCAATTGGAATATCAAAGAATCCTTGAATTTGTGGTGCATGTAAGTCTAACGCAATCATACGAGTTGCGCCAGCTGTTTCGATTAAGTTTGCAACTAATTTAGCAGTGATTGGCTCACGGCTACGGGCTTTTCTATCTTGTCTTGCATATCCATAATATGGCACTACAATATTGATTGTTGCTGCAGAAGCACGTTTACAAGCATCAATCATAATTAATAATTCCATTAAATGTAGATTCACAGGATATGATGTTGGTTGAATAATAAATACGTCACAACCACGAATACTCTCTTCGATATTAATTTGAATTTCTCCATCACTAAAACGTTTAACTGAACATTTACCTAGTTCAATTCCTACTTGGTCAGCAACTTCTTGCGCTAATGCTTCGTTTCCTTTCAATGAAAAAATCTTTAATGACGAATTCTTATATTCATTATTTAACATTTATAGTCCTCCAATTATTTACTTACGCAATTACTATTATATATAAAATGTAACTCCATTACTATGCGAATCATTAAATCATAAAGATTACATTAATATTACATAGGATTATCCTTTTATCCTAGCCATTTTAAATACGTAAATGATTATTTCCTATATCCTTCTTTTGTTGTTTGTCTTGCTCTTGCCACAGCTAAACTGTCATTTGGTACGTCATCTGTGATTGTGGAACCAGCTGCCACCAATACATCATCACCAATTGTTACAGGTGCTACTAAATTAACATTGCAACCTACAAATGAATCTTTGCCGACGATAGTTTTAAATTTATTTTCACCATCATAGTTAACTGTAATCGTTCCGCAACCAATATTAGTACGTTCGCCAATTACAGCATCGCCAATATAACTTAAATGTGAAACCTTGGCACCATCTTTAAGATCTGCTTTTTTAATTTCTACAAAATTTCCAACCTTAACATCTGCACCTAATTGCGCGCCTGGTCTCAATTGCGCAAACGGTCCGACCTTAGTATTCGCTCCTACGCTAGCATCATTAACAACAGACTGTTGAATACATGCACCATTTTCAATCGTACTATTGTTAATTTCAGAGTACTGACCAATAACAACATCTTCGCCAATTTCTGTACGACCATTAATTCGTACGCCTGGTTCAATGACTGTATCACTACCAATTGTAACGTCTGGACCAATATAAGTGCTGTCAGGATCGATGATTGTCACACCATTTAGCATGTGATAATGATTCGTACGACGTTGCATCGCCTTCTCAGCCTGACTAAGCATTACACGATCATTTACACCCATGATTTCTTCAACATCATTGGTACGATAGACTTCTACGATGCCGCCATCATTTAAAATTAACGACAATACATCAGGGAGGTAATATTCACCTTGCGCATTATCATTTTTCACTTGTGTTAATTTTTCAAACAACGTTTTATTATTAAACGCAAAAATACCTGAACTAATTTCATTAATATCCTTTTCAGCTTGCGTTGCATCTTTCTCTTCAACTATGCGTTCTAAACGACCTGACGCATTTCGAACGATTCTTCCGTATCCATATGGTTGTTGAATCGATGCAGATAATACAGTTGCTTGAGCATTAGCATCCTCGTGATGCGCAATCAATGTTTCTAATGTTTCCTTTGTGATGAGCGGTGTGTCACCACATACAACGATTGTCGTACCTTCCTTGTCTTCTAAGTGTGATTTCGCCATTTGCACTGCATGCGCAGTACCGAGTTGTTCCTCTTGAAAACTGTATAAAGAACGCTCGCCTAAATGTCCTTTTACACTTTCAGCACCATGTCCTACGATGGTTACAACTTGATCGACACCAGAGCCTTTCACACTTTCCAATACATGTTCGACCATAGGTTTCCCAGCAACCTCGTGTAGCACTTTATACTTTTTAGATTTCATTCTTGTGCCTTTACCTGCTGCCAAAATTATCGCGTGTCTTCGCATGAACATTAACCCCCATTAAATTTTACACTTCGTCATTATTATAATTTAATCTGCAATACTCTTTCAACATATAAAAGGCATTGTTTTTAATTCGTTGTAATTTTAAAAACAACTTTTTTCTTACTTCAAAAATACGAGCATCATTCAAACGCAATTTTTATCAGCAATGAATCAATAATTTTCATATCATCATAATCTGTTAACGTATATATTTATTAGCCTTTCATTAAAAATAAAAAAACATTAATACAAACTAAAAAAACTGCCGACAAAGCTTTATGCTTTATCGACAGTATCAAATCAACTTATTGCAAATGTATTACATCGCTAAATATAAAATTGATTAAGCTTCTTCTGAATCTTCTGATGTAGCGTTTTTATCTGGTACTACTTCATCTGTTTCATCATATACTTTCATCACTGCATCTTGAATTTCTTGTCTCATATCTGAATTAATAGGATGCGCGATGTCGCGGAATTCACCATCTGGTGTACGTTTACTTGGCATTGCAACGAACAAGCCAGAGTTTCCTTCAATTACACGTAAATCATGAATTACGAAAGCTTCATCTAATGTAATGGAAACGAGTGCTTTCATTCGTCCATCTGTTTGTATTTTTCTAAGTCTTACATCTGTCACTTTCATGTAGTGAGCCCCCCTATAGTATATATCTCTCTGTTTTATTTAGAAGCTTGATTAAACATATTAATCGAAAATTATAATTCCTTAATTTTACTTACTAATTCAATTTCTACTTTCACATCTTTTGGCAAACGCGCAACCTCTACACAACTACGCGCTGGCTTGTGTTCATTAAAATATTGACCATACACTTCATTTATTTTTTGGAAATCATTCATATCTTTAATGAAAATGGTCGCTTTCGCAACAGAATTCAAATCAGATCCTGCTTCTTCCAAAACAACCTTTAAATTTTCTAAAACTTGTTTTGTCTGTGCTTGAACATCAGCGCTTACGATATGTCCATCAATATTCAATGGAATCTGACCAGAAGTATAAACCATACCATTCACAACTGTTGCATGCGAATATGGTCCAAGTGCTTCCGGTAATCTTGTTGTGTTAATGATTTTCATAATACTAAAACTCCTTTTATGAAAACTTAGATAAACTGTTGCCAGGTTCTACGTTAAACTCTTGATTATATTCATCTACATCAGATAATTTCACTAAGGAAGTATAATCTTCAATCAATCTTTGTTTAACTTCTTTTGATTCTACAAGTACTGATACCCCTTTTACATGGGCTTTAAACTCATTCATTAAATTCATAACACCATTAATAGAGCCACCAGCCCTCATAAAATCATCGACAACTAAAACATTTGAATTTTCTGCTAAAGTTCTCTTCGAAAGTACCATTGTTTCTATTTTTCTTGAAGATCCTGAAACGTAATTAATTGAAACTGTAGAACCTTCAGTCACCTTGTTGTCTTTTCTAATCACTACTACTGGTAAATTTAAAATATTAGCAACCGCATTTGCCAATGAAATACCTTTTGTCGCAATGGTAACAACAGCATCTAATTTTTCTTCCATGTAAATACTGGCAATTAACTTACCAACTTTGTTTAGTAGCGATGGATTACCTACCAAATCTGATAAAAATAAATATCCGCCAGGTAACAAACGTTCTTTCTCTTCTAATAGAGTAATGACCTCATTAACAACTTCAGTCGCCTCTTCTTTACTCATCATTGGTTTATACGTAACACCACCACTTGCGCCAGCAGTAGTAATTACTGTACCTAACTTTTCTTTTTGGAATGTATTTTTTATAATTTGGACATCTTCACTTATTGAAGACTTCGCCTGTTTAAATTTTTTCACAAAAAAAGTTAATGGAATCAATTTATTCGGATGGTTCATCAAATATTGCGTCATAAAAACAATTCTCTCGCTTCGTTTATATCTCATCTTTTCAACCCTTCTATCCTAATAGTCTAACTAAGTACACTTCATTACAACAACCGTTAACTGCATTATAAATATTTTTTGCTTGGCTTTCTTTTCGTGCTAGCCCATACACAGTAGGTCCGCTTCCACTCATTAACGCACCATCTGCACCACTTTTCAACATATTATTTTTTAATTTATCGATTTGTGGGTGTTTTGAAACAGAAATTGGCTCTAATCGATTAGACAAACTTTGACATAATTGTTGATAATCTCGATTTTCTAAGGCCTCATAACACATTTTCGTATGTACGTCGTAACGCTTATCTAAATTAATCAACTTAAATATATCTGGTGATGATATGCCTAAGTTTGGTTTAGCAAGAATCACCCAAGCTGAAGGTGGTTTATTTAAAAACTCGATTTTCTCTCCTCTTCCAGTACATAGTGCAGTTTTATTATAAATACAAAACGGAATATCTGTCCCGATTTTACTGCCTAGTAGAGCCAATTCTTCCAAACTCGCCCCTATATCAAAAAGTCGATTCAATCCTCTTAACGTTGCTGCTGCATCAGCCGAACCTCCAGCTAAGCCAGCAGAAACAGGTATTTCTTTATCGATAGAAATTGTTACACCTTGCTTTAGTTGATATTGCTCAATAAATAGTTGCGCTGCACGATATGCGAGATTTTTATGATTAGAAGGCACATAATTATGTTCAATCTCAACAACTATCTTTCGATCTTTTCTTTTATGAAAAGTTAAACGATCATTTAAATCAACTGTTGTCATTATCATTTCAATCTCATGATAGCCATCATTTCTTTTAAAAAGTGTATCGAGCGTAAAATTAATTTTGGCTGGTGCCGTTTCATATATCATTTTCCGCCCTCTTTTCGTTATCTTAATATGATGATTTTAACATAAAGAGAATTAATATTTGACATTTTAATTTGTTTTTTAGTGTTTTTTTAATAAAAAAGTAATTTTCTCCATCTAATTACTTAGTATTTACTTGTATTTGTGTTTATAAATACAATTATCCATTTACTGAAAAATCTATAAGCGAAACATCAGTGTTAAACATTTTGTAAATAAAAAGAGTATTGAACATAATGCCCAACACTCAAATAATTATCATAATATTTACTTCTTATACTAAGAAACGTCTAACATCTCTATATGTCTTATTTAGTGTGCAATTGATTCGTGATGATTATCCTCTTCAAATGAAACTTGAACATTTTCAGTTAACACATCAGTGTATGTATAAGATACTCTCTCAAAGTTGTGTTTGTCTTGATCTAACTCAACAATGAAAACTGACGGATATGTTTCTTTTAAAATTCCAGAACGTTTTATTGTTTTCTTACGGCCTCCATTGGCTTTCAGTACAATACGATTTCCTACATGACAATCAATAGAATTTTTGATGTCCAAAATTGATTTTGGCATATTGCTCCACCTCGCTACAAGTTACATAATACCATATTTGCAACGTTTTCGTCAAACAAAATTTAAATTTTAACAATAGTGCTTTGCTTTGTCAATCATTTAATTTTCTAATTGAGGGAATTTTTTCTTTTCTTCATACAATTTAGCAAAATCTTGAATAGATAGCGTTTCACCGCGACGTCTTGGATCAATACCTGCTTGTTCCAACCATTGTAAAATCACTTCTTTGTGTTGTTTACCATCTTTAAAATAATTTTGATAGTTATTGTTAATTGTCTTTCTTCTTTGTGCAAATGCTGCTTTTGCTAACTTAAAGAATGCTTCCTCGTTATCTACTGTTACTAACGGTTCAGTTCTCTGCATCAGTTTTACAACTATTGAATCAACATTAGGTGGTGGCATAAATACAGATTTAGGTACCGTTAATACTTTACTAGTCTCTGTATAGTATTGTACGACAATTGATAACGAACCATATGCTTTTGAACCTACTTCAGCATTTAAGCGTTCGCCCACTTCTTTTTGCATCATCACCACGTAGCCATCAATTGGTATATCTTGTTGCATCAAATTTAATAAAATTGGCGTCGTAATATAGTACGGCAGGTTTGCAACAACCATTATTTTTTCACAATCTTGTAAATGATTTTCAACAGCTTCTTTAATATTCGCTTTTAAAATATCTTCATTAATCACCGTCACATTATCATAAGGTGATAGTGTATCATTTAATACAGGTATTAAACGTTGATCAATTTCAAATGCCAATACTCTTTTAGCATGTCTGGCCAATTGTTCTGTCAATGACCCCATGCCTGGACCAATTTCAATCACCCCAGTTTGTGCATCAATATCACTTGCATCAATGATATTATTAATGATATTCACATCTATCAAAAAGTTCTGTCCTAAACTTTTTTTAAAATTAAAGCCATATTTATCTAACAACGCTCGCGTTCTTGATGGTGTTGCAATATCTTTATTATCCAACATTTTCACTTCCTCATTCATCTTCTAAAGCTTGCCTTACATCCGCTTCGGTATAACCAAATGCATTTAACTTTTTCAATAACTGCTTACCATTGGAATGGCCGATTCGCAATTTTCTACTTAAAATTTCTCTACGGCGCCTTGCATCTTTCCCAACAATTAACCCCAACTCTATTAGCACAGATTTATCAATTGATTCATAAGCTTCATCAAAGGGTGAACTAACATGCATTAACGCTTCTTTAATATCAATTAATTCGGCATGTTCAACACCAATTTTCCCTTTTTTATTTTTAGCTTTTTCTCTATCAATATACGCATGTTTAACACCTTTGACATGTTCAGTAATTGTACTTCTAATTTTATCTCCTGGGAAATCTGGATCTGTTAATACAATAACGCCTCGACTTTGTTGAGCATTTCTAATTACTTCTAAAGTTTGTTCGTTGATGGCACTACCATTCGTTTCAATCGTATCACATTCAACAGCTCGTTTAACACGCTCAGTATCATCTCGTCCTTCTACAACTATAAACTCATTGATTTTCATTTAAAACGCCTTCCTACAATTCTTAATTTCAAAGCTCTAACCATCTCTATCGCACGTATTCCACATGCACGATATTTTAATTTAAAAAAGTGAGAAAGAACCATAGCATATTAAACGAATATAGCATCGTTTACATTTATGGCGGTGATCTTTCTCACTTTTAACTTTATGAATTTAAATTAAACAATTTCTCTGCATTTTTAGTTGTTTGTTCGCACACTTCTTCATAAGATAAGCCTTTTAATTCAGCAATTTGTTCAGCTACTAAAGTTACTCTCGCCGGTTCATTTCGCTTCCCTCTATACGGATGTGGCGAAAGATACGGTGCATCGGTTTCAACTAGCAAACGCTCCATTGACACATGCTTAGCAACTTCTTTAGGCTGTTTAGCATTTTTAAATGTCACAGGTCCACCTAATGAAATATAAAAATTCAGCTTATTAGTTACAATATCTGCAATTTCTGGAGAACCACTAAAGCTATGCATAATCCCGCCTACCTCTTCAGCATGCTCCTCCAATAAGATATCGATACAGTCTTGAGTTGCTTCACGGTTATGAATGATAATTGGTAACTTCAAACGCTTAGCTAAAGCAATTTGCTTTCTAAAAACTTCCTTTTGAACATCTGCAGGAGATTTATCCCAGTGATAATCTAATCCCATTTCACCAATACCAATCACTTTTGGATGCTGAGCTAAAGATTCAATCCATTCCAAGTGTTCTTCTGTAAAATCAATTGCGTCAACTGGATGCCAACCGATAATGCCATATAAAAAATCATACTCATCGATTAATTTCATCGCGCGTTCAATTGTCGATTTGTTAAAACCAACTACAAACATACGATCAACACCTGCTTCTCTAGCACGTGTAATCACTTCACTCAAATCATCATCGTATTGCTCATCATTTAAATGGACATGTGTATCGATTAACATAATTATCTCTCCTAATTTTTAAAAATACAGTTATTTAATCACTGCACCATTTGGAATTGCACTTGGTAAACTTACTAAGGTTAATACACCATCTTTTTCAGCAGATAATATCATACCTTCAGATTTTTGTCCCATTAATTTAGCTGGTTTCAGGTTAGTAACAACTGCTACTTTTTTACCAATAATATCATCTGGTGTATAGAATTTGGCAATTCCTGATACAATTTGTCTTTGTTCAGAATCTAAGTCTACTTGAATTTTTAAAAGCTTATCTGACTTCTTAACATGTTCAGCATCAATAATCGTTGCTGCCTTAATTTCAACTTTATCAAAGTCTTTAATATCAATTTGAGGTTTGCTAGGAATCTCTTCTTTTTCCTCTTTAGTAGCAGGCGGTTGCATTGATTCTTTGATATATGCAATTTCCGCTTCGCTATCCAATCTTGGGAAAATAGGTTTAGGTTGCCCAGTAACCATAATTGACTCATTAAGCACACCATATTGCTCTAAACTACTAAATTCCATAAATTGAGGATTGTTAATGTTCAATTGTTCAAAAATCTCTTTCGGCGCATGTGTTAAGAATGGACGTAATAATACAGCTGCATAACGAATATTTTCAACTAAGTGAGCCATTACATTGCCTAACATATCTTTTTGGCTATCGTCCTTAGCTAATACCCAAGGCGTTGTTTCGTCAATATACTTATTCGTTCTACTAATAAACTTCCATACCGTAGATAATGCCACAGAAAATTGCAAACTTTCCATGCTTTCAGTGTAGCTTTTCACTGTTTCTAAAGCCATAGCTTCCATTTCTTCATCTAATTCATGAAGTGGACCTTGATACGCTGGTAATTCGCCATCAAAGTACTTATTAACCATAGAAATCGTACGGTTTACTAAGTTACCTAAGTCATTTGCTAGATCGAAATTTGTACGCTCAACAAATGCTTCAGGTGTAAATACGCCATCTGAACCAAATGGTAATTCACGCATTAGATAATAACGTGTAGCATCTAAACCATAGCGATCAATTAAAATATTAGGGTCTACGACATTACCTTTAGATTTACTCATTTTTCCATCTTTCATCAAAATCCAACCATGTGCAAAGACTTTTTTAGGTAACGGTAAGTCTAATGCCATCAATAAAATAGGCCAAATAATTGAGTGGAATCGCACAATTTCCTTAGCCATTAAATGAATATCTGCTGGCCAGTATTTGTTAAATAGTGACTCATCATCTGATAAATAGCCTAATGCTGAAATATAGTTAACTAACGCATCAATCCAAACATAAACAACATGTTTTGGATTAGACGGAACATGGACACCCCAGTTAAATGATGTACGAGAAACAGCTAAATCAGCAAGTCCTGGTTTAATGAAGTTGTTAATCATTTCATTTTTTCTTGATGGTGGTTGTATAAAATCTGGATTTTGGTCATAGAACTCTAATAAACGGTCTGTATATTTACTAATATTAAAGAAATAACTTTCTTCTTTAACTAGTTCAACTTCGTGTCCAGAATCTGGACTTTTGCCACCAATAATTTTACCGTTTTCGTATTGTGGGTCTACTAATTGTGACTCTGTATAGTATGTTTCATCCGGAACAGAATACCAACCTTCATATTCACCTAAATAGATATCACCTTGCTTTAATAAACGTTCAAACACTTGCTCAACGACATGTTTATGACGTTCTTCAGTTGTTCTGATAAAATCATCATTTGAAATTTCAAGCTTAGCCCACAATTGTTTAATTCCAGCAATCATCTCATCCAAATATTCAATTTCTGTCTTACCAGATTTTTGAGCTTTTTCTTGAATTTTTTGACCGTGTTCATCCGTTCCAGTCAAATAGCGAACATCATATCCTTGCATTCTCTTATATCTTGCAATAACATCTCCAGCCACTGTAGAATATGCATGTCCTATATGTAAATTCCCACTAGGATAGTATATTGGGGTTGTTATATAAAATGTTTCTTTAGCCATAACTGTTCCTCCTCGTAATGTCTCACTTCAAATAATATCTAAGATTTCTATGCATTTCAACGGACGCGAACATTTATCTCGTCATCTCATTTTCATCTTATTCAATGTTAAGGTATTTATTACTTTCAATGTATTTATTTTACATTAAAAAACGTCGATGTCATCATTTTTTTTATCATAGTCAACATCATTTTATCAGTATCAATGCAAAATGATAACTTACCATTTAAAATTACAGCTTGCGTTTATAAAATCGTTTAAAATTTCATATAATCGATAAAGTGATTAACTTATTTGATGATAAATATTATATACTTCATTCGTTTTAAGTTGTCGTTCTTCAGCAACTTTTTTAATAGCTTGTTTTGGTTTCATCTGTGAAGTTTGAATATAATGATCAACATGCTCATTGATAGATAAATCATCAAACCACGATATCTCATTGTTCGCTTTAGCACCTTCAATTAAGATAACGAATTCGCCTTTCAATGGTACATCGCCTTGCTGAATCAATGCTTGTAATTGTGTTACATCATCAGTTACAATTTGTTCGAACTTCTTAGTTAATTCACGCCCTAGTGATACTTGTCGTGTTGCATCTATCTTTGCAATTGTTTTTAATGTATCTGTCACACGATGCGGTGATTCGTATATAATTAATGTGCTATTTTCATGCATACGTTGCTCTAATACAGCACTTTTTTCTTTCTCTTTTCGTGGCAAAAATCCTAAAAATGTATATACATATGAAGGTAATCCACTAGCCATCAAAGCCGTCAGCCCAGCATTAGGTCCAGGCACGGTCTCTACTTTAATATTAGCTTCTCTGGCTGCCACTACTAATTCGTATCCAGGATCACTAATTAAGGGCAATCCAGCATCAGATACGAGCGCAACGTCAAGACCTAATTCTAACTGTTCAATGATAAAAGCAGTCTGCTTATCCTTGTTATGTTCGTGATATGACTTTAATGGAGTTGGAATATCATAATGATTACACAGTTTACTAGTTACTCTAGTGTCTTCACAAGCAATCATATCAACACGTTTCAATACATCAACTGCTCTATAAGTAATATCTGCTAAATTACCAATTGGTGTGCCCACTAAATATAATACAGCCATACTATCGCTCCTTAATTAATCGCAATTTCTTTTGTCTGGTATAAGTTTTAATTTCATATTCACGCTTCAATGCTTCAGACTTTGTCTCATACATTTCTTGATAAACTAAATGCACCGGACGTCTTACTTTCGTATATTTGGCTCCTTGACCTCGGTTATGTTTTTCAACACGTGCATTAACGTCTTTAGCGTATCCTGTATATAAACTTCCATCACTACATTTTACAATATATACAAAATGACTATCCATAATATACTTCCTTCATTTCTTCGCTATAATTACCATCTTCATTATAAATATAAAATGGGGGCATGATTTCTAAACCTTGATTTCCACCTTTTCGACCTTCTACTACTATCGTTTGTGCTGATTTCCCTACTTTACTATATATAAAAACGACTTTCTTAGGTTCAATATTCACTTTTCTCATTTCAAACAAGACATCCATTAGTCTCTCTGCACGATGTACCATGTTTAGCCTGCCACCTTCTTTTAATAAATGACGGGCTGCAATCATGCAATCTTCAAGTGTACACATAATCTCATGTCTCGCTATCTTATGTGCTTCTTTTTGATGTTGGTGTTGCTGATTCTCTTTAAAATAAGGCGGATTACACGTTACTAAAGTATATTGTGAAGGTTTAAATACTTTAGTAACGTTTTTCAAATCCATGTGATGCATTGTTAAATATTCATCAACATCATTGAATTGAAATGTGCGTCGCGCCATATCGACAAGTGTTTTTTGAATCTCAACACCTTCTATATGTCGTGGATGTTTCGCAAACAATAACAAGGGTATCACCCCATTGCCTGAACATAAGTCCAACACAATATCTTTTGTTCTAGGTTTTGTAAAATGCCCTAACAACAAAGCATCCGTTGAAAATGAAAAAACATCATCATTTTGAATAATACTAAAATCTTCTTTGATTAGTTGATCAAATCGTTCATTCTCTTTTAACATTTTTAACTCCTATGAAGACAACCTTTTTCTATTGAGTAATTGAAAACTCTTTTTATATTATATGCCTAACTACATTCGATGTATTTTTGACTTTTAACAGCTACATTTTATAACTAATGATACTGCGTGCACACTTAATAATAACATTTAGTACCGCCATCTCTTATGCAATCACCAAAACTTTATACACAATTAAAGCCTGAAACATGCATTGTCTCAGACTTATCCAAACCATATTCATTTATAATTATAACACTATTTGAGTGTGCTTGATTAATCACTTAAAACTTCTAAACAGAACAGACAATCTTCACCATGTCGATGTTTTCCAAATAATTCGCCTTTACAAATATGAAATCCTTCTCCATACAATATAGCCAAATTATCTTTACTTGGTAATGGCTTTTTCACAGCTTTTGCTGGTTTTGAATTCGCAGTATCAATAGTAGTTGGTTCATCATTGCCCAACACCTTTTTCAAATTATCATTTTCAAGTTGAAGCGCTACATTTTCTTCTACTAATTCAACTGCAAGTGCCTTTAATTCTGAAGTTTCCTTTGAAAGTTGATTGACATTCATTTCTAAACGCATTATTTTTTCAAATATTTCATTGCGATCCAAATGTAATAATGCCTCCTTAATGCATAGTTTCTATTTCTTCTAATTTATATTCAAGTGGCTGTTCATGTCCCTCAAGCTTCACCTGCATAGAAATGTCTAATATATTTAAAGCAACTACTTTCCCGTTACCATCAGGCGTTTCAATTGCTTCACCAATATCAGGTAATTGTGCACGTACTTCCTCATAATAGTCATTTTCATATTTTAAACAACACATCAAACGACCACATGCACCAGAAATTTTAGTTGGATTTAATGATAAATTTTGATCCTTAGCCATCTTAATCGATACTGGTTCAAAATCCCCTAAAAATGTAGAACAACATAACGACCTACCACAAGGTCCGATACCGCCAAGCAATTTGGCTTCATCCCTTACACCAATTTGTCTCAACTCGATACGTGTTTTTAAATGTTGCGCTAATATTTTTACTAATTTTCTAAAATCAATACGATCATCCGCCGTAAAATTAAAAATAACTTTCGATTTATCTAATGTATATTCGCAATTGACTAAACGCATGTCCAAACCTTGTTCTCTTACAATGTCTTTACATAGTATTAATGCATTTTCAGCATCTCGTTCATTACAATTAAATTTATCAATATCTTTGTCATCAGCAATGCGAATAATATTTTTAAGAGGTAACACAACATCCTCTTCAGCAATATCCATTAATGGATTTTTAACAATACCTATCTCTATGCCTCTTTTAGATTCGACAACTACCCAGTCTTCTATATCTACTTGTATATCATTAGGTGTATAATATTCTAATTTTCCCGCTTTTTGAAACTGAACACCTATTACATTTGGCATCTAACTCACACCCTTAATTACGATTTGTTCAAATACAAGCGTTGGATTTACATTTTGATTCAATTTCTTATGTGCTTCCGTCAGTTGATCAAACATCAAAATTAATTGATTAAACGACAACTTTTGCGCATATTGATCAATATCATTTTTTAAATCACTATATATTTGTTTATCCTCTACATTTACCTTTGTATGTATGATATCTTCGAAGAAACCATTCACAGCTGCAATAGTTAAAGATTGCAGTTTTTTATTTTTAGCCTGTTTCAATAAATCAATAATACCTATAAGTGCCATTGGCTTATTAGTAAGCAACAATTCACACCAACGTATAACTGATTTCCTTAATGCTAATAAATCAAATTCTTCATTTAAAGCCATTGCATTATCTATTTGCGTAGTATAAGTACTAATCATTTCAGCTACTGGCTTAGACATGTTTTGTTCAACTAATCTATTTATAAACTTTTCTTTATCAATAGGCTTGAAATATACATGCTGACATCTTGAATGGATTGTGTCTAAAATTTGCTCAGGTTTTGTAGACAATAAAATAGCAATCGTATTGTCCGGTGGTTCTTCAAGAAATTTCAAGATACTGTTTTCCCCTTGAACAGTTAACTTTTCAAAGTCTTCAATGATGTACACTTTATTTGTGCTTTCTATAGGAAGTTGATTCATATGACGCACAAGTTGTTCAACTTGTTCTTTCTTAATTGCATTCTCAGTTGTTGATATATACATAAAGTCTGGATGATTATATGTACTAACCTTTGTTTCACATTGACTATCTGTTTGACATAAAATAAGCTTTGCAAAATTAATCGCAACTTGTTTCATCGTTTGTGCATCATCACCTTCAAATAAATAGGCATGCGATAATTTATTTGAATGATATGCATTCGTCAATTGTTGCTGTTCATCCATTCATTACAAACTCCCTTTTGCTTTTATATAAAAAGGTTGCCAAAGAGCAACTAATTACTGCAACAATAGCGACCATGATTTGTGATTATTTTTAGAACCACAAAAATCAAATCTATTGGCATCTGAACTAGTCGCAGTCAAGCAACCCAAAATTGTTAATAACTTATTAATACACTATTTTAAGTATCTCTAATTGATGATTGTATTATAGAATTAAAATTGATGGAATGCATCAACTGGCATAACAAATACAGTAGCACCGCCAACTTCAACTTCAACTGGATATGGAATGTACGAATCCGCACTGCCTCCCATAGGTGTAATAGGTGAAACCAACTGTTCTCTATTACCACACGTTTGATTAATCACAGACAATATTTCATCTACACGGTCATCATTGACACCACATAAGAATGTTGTATTACCCGCTCTTAAAAACCCACCTGTTGTTGCCAATTTTGTTGCTCTAAAGTTATTTTTAACAAGTTGATCTGCAAGTTCCTGACTATCTTGATCTTGTACGATCGCTATAATCATTTTCATTTTATAACACCTCTTCTAACAATTATATCATATCTTTTCTAAATATTTGATGATAGTTTGATACGTGTCTTCAACAACATTTTCAAGAGGTTGATCTGCATTAACGCTTTTGAACCGTTGTGATTCATTATGAATGATTTCTTGGTAACCTTCAATTACTTTTTCGTGAAACTTTAAATCTTCTTGATCTAATCTATTTTGATCTCTTGAATTTTTAATAATACGTTCGCGACCTACTTCAGCACTAACATTTAAATAAATCGTCAAGTCTGGATATAATCCATTTATTGCAAATTCGTTTAATGCTCTTACTTCTTCAACGCCAATCCCTCTAGCATAACCTTGATAAGCTAATGAACTATCGATATAGCGATCACACAACACAACCTTACCTTCTTTTAAAGCTGGTATGACCTTTAATACAAGATGTTCTCTTCTAGATGCAGCAAATAACATTGCTTCAGTTCTAATGTCCATATCATTGCCTTCTAATACAATTTTACGTATTTCTTCACCAGTAGGAACACCACCTGGTTCTCTAGTCATAATGACATCATAATCTTTTACTAATCTATGGTAAACTTCATTAATTACAGTTGTTTTTCCAGAGCCTTCTGGGCCCTCAAAAGTTATAAAAGCTGACATTTTATTCATCCTCAACTAAAATTTTATTATTTTTAATTCCTTCAACTATCATTCCAGTTTCCAGATATTCATTTACCAATTCTATCATATTTTCAGTTATTGTTTCTCCTTTGAAAATAATAGGAATCCCTGGCGGATACGGGACAATATGTCGCGCCAGAACTTTACCTTTTGCCTTTTTCAAATCACACCAAGTAACATATTCAAAGCGTTTTGGTTTATAGTTACCTTCAGTTGTTAAAAGTTGTGTTTGTTTAACTTTAGAAACTGATTTTTTCGGTAAAATCATATCTTCAATTTTACGTAAAAGCGAATCAAATAAATACGTATCATCATGATGCCATAACGGCAATATCGCTAATGCTTGATAGTCGTCCGCTAATTCTAAATAGATATGTGCATTCATAAACCAATTTTGAATATCATGACCTGTAAAACCTTCATATTTTATCAGCAACTTCAACGGATCATCAACTTGAAGCATTTCAAAACCCTTCTTCTCCAAACATTCGATTAATTGCGCTCTCTTATCAAAAAACACGGTACTATCATATGTTTTATAGAACTCGGCAGCTGACTCTAAACTAGCCATAATCAAATACGAAGGACTAGATGTTTGGAAGTAGCTTAGATATTCTATAATAGTTTCTCTATAAGGTGCATTTTTATGAATATAAAGTACCGAGCCCATCGTTAAAGCTGGTAACGTTTTATGAAAAGATTGAACAACATAGTCAGCTTGATAATTTAATGTAGAATCTGGAAATCCTTGCAATCCAAAGTGCGCGCCGTGTGCTTCGTCAATGAGTACAGGAATATTTAATTGGTGCAAAAATTTGATAACCTCTTCTACATTAAATGTTTCACCGTAATAGTTAGGATAAGTCAACACAGCAAGTTTGTGACCGTCATTATTCAAACGGCTTAAATTAACTTTATTATAATGATTCGTTAACGGACTTTGATGCGTTTCAATAAAATGCCCTTCTTGTTGGCTAATATCGAGCGCATGTAACACAGATTTATGTACATTTCTTGCCATTAAGATATCGCCTTTTTTCTGTGAAAAAGACTGGATGACAGATAATATTCCTGAAGTGGTGCCATTCACTAAGAAATAAGCATCATAATCTGAATGTTTCTCCACCTGCTTCATACTTTCCAAAATGACTTCTTCAGGATGATGTAAATCATCTAATCCAGGTATTTCAGTTTTATCCATTGTCATTGATAATTGAGATAAATGACCGATAGTCATATTTTTATGACCCGGAACATGCAAAGAAATCGCTTCTTCTTGATTTAAACTTTCTAATTTATTTAAAATAGGTTGCTTCATGATATACGCTTCCTTTATTTACACTGTTTTGGAATTAGTTACTTTCAAAAGTATTAATTATATAGTAACACTTCTTTGACAAAAGTTAGTGTTACTTATGCAATAGCTTGTCTATTGTATAATAATTAATTTCCTTTTTGTACTTCGATTTAAAAGATATTAGACATAAAATCTAAAAACAGCAGTAAGATGATTTATGATTAAAAACTATCTTACTGCTGTTCACTTTTTATAATACTTCTGAATGTCTTCACTTATACTTCTAGTCACAGATTTAAATAATCAAAAGTGCACATTATTAAAATATCAATTTCACACTCAATGCGGCTCATCGCATTCATTTCTTGTCTAGCAACGTTCTACTCTAGCGGAACGTAAGTTAGCTACCATCCTCGCTAAGAACCTTTCTTGACTTGTGACAATCGCTTGCTTCTTTCCTCTCCTTCGGCTCTCGCTTACTCATTTAGCTCTACTAAACTCGTTGCGCTCTTTTCTCGTTTCGTCAGATTCAAACGTTTTCACTTCGCCAAGCCATTTTTCTTTGTGTTTACTTTTTATTTTGACGTTTTAGACATAAAAAAAGAGACCTCACGGTCTCAACTTGCCTGGCAACGTTCTACTCTAGCGGAACGTAAGTTGGCTACCATCGGCTAAGGAGCTTAACTTCTGTGTTCGGCATGGAAACAGGTGTGACCTCCTTGCTATAGTCACCAGACATATGAATGTAATTTATACATTCAAAACTAGATAGTAAGTAAAAGTGATTTTGCTTCGCAAAACATTTATTTTGATTAAGTCTTCGATCGATTAGTATTCGTCAGCTCCACATGTCACCATGCTTCCACCTCGAACCTATTAACCTCATCATCTTTGAGGGATCTTATAACCGAAGTTGGGAAATCTCATCTTGAGGGGGGCTTCATGCTTAGATGCTTTCAGCACTTATCCCGTCCACACATAGCTACCCAGCTATGCCGTTGGCACGACAACTGGTACACCAGAGGTATGTCCATCCCGGTCCTCTCGTACTAAGGACAGCTCCTCTCAAATTTCCTACGCCCACGACGGATAGGGACCGAACTGTCTCACGACGTTCTGAACCCAGCTCGCGTACCGCTTTAATGGGCGAACAGCCCAACCCTTGGGACCGACTACAGCCCCAGGATGCGATGAGCCGACATCGAGGTGCCAAACCTCCCCGTCGATGTGAACTCTTGGGGGAGATAAGCCTGTTATCCCCGGGGTAGCTTTTATCCGTTGAGCGATGGCCCTTCCATGCGGAACCACCGGATCACTAAGTCCGTCTTTCGACCCTGCTCGACTTGTAGGTCTCGCAGTCAAGCTCCCTTATGCCTTTACACTCTATGAATGATTTCCAACCATTCTGAGGGAACCTTTGAGCGCCTCCGTTACCTTTTAGGAGGCGACCGCCCCAGTCAAACTGCCCGCCTGACACTGTCTCCCACCACGATAAGTGGTGCGGGTTAGAAAGCCAACACAGCTAGGGTAGTATCCCACCAGCGCCTCCACGTAAGCTAGCGCTCACGTTTCAAAGGCTCCTACCTATCCTGTACAAGCTGTGCCGAATTTCAATATCAGGCTACAGTAAAGCTCCACGGGGTCTTTCCGTCCTGTCGCGGGTAACCTGCATCTTCACAGGTACTATGATTTCACCGAGTCTCTCGTTGAGACAGTGCCCAAATCGTTACGCCTTTCGTGCGGGTCGGAACTTACCCGACAAGGAATTTCGCTACCTTAGGACCGTTATAGTTACGGCCGCCGTTTACTGGGGCTTCGATTCGTAGCTTCGCAGAAGCTAACCACTCCTCTTAACCTTCCAGCACCGGGCAGGCGTCAGCCCCTATACATCACCTTACGGTTTAGCAGAGACCTGTGTTTTTGATAAACAGTCGCTTGGGCCTATTCACTGCGGCTCTTCTGGGCGTTAACCCTAAAGAGCACCCCTTCTCCCGAAGTTACGGGGTCATTTTGCCGAGTTCCTTAACGAGAGTTCGCTCGCTCACCTTAGAATTCTCATCTTGACTACCTGTGTCGGTTTGCGGTACGGGCACCTATTTTCTATCTAGAGGCTTTTCTCGGCAGTGTGAAATCAACGACTCGAAGACACAATGTCTTCTCCCCATCACAGCTCAGCCTTAACGAGTACCGGATTTGCCTAATACTCAGCCTTACTGCTTAGACGTGCAATCCAATCGCACGCTTCGCCTATCCTACTGCGTCCCCCCATCGATTAAAACGATTATAGGTGGTACAGGAATATCAACCTGTTATCCATCGCCTACGCCTGTCGGCCTCAGCTTAGGACCCGACTAACCCAGAGCGGACGAGCCTTCCTCTGGAAACCTTAGTCAATCGGTGGACGGGATTCTCACCCGTCTTTCGCTACTCACACCGGCATTCTCACTTCTAAGCGCTCCACATGTCCTTACGATCATGCTTCAACGCCCTTAGAACGCTCTCCTACCATTGTCCAAAGGACAATCCACAGCTTCGGTAATATGTTTAGCCCCGGTACATTTTCGGCGCAGTGTCACTCGACTAGTGAGCTATTACGCACTCTTTAAATGATGGCTGCTTCTAAGCCAACATCCTAGTTGTCTGGGCAACGCCACATCCTTTTCCACTTAACATATATTTTGGGACCTTAGCTGGTGGTCTGGGCTGTTTCCCTTTCGAACACGGACCTTATCACCCATGTTCTGACTCCCAAGTTAAATTAATTGGCATTCGGAGTTTGTCTGAATTCGGTAACCCGAGAGGGGCCCCTCGTCCAAACAGTGCTCTACCTCCAATAATCATCACTTGAGGCTAGCCCTAAAGCTATTTCGGAGAGAACCAGCTATCTCCAGGTTCGATTGGAATTTCTCCGCTACCCTCAGTTCATCCGCTCACTTTTCAACGTAAGTCGGTTCGGTCCTCCATTCAGTGTTACCTGAACTTCAACCTGACCAAGGGTAGATCACCTGGTTTCGGGTCTACGACCAAATACTCAACGCCCTATTCAGACTCGCTTTCGCTGCGGCTCCACATTTGCTGCTTAACCTTGCATCAGATCGTAACTCGCCGGTTCATTCTACAAAAGGCACGCCATCACCCATTAACGGGCTCTGACTACTTGTAAGCACACGGTTTCAGGTTCTATTTCACTCCCCTTCCGGGGTGCTTTTCACCTTTCCCTCACGGTACTGGTTCACTATCGGTCACTAGAGAGTATTTAGCCTTAGGAGATGGTCCTCCCAGATTCCGACGGAATTTCACGTGCTCCG
>PVMJ01000144.1_pt1 | contig 47107 bp, 36 predicted proteins | sample 1853361 | NCBI WGS metagenome assembly PVMJ01 (sample SAMN08533506, study PRJNA380276) | Synthetic metagenome, whole genome shotgun sequencing project. | isolation source: mock microbial community containing genomic DNA from 20 ATCC strains | collected 2017 | reverse complement strand
TAAGAAGGATCCTTTGACTCGATATATAGCCATTATAGCACATTTGTATTTTCCACGCTTTTTATAACAGAGAGTATACTATTTTCTCTTTTAATGAATATATCAGATAGATTTTTTTTTGTGTAAAACGGATTACACATCACATTTTTTGCATAGTCCTTAATATCTATATCTAATTTGGAAAAGAATTTCTCTATTTGTTCTATACCTTCTTTTTCTTTAACCATAGTACTAGCAAATCCTTCTTTATAGTAGTCAATAGATGGGGTATCATTGTTAAAGAATCTCTTAAACATGGAAAGCTGTTCAAACTGTGTGTAATTCGCTGGTAAAATTAAATGTGTTTTCTTTTGATTAAAAATACCAGTTAATGTTGATGTTATTCCTGGAGTCGTGTAATAGTTACTGCATTCTGAAAGAATTCGGAGAAAATCTCCATGTGGGATATCGTGATACAACTTAATCTCTTGATGATTGTCAAACAGTTTTTTTAAACAATAATAAACTTCTCCTGATGTTACGATATCGATTTCATTTTCAGGATTTAAGTTCTTTAGCTCCCTAATAAATAGGCTCAAGAAATTAGAATAGTTGCATAAATGACTCGAAGTTATACAACTAGAGTTAAGACCTCCAATGTGAACTAAAAGCTTCTTGTCTTTGCTAGTGCTAACCATAGGATGGAGCTTTTCAACTTTCGGAGAAAGTAAGAGAACCCCCTTATCTTGTAGTCGTTTAATTTTTTCTGTGTTTTCAAAAAGGGTATAGACGACATACAAATCTGCATAGGGCATATATTCTAAAGTTGTATCCCATATAAATTCAAACAAATCAATGTAAATGGTTCTTACTGAAAGTTCTTTCGCAGCATATAGAAATCTCTCATTTTCAACACTTAGAACAGCAAATAAGTTCTCCTGATACTTTTGTATAGTTTCTTTTATTTCTCTCTGGTCGTAGGAAGAGCAAAACACCGTTTTAAAATGGCTCTCTTTAAAAAAGTTAAATGTTGATCCTGAAGAAGCTATTATTATATTGAACTCTTTACTTAGCTCCTTAATGAAGGAATATAAAATAGCAGCAGGACCATAACCAAAAGGGATGGCTTCACAGATAATTGTTTTCATTCTGGTAGATATTTTTTTAGGTCCTGTAATTCCTTAAGGTCAAGGATACAATTAGAGCAGGTATTATCAATCCTGACTCCTGCTAACTTCTCACTCCATCCACCATATTGACTGAAACATAAGATCGTTTTTTTTAATTGCCATGCAAAAGATATTTCAGATAAAGTCCCTGCTCCTCCTCCTGCTGCAATTACATAGTCAGATGCATTTATGACCAAAAAATTCCTCGTAAAGGACAATCCTGTTGGGAGCACAAAATCGCAGTAATCATTAGCCTCATCTTTCTCCAACTCTGGAATGATACCAATTGTAGAGAACCCATCGTATTCTGTTGATAGTCTCGCTCCTTTACAAACTGCTTCCATAAAACCCAATTTACCGCCACAAACTATTCCCCAATGGAGATCAATTAGATATTTTCCTAAATCAATTCCAAATAAATACAATTCTTCTGAGCATTTTGTTTTATTTGGACCTATTACACTTACAAATCGTTTCATAAATATAGTTTTTGTATTAAGTTCTGTGTTTTTTCGATTTCTTCTATACTAGGCAAAAGAATTCTTTCTCGAGATTGAACGGATTTTATAAAAGCGCGAATCTGTAATTCATGGGAATGTCCAAAATAAAATAAATCCCCTTTTTTATTTGCTAATTTTTTATCCTTGCGAAGAAAAAAGGTTACATCTTCTTCAATTGACTTTGAGTATTCAAAGATACGAAAAGGTTCGTCTATGGAAAATGAAATCATGCCGAGAGTACCTACGATGTCAATTCTGGTGTACCAAAGTTCATTGCTACATACAGTTGCTTTTAAAGTCACACTGTGAGTAGGATATTCAATAAAAGCACATGCTGTCTCTTCTGTCTCAATCACATTTTTTTTAAAATGAGTGGAGAGAAAAGAGTGTGTGTCTTGTGGTGTGCCAAATAAAAATACAATTAGATCCAAAAGATGATATGCTTGATTGATCAATACAGAGCCTCCCTCAGATTCCTTCTTCCCCCTCCAAGAACTCTCTGAATAATAGCTGTTTGGTCTATTGCAGTATAATGTAAAATCAGAAAGTACTATTTGTCCTAAACGTCCAGAACTAATCAGCTTTTTTACAAATTTCACAATCGAATCATACCTATGCTGAGCTACTACAGAAAAAATTGTACTTTTGTCTCTTCTGCATATTTTTAAGAAATCTCCTATTTCATATGAAGGGACAGAAAGAGGTTTCTCACAAAGCACTGATACTCCGCGAGATAAAAAATATTTTGAAATTTCTATATGGCTGTCATGTCCCGTACAAACGGAAACACTATCTAACATATCTAAGGGAATGGTTTGGTAATCATTAAAATATTGGTCTCCAGCGGGCGTCAAAGCCTTAGCCTTACGAGTATCTATATCACACAATAAGATTGATGAAACCCCATTATCTTGTAAAGCTTTGATGTGAATTGGGGCTATACGCCCACAACCTATGATTGCGTGCGCGTATTCTTTAATAACCATGTTCCGTTTTTTATGAAAAATTCACGAATCTGTGTAGCAATAGAGGTTGTGTCCTTTTCAGGAAAATCGATTTTGGAGAACAATCGATGTGAGGTCACATAAACATTCTCGACCTTGCCCAAAGAGATAAGATGAGCAACTCCTCGATTCACGCATGTTTCTTTGTTTAAAATTTCACTTTCATCCTTTCCGTTTTTAGGTCTTTCAGTTGGCAAATCACAGAATAATACGTTAAAGCGAAGAGCATCATTGTGAATTAGAGGATCTTCGGAATAGATTCCATCAACGTTTGTAAGAATAATAACAGTCGCTATTCCCAAATCACTAGCGTAAATTACAGCTTTCATATCAGACTTTTGAGGGGAAACTTTATCGAGAAGTTCATACACTAGAGAATTATTCTTGTATTCACCTTTATATTTTTTCCATTTTTGTTCTAAGAAATCTTCTTGAGGTAAGCATAAAAATATGCCTCCATGAGAGTCTTCCCTTTCAGTATCTTTCTCTTCCTCTTCAAGAATAGATCTCAAATCTTTCCAAGAAATATTTTTATCCCAATTATATTCATCTCCTGGACTTGTCTCTTTACTATCTTTTTCACAAGAAAATTGTGGATGCTCCTCCTTTCCAACAAGTGTGACACGCACCTCTGTTCCTTGTTGCCTATAGTTTTGAGCTTCTTTGGCAATACCAATAGCTAATATTTGGAGGTTAATTTTTTGTATCTCAGTCCAAATGCTTTTATCATTCCACCATTTACCATCCCCTGACACTTCTTCTTTTCGGGTCGAGATTTTTAGTCTTTGAGTAATCCGTTTATAATATTCACCAAGAGGTCCTGAGCCAATCATAATGATAACTCGTACAGATAGAGAAAGCTGAATTATTTTTTTTATTACCTCTTTTATGACATCGTAATCATAATTCAAAAGACTACCTCCAATTTTAATAAGAATAGTATTATGTCTTCTATCGCCCATAGTTACATCTCTCATTTACTTTTAGACATTTGTTCGTAAAGTTAATTTGAATATTTCTTTCTGCAGAGCAATAAATGCAGTACGCCAATCGCCTCCTCTTGTAAAAAGTCATTTTTTTTTGTAATTCCAAGATGTCCAATTCTTGGATGTTACCTAGTATTGGATATTGTTGGTGCTCAGCTTCACAACAGAGATGAATATTCCCATCTGCTCCAATTAAGCAAAATTGAGATTTTAATGGACATTCATATATTGGTACATCAGATACCGCAAATAAATTCTTTGATAAACATTTTGGAGAAAGCCCTTTGAATAAATGATTTAGCTTTTCTTGAGCATCAAACATCAAACTCTCTGATTGAAAGCAAAGAGCTTTACAAACCTCAAGACTCTTGGGGATCACTTCTGTAAAAAGAAAATCAATTTGCTCAAGAGATAGAGCATATTGGCCAGCAGAATCATTTTCTATATTGGTGATTTTTAGACAGTCAATTCCTAAGTAAGAACATAGATATAGAAGTATGGGCAGATCATGGAAGTTATGTTTTGTCAATACAAATCTGACTCCTACCGATAGGTCAGGGATTCGTTTTTTTATGTCCTGTATTGAGAGAAGTACTGTCTGGAATAAATTGGGTATCCCCCTATGTCTATCATGCTTGACTGGATTAACAGAGTCGATAGAAAACACAACCAAATTTGGCAGATTACATAGCATCTTATCAATGCTATTTCTGCTAAAAAGAACTCCTGAAGTATTTAGGACGGAAAAGACCCCTTCTTTCTCAAATAATTTGATCATATCCGAAGCTAAATCCGCTCTCAATAAAGGTTCCCCTCCAGAGATAATGGCAACTTCAAGCCCATTATTCACAAAAGTCTGTGCTGATTCCATCCATACATCTCGGACGATATCTTCAATATCTCTCCAAAGTCCATTTCCACTCTCGCAAAAAGAACATTTACAAGGACAACAATTGGTAATTTTAAAAACGGCTTCCCTCATGATAGAACTGCCTACATTTTTGAGTGAAAGAATCAACAATGGGCTCTGCCAATGAAATCTCATCCTCTCTTATCCTATTAGACATCCGTAAAAGCATTGAACAGAAAACATAATTAAAATTGATTTTTTTGGAGGAGATAAACTCATAGGCACGAATAAAATGTCTTGCTATTAGAGTGTCGTTTTGAATCTCCGATGTGAACAAACTTTGTAAATATCTTCCAATATCCCATTCAATCGGTCCCCAAACAGCATCTTCAAAGTCAATAATAACAAGAGGGTCTAATAAAATGTTATTTAGTCTAAGATCTCCATGCAACAGACTCTGCCCCGATAAAAAGTCTTTAGAGTAAAACTTGTTTTTCAATATATGGAGTCTCGATAAATGCGCCAACTCTTTGAAAATCATTTCATTTTCAGATCTATACAATCTTTGTTCAAAGATAGATGTCTTATTGGGGTTCTCAATACTATGAATGTTGTATAATGCCTTGGCCAACGAATACTGATCCTTCAGATCAATTTTTCTATTAGATGAATTTTCATACTGATATGACAGAATAGTAAATTTCTCTCCATCTAATAAGATTTCTCGAGTATAAGATTTTCCCATCTTTACATATTTAGGAATATTTATGCCCGATAAGAATGAGTAAATGGTATCTCCCTTATTATCAGTCAAGACTTCTCCTTTATTTAATTTCACAACAAGTTTCCTTGGCATCCCAAGAAAAAAAAGAATTGCAGTTTCAGTATACACAATATCCTCGATATGTTGTTTTAATAAGGAGGTTAGTTCTTTCACGTCTCGAAAAACAGTAGATTGGAGATTGTTAATCATACCTCAAGTACATTAAAAATGGAGATGTCTGGGTAATCATTCTTCAGCATAACGATAATTTTCTGGAACTCGGATAAATTGTTGGAATTATAATAGTACCCATAAAGAAAAGATAAGTGGGTTGGAATAATATATCTAGGGGGCAATCCCTCTTTTTCTATTGGGATATAAAAATATCGTTCTAATAAATAACGACTTGTTGGAGGTTCCTCCCCCCATAATTCCACTCTCCCATAGCCATGTCTATACTTTTGGAGACAAGACGAAAGAATGGAAGGCGGATCTTCGTGATATACTATTATATCTTCAGAATAATAGACTGAAACTTTATCTTTTTCTAATTTTTTCATTAGAATTCTGGACTCTGCAGCAGCAAGATTAAGGGTTTCAGAAAATAAGCCCCCTTGATATTTCAAAAAGATGCTTCTGTGAACTATTAGATTTCTACTATCTATCATAGAGGTGAAGGCTCCTTGCAAATATGAACCAAACAAACAATGATATAGTTTTTCTTCCCACTCCCCTAATATTGTAGTTTTTTGGAATAAACAAGGATTGCCCTGTAAAACTAAGGGGTTATACTTACAGCAGTATTGAAGGATGGTATAAATCCAAGTTTTATCAACAACACAATCATTATCCGTAAAAACGATATAATCTTCTTTCTCTATATAGTTATTTATACTATTTCTTGCAGCACCAGGGCCCTGCCCTTTGTTTTTAATTACATAAAAATATGGATAAGACGAAACTTCTTGTTGAATTCTTGAAACGCACGCTCTCTCTGAGTTATCATCTATCAAAAAAAATTTGTAGCGAAAGGTAGTTTTTAAATTTGCATATTCGAGAGAGCTTATCAAAGATTTTATCAATGAGATTGTCTGTTGCTCTCTATCCTTGAATGGGACAGCAATAATGATATTCATCCTATTTTTATTTTAAGATTCGTTTAAACTGGTCATAAATATATTCTATGTCATCTTTTGAAATATCCACATATCCAGGAAGAAGAAGCCAGTTTGAATACAATGAATGCATTGGACAGCCATTTAGATTTATGTAGCCTCTATGTCTAGAATGATTCCATGTTGCATAATTTTCAAAATCGTTGTACTGAAAAGAATTATCAACTCTTATACCTGCATCCTCAAGAGCATGAACGATAGAATCCATAGGCTGTTTTAGTTTGTTGAGATTTATTCTCAGAGGAATCTTCCAATAAGAACGGGAAAGTTCCTTTGGAATAGATTGTCTTTCTATCCCCTCAATTTCGGAAAGGTAATTTTCAATCAGTGTACAGTTGGATTTATTCAAGCTTAATTTTTCATTCAAATATTTAAGTTGGATCTTTGCCAATAGCAGGGCAAAAATATGAGGTCGATATTTATTTCCGATTGCGTTGTGTAATGTACGCTTTTCAAATAAGCGAGAAGACGAAAGACGATTGGGATGTGCCAGTTCTACCATCCTTTTTGCATATGCTTCATTATCGGTAAGAGCGATGCCAAATTCTCCAGCATCAATAAACTTTCTACGTCCTAGAGAATAACACGCAATATCAATGAAATCAAATGTAGAGATATTTATATCATTCCATTCTGTCCCATATGCATGAGAATTATCCATTATAATAATGGATTCTGGATAATTAACTTTATGCTTTTTAAGAGCCTTAAAATCATAGGAGGCTCCCCATACTGATGTGAGAAAGAGATTCTTGGTAGCCGAAAAATCCACAAGACTTAGGTCTAACAACAAAGTTTCAGGATTAATATCATGTATATAAACTTGGATGTTGTTTTCAAGCAAGGCATTAATAGCGCCAGTATAGGAGTACTTGGGAGCTATAATAGAACCTTCTTTATCCAAAGCAGCATATGCAGCTGCATGAATAGCAGCAGTTCCATTGCAAAAAGCAACACAATATCTTTTGTTGAAGTAACCTGCAAAAGCATCTTCTACTTCATCAAGAAGTCCTCCATCAACAATCGACAAGTCATTAAAAGACATATCGTTGATAGACTGAAGAATAGCTGTTTTTTCAAAATCTCGCCAAGAGTCTTTTATTTGTTTTCTGCGCATTGTGGACTAAATTTTACAATGGAATGCATAATCTTATAAAGAAGACAAGGGGCACTGGTGAATTTATTGTTGTTTACAATAATGTCAATTTGTTGTTCCTTCTTAATAGACTCTGGGATAATATCGGTTAATCTAATTTCCGTTTCTCCTTTTGCGATTATGGCTTCGTTTGTGTGAATACATGCCAAATAAAGAATTGACAAAATAATTGTACGATAGCAAAAAGTAGTGGATGAGGTAATTGCATCAGGGAACAAATTAAAGAACTCTTCGCAAAGAGATTTTAATTCCGTTATATGTTGATCTCGGGAGCTTCCCCCCCTTTTTTTCTTCGAAAAGTAATCTGCATTTAGTATATTTGCTAACAACTGTTCGATCTCGCAACTCTTTCGTAGAGAAAAAACCAATAACAAAGTGATAATCCTGTGGTTCTTTTCTTTGATTTTTGTGTCATAGATTACTTGATAAAAGACTTGTTCTATGCTTTGGCGCTGTTTGTAGCCAACATCATAAAGTCCGACAAGTTCAGATAAGATCTCCGTTATCTTGTCGTCTCTTTTATCAACGAATTTAGAGGGAAATTTCATTTTCCTCCTTTTCAACTCTTTTGTTGAGGTATCAAAAGGAGGAATCACCTCCTTTCTAAAGGAATAAACAAGAGTAAACACTTGATCTATTTCATCTCTACTCTTCTTATGAGTTGCCATATATCTATCTAGATCCATAAAGACCAAAATAGTATACACAGAATCAGGATTAGCCCTCATTAACCCAAGGAAACGGAATAGCTCTTCAATATCTTTATCTCCGCACCGATCTAGATTATCATATAAGTAGATTCTATTTCTGTCCCTAATCTTTTTTCTTGTTATCCTGGATAAATTTGTTCTGTAAATAATCTCATGGGGGATATAATAGATGATAGCCACAAAGGAACAAAGTGCTGCAATGATATTAAGAATATTTTGCTCAAAATCTACCATATTCAAAATAATGCTCCCTACAAGAAAAGCCGTGACGAATACTAATCGGGAAAAACTACTTCTTATTTTTTTCGATTGTTCTATGATAAAGTAGGAGATTTCAGCCCCAGGAGGAAATTGATCAAAATCAACCAAAATGGGTTTATATTTCTTCCCTTCTGGGTATCTTTTAGGATTTTTCTTGAGACTATTTAACACGTCCTTTGCTAGTTCTGTTTTTCCTGTTCCATACCCCCCGTTTATACAAATAATCGACGTTTTTCTATGATTTTTGCTGTCGTATATGCCTCCTAGCCTTTCTTCATGAAGATGCAACAGCTCAAATATCCTTTGAGATGTAAAAGAAATTTCATCCTTTTCCTTGTTCATAACTCGAATATACTTAATGGAAAATCACAATACTTAGCTACAGAGATAGATGTTATTCTTCTTTCTTCTCAGGATCTGAAAGCTTGTTTTTATCATTATCTGAAACATTAGACAAATCAGCTTGTACAGAAAGGCAAGACTCTAATTCATAGAAGACAGTTAAACTCTCACTTCCTTCTTAGATCTCTTAACAAAGGTATATAATAATACAAATTCCCAACTAAGGGAGATAAGAAAAATAATATTTGCTCTTTTTTGAGGCAGGGCTGACGCATTAAAGTTACACCACTATTTGGATGTCTATTTCGGACACGATGCCTCGCACAAGAGAACGAGGAATGTGGTGCAGATTATGGATATCATTCAAAAGATTAATTTACTCATTATAGAGCGACTAAAAACGAATATGAAGTCCTCAATCCCTCGTATCCAAAGAAACTGGCTCGAATGAAGCCACAACAACTAATCACAATACAATTTTAATGCGTCACCCCTGATTTTTGAGGGCTTAGACATATACTTTCGTGGCAATTTAACTACCTTCGCCAAAAGGAATAAATGTTCATTGAGTTATTGCAAAAAGAAGAAAGGGAAAGAGGCTCGCTCGTTGACAAGTCGTAACCCCTCTCCCTTTTGACACAAATTACTCCTTTGATTTTCTGATAGATATACTCGTCTGTATATCTTCTGCGGGCGTAGTCCGTTGCGATCAACATTTTGGCCTTCTCTTCTTTTTCTGACAAAGGCTCACGCCCCAGTATCTCCCCATTTCCCGTCTTGGCAAATTCCACCAACTTTCCGATAAACTCCTGTTGGTCGGGAGTGGGCGGTATATGATGCAGGATTTCATTCTTCGCCGGGCGGTCGATACTGATATCCTCGGCAGAGCGATAATCCGTTATCTCCGCATAGAACGCGGCCAGCTCAGGGACTTTAATAAAATAGCGGAAACGTTCCTTCTGTACGATTTCATTCGTTACCGAAAATTCGTAATCAATCGATTTCTTGGCGAAAATAGCCGCCCACGCATCGAATGTGGTGATGCCTTGCCGCTCCAGTTCGTTCGGACGAAGGTATTTGAATAAAAGATACAGTTCCGTAAGACTGTTGGAAATGGTGGTTCCCGAAAGGAATGTCGCACCCAAATCTTTACCTGTCCTGTCCTGAATCGTCCGCAGAGCAAAGAGCATATTGAGGGCGCGCTGTGAACCTTCGGCATTTCCCAATCCCGCGACACGGTCATGTCTGGTCGTAAAAATCAGGTTTTTGAAACGATGCGATTCATCGACGTAAAGATGGTCGATACCCATCAGGCGAAAATCCACCATGTCGTCTTTCCGGTTCTCAATCTGAAAAGCAATACGCTCCAGCTTGGCTTCGAGGTTTTGTTGTCTTTTGATAAGTCCCTTTTCCATTGCACGAGATATTTCCTTACCTTCCCTTCGAAGGAGTTCCAGATTCTCCTCCACACTATCGAGTTCCGCTTGCAGTATCTGCCGCTGTATCTCGGGCGATTGAGGGATCATACCGAACTGTTCGTGTGTCAGGATAATGGCATCCCAGTTATTATTTTTCATCTCATGGAAGATTTTTATCCGCTTGGCCGGAGTAAAATCTTCTTTGCCGGGATACAACACTTTGGCATTGGGATAAGCCGTACAGTAGGTTTGGGCAATCTCGTGAACATTGGCTTTCAAGGCAATAATAACAGGCTTATTGACTAGTCCTAACCGTTTTTTCTCATAAGAGCTTACGCACATGATCAGCGTTTTTCCTCCGCCGACTTCGTGATCGATAATCCCTCCGCCGTTGAGAATATCCATCCATACGGCATCTTTTTGGCTCTTGTACAGATCCGGGATGCCGAGTCCTTTTAAGTCCAGCCCCGGAAAGTTTTGATGCGAACCGTCATAATCAGGACGTACAAAACAGTTGAATGTGCGGTTATACTTCTCTGCCAACCGTTCTTTGAACTCCTCGGATTGTTCATTCAACCAGTCGGTAAAGCCGTTTCGTATTTCATCGATCTTTGAGTTGGCAAGTTGAATAGACTCAGCGTCCCGTATCTTCACCTCTCTCAATTCTCCGTCGATGTATTTATTGACCTTCTTTGTAATGTCCGGCGATGTGTTGTGCAAGGCATGTTTCATCAGGGCAATGCCGTCGAACGTTCGACTTTGGGTCTTTACCGCAAATTGATCCCATATCTTTACGTTTTTACTGTTTGTAGTGAGGGTATATTCATCCCGGCTTGGGGCATAGTGTATCGAAACGTCCGTGTCGAACAGGTATGAAGCATATTTACTGTAAATTCCTGTCGGAATCCATCGTTCGCCGAAATTAAAATCCAACTCATCGAAAAGAATTGGCCGGGGAATCGCTTCGCGTAAAGCCGAAAGAGACTCTTTGGCCGCTTTATGGTCAGCATGGTTCTCCAGAAAACGTTTCACCTGTTCGGCTTTGGAAATGACATTGCCACTGATGAACTTATCCTTGATTTCGTAAGCTCCGATCATGGGATTGAAGTAAACCGTGCCTTTTAGTTCATCTAATAGCTCCTCGGATGTTCCTCCCGTGAGTTCCGCCATATACTCGAGGTTTACGGTTGCGTATTTGTTGAGAGAAGCAGTCAGGGCTTCTCTGGCATTACGGGCATGAGTTATCTCGTTCGGATTGAATGCGACGGGTTGCCGGAATATATCGGCTTTGACGGCTTTGCCATCGATGTAGCGTTCGAGTGAGAGGATTTCCGTTCCTCCCGTGTCCATCTTGATCAGGCTGAGATTTTTGGGGTCGTTGATGTTCCCGAAACGACGGATAAAATCGTCATAAAGCCTGTTCAGCATTTCCCGAAGGACAGGATTCGCTTCCAATCGTGTCGCTTCGTTACTGTACAGGTGGTGATAAGTGTCCCGTATCTCAATATAAAGGGACGCTTTCGCCTGCTGTGTAGCCGTAAGTTGAAGCGGATGGAACATCGGCTGAAATCCGTTTATATCTCGCAAATAGCCGATACGGTTGTTTTCATCGGTTATCAGTGAGCCTTCACGATAATGGGCCGGTATCTCTTCGGTACGACTGTAAGGAGTAGGCTTCATTTGCTCTTGCTGTTCTTGCTCAGTTGTCTTCTGCAAACCGGGCAGTTTCTCTTCCTTGCGAGTATCGAGTACAGGATTTGCATCGGAGAGCTTTTGTTTTAGTTGCTCCCGTTTTTGAGCGGCTTCGTAAGCCATCTCCTCTCTCCAGTCCATGAAAAGGAGAGCTTGCTCCGATTCTACTTTGGGTTTTGTTCGCTTGGGCTTTTTGACTTGGCTGCGTTCCTCTTGCGAGAGACCAAAGAGGTCGTAGAGTGTAATGACCGGTGTTTGCGAAACAGAGCCGGCTTTCTCCTCCGCAGTCGGCTCATTGCTTACAGAGAATCCCTTGTCAAAAAGAGAGCGTTGGTGTATTCCTCCGGTAGTCTGTTTCGGTACACTTGTCGCCGCTTCTTTTGGGATGTAGTCTTCGGGCAATGGCGGACGTTGCGAAAAAAGTTTTCGATCCGATTCGTTTATAAATTCACTAAAAGACTCTATATCCTCTTGCGTGGGTTGATAACGTTCACTCGAAGATGAAATTTGCTGAACGGTTGATAACCCGTTTTCATTCGATTGTTCTTCGGAAAAAACGTCTTGAAAACCGAACGAATTTTCTTCCCTATCAAGCAGCACGGTACTTTTCCTCTCTTCCTTATGGGCGTAGATACGGTAATGCCACAAATCCAGATGCCGGGCAAAGTCTTCTTTCAGCATTTGCCCCAAATCCCGGGCAATACCGTCTATCCCTCCTTCGTGCGTAAAGACAATGGCCGGTTTACCGTAAGGATCGGTATCTACTTTTGAGAGACCTTTGAAAAATAAGGAGGTGGAGGGAAGAGGAGTTCTTGGCATAAAAGGAGCGAGTGAAAGGGGTGGCAGTAAGGAGTGAAAGTAGTTGTAAATCCCCCCTTTGAGGAGCTACTTGTACGAGCTCCTCAAGGGTGGTTATGCCTTATCCTACGGATGAGGACATAATTATCCCCGGGGTTCTGTATAAATTAAAGGCGATGCTTTCAAGAATGTTTTGAGTATGGGTCTTGGCAAGTCCCCGGTATCGACATCGTCCGCCATGAAACCACCGGCGAATACTGCCAAAGGTGCGTTCGATGGTGCTCCGTATCGGACCGATTGCTTTGTTTCGTTGCTTCTCTTCCTCGGTCAATGCCCTGTTGCGTTGTGCCTTGTGCATAATGCCGTCTTGAAGGTGATGGGTTTGCAGGTAGGAACGATTTTCCCCGCAAGCATATCCTTTGTCCGCCAAGACGGCTGTGCCTTGAGGTATGTTTGCACCCTGCAATAGCGGAATAAACTCCTTCGTGTCACTGCGGTTCGCTGCTGTCGTTATCACCTTTTGAACAATGCCTTGAACATTGGTCAGACAATGCTTTTTGTATCCGTAGTGATAACGCTTTTGTTTGTACACCCAACGGGCTTCTTCATCCGTCCCTTTACGCTGACGGACAACCTGTTTTTGATAATCCTCCTCTGCCTCTTTTTCCTCCTCGCTCCGATTGTCTTCTCTGTCGTCTGCGACTTCAATCGTAATGCTTCCGTTGGGTTTATGTGGCGTCTCCACAAGGCTTGCATCGACAAGCACCCCTTCCCTGACCGAAATGTGATGGCGCGAAAGTTGTTTGTTAAACTGCGCCAATAGTTTGTCCATGAGACCCAACTCTGTCAGTGCCGAACGAAATCGACTGATGGTGCTGTGGTCGGGAGATACCTCTTCCATCTTCAGTCCCAAGAATCGGGAAAAGGTGATTGAATCATTGATGCGCTCCTCCAAAGCACAATCACTGAGGTTGTACCATGTCTCCAAAAGCAACATCTTGAATAAGAGAATCACGTCATAAGCCGGGGCACCGATGGCATTTTGTCGCTTCGTGTATTTTCTTGTTGATCAGCGTCCTGATCGGACGCCAATCGATAAGCCTGTCAACCTGATTGAGGAAGTCGTTTTGTGCTTTGCGATAACGCTTTGAAAGGAGTGCGTCTGCAAATGTTACATGCTCATCGGTATTCTTGAATTGGTATGCCATGGGAGGAATATTATGCTGTTTTTACTACTCAAATATACAAAATAACTCCCTATTATACAATGAATTAACAGGCAAAATACACACCAATCGCCGTGCAAAGGTCTCCGTCTTAGGAGTCTCGATAGGGATCCCTTAGGGGTCTCAGCAAAGGCAGCCCTCTACTGTCATTTCGGAGGAAAAACAAAGCATCCTGCATTATCGTGGGAGGAATGAGTACTTTTGCAGGGAATCATATTATTTGCTTGAGCCGGTCAAGATTAGGAATCCGGTCTTTCCGATTATGAAAAAGAAAGTGGCATTAATCACAGGAATTACAGGGCAGGACGGCTCTTTCCTCGCCGAGTTTCTGATAGAAAAGGGGTACGAAGTGCACGGTATCCTGCGCCGTTCGTCTTCGTTCAATACGGGACGAATCGAACACCTCTATCTCGACGAATGGGTACGGGACATGAAGCGCGAGCGACTGATCAATCTGCACTACGGGGACATGACGGACAGCTCCTCTTTGGTACGCATCATTCAGACCACTCGCCCCTCGGAAATATACAATCTGGCCGCTCAAAGCCACGTCAAGGTGTCGTTCGACGTTCCGGAGTACACGGCAGAAGCCGATGCCGTGGGTACGCTTCGCCTCTTGGAAGCGGTGCGAATACTCGGATTGGAGAAGGAAACGCGGATCTATCAAGCCTCTACATCCGAGCTGTTCGGCAAGGTGCAGGAAGTGCCCCAACGGGAGAGCACTCCGTTTTATCCCCGATCGCCATACGGAGTGGCCAAGCAGTATGCTTTCTGGATCACGAAGAACTATCGCGAGAGCTACGGCATGTTTGCCGTCAATGGCATTCTCTTCAACCATGAGAGCGAACGCCGTGGCGAAACCTTTGTCACCAGAAAGATCACGCTGGCTGCAGCCCGCATCAAGCAAGGTTTTCAGGACAAGCTCTACCTCGGCAATCTGGATGCCCGTCGCGACTGGGGCTATGCTCGCGACTACGTGGAGTGTATGTGGCTGATGCTACAGCACGATATACCGGAAGACTTCGTCATTGCCACAGGGGAGATGCACAGTGTACGCGAGTTCGCCACCCTGGCATTTCGCGAAGTCGGCATAGAGCTGGAGTGGAAAGGCTGCGGAGTGGAGGAGCAAGGTATAGACATCGCCACGGGACGGGTTTTGGTAGAGGTGGATCCCAAATACTTCCGTCCCTGCGAAGTGGATCAGCTATTGGGCGACCCGACCAAAGCCAAGACTTTACTAAGATGGAATCCGACAAAAACCTCTTTCGAAGAATTGGTACGAATCATGGTCGAAGCAGACATGAGATTTGTCCGAAAATTGCATATGAGAGCCGAAATAGACAATTCTCACAATGAATAAAGATGCCAAAATCTATGTGGCCGGTCATCGTGGTTTGGTGGGATCGGCCATTTGGAACAATCTCCGCCGGAAGGGTTATACCAACCTTGTCGGACGAACTCATCAGGAGCTGGACTTGCTCGATGCCGTAGCCGTCAGAGAGTTTTTCGACAAGGAAAAGCCTCAATACGTATTTCTCGCAGCAGCCTATGTGGGAGGCATCATGGCGAACAACCGTTTCCGTGCCGACTTCATCTATCGCAATCTGGGTATTCAGCAGAATATCATCGGAGAAAGCTACAGACACCGTGTCAGCAAGCTGATGTTTCTCGGCAGCACCTGTATCTATCCGCGTGATGCCCGTCAGCCGATGCGTGAGGAAGAATTGCTGACAGCTCCGCTGGAATACACCAACGAGCCGTATGCCATAGCCAAAATCGCAGGGCTGAAGATGTGCGAGAGCTTCAACCTCCAATACGGTACCAATTATATAGCAGTGATGCCGACCAACCTGTACGGGCCCAACGACAATTTCGATTTGGAACGAAGCCACGTGCTTCCGGCCATGATCAGGAAGATTTACTTGGCCGATCGTCTACTTCGCCACGATGAGGAAGCCGTTCGCACGGATTTGTCCATACGTCCTGTCGAAGGCATCGACGGATCTGCTTCTTTCGATGATATTCTCTCATTGCTCAAGCGGTACGGCATCACGGCCGAAAAGGTAAGTCTCTGGGGTACAGGCCGTCCGATGCGCGAATTTCTATGGAGCGAGGAGATGGCCGATGCCTGCGTATTCCTCGTGGAGCACTGCGACTTCGCCGATATGTATCCCCACGGGACTCAAGAGATCCGCAACTGCCATATCAACATTGGCACCGGGGAGGAAATCTCCATTCGCGATTTGGCTTCGCTGATAGCAAAGAGCATCGGTTACGAGGGCCTTATCGAGTTCGACTCCTCCAAACCGGACGGCACGATGCGCAAACTGACGGATGTAAGCAAGCTCCATGCCTTAGGCTGGAAGCATCGGATCGACATAACCACAGGTGTACGAATGTTAGTGGATTGGTATCGTCCGAAATAGGCATTTGCATACCCGCTTTCATTTATCGAACCAAAAGCAATTAACAGATTGATTATTTGCTACCTTTGCAGAGTTGCTGAATGAAACACATTTGCAATTATCATCTTAATCATAAACAATCTTATTCTAATTAGGATTATGGAAAATATCGATTGGTCATCGCTCTCATTCGGTTATAGGAAGACCGACTACAACGTGCGCTGTTACTATCGCAACGGCAAGTGGGGAGAGCTTGAAGTATCCTCAGAGGAAACGATCACGATGCACATGGCTGCCACTTGTCTCCACTACGGACAGGAAGCATTCGAAGGGATGAAGGCTTTCCGTGGCAAAGATGGCAAGATCCGCCTCTTCCGCATGGATGAGAATGCCAAGCGCATGAACAGATCATGCCAAGGTGTGGTAATGGCCGAGCTGCCGCAGGAAATCTTCGAAGCAGCTGTAATCAAGGCCGTAAAGATGAACGAGCGTTTCGTTCCTCCTTACGAAAGCGGAGCTTCTCTTTACATCCGTCCGCTTCTTATCGGACTGGGTGCACAAGTGGGTGTGAAGCCGGCTCCCGAGTATCTCTTCATCGTCTTTGTAACGCCCGTAGGGCCGTATTTCAAAGAAGGATTCAAACCGACCAAGATGGCCATCTTCCGCGACTATGACCGTGCAGCTCCTCTGGGTACGGGTACGATCAAAGTGGGCGGTAACTATGCAGCCGGTATGATCCCCACAGTGAAAGCTCACGAAATGGGCTACTCTGCAGCTATCTTCTTGGATGCCAAAGAAAAGAAGTACATAGACGAAGCCGGTCCGGCCAACTTCTTCGCCATCAAGAACAATACTTATATCACTCCCGAATCCAGCTCTATCCTGCCCTCTATCACAAACAAGAGTCTGATGCAGGTGGCTCAGGATCTGGGTCTGAAGGTAGAGCGTCGTCCGGTAGCCGAAGAAGAGCTTGCTACTTTCGAAGAAGCAGGTGCTTGTGGTACGGCAGCCGTGATAAGCCCTATCTCCGAGATAGACGACTTGGAGAACAACAAACAGTACGTCATCAGCAAGGACGGCAAACCGGGTCCGTGGTGTGAAAAGCTCTATCACGAACTTCGTGCCATCCAGTATGGCGACAAGCCCGACACTCATGGTTGGGTGACAATCCTCGACTAATACTTAAAAACGTCTATTCGCTTACAAGAAAGGCATCGCAACCGGCCCCCGTAGTGGGAGGTTGCGATGCCTTTCTTTATTCCTTATAAGTAAACCCTAAAAGGGTAGATTATAATGCTCTATAAGGTTCATTCCTTACAGAACATTTCACGATCCTTGATTTTCTTCGGATCCGTGTAGAACTTCTCCCACCATGGTTTCTCATCCTTCGTGCGAGGAGCTTTCGTCAAAAACAATCTCATATTATCTTCTTCCGCCTGTGCCAGATTCACCCTGAAGTGGTAGTGATCAAAGATCCGCAAAGCTTCTATCATATAAGATATGGCTACTTTCCGATCCTTGATGAGCAGGAGATTCTCTCCGTTCTTACGGTCTGCAGTACCGGAAAAATTGTATGATCCCAGATAGACACGGGCAGTAGGCTTATCGAAGTCAATTACTATAAACTTGTGGTGCATACGTGTACCGCCACCTCCGGTCGGTTCTGATTTGAATGGCTCCGGCATGTTTTTACTGATAGCTTGCGGATACACAGGCATAAGATTGCCATTGGGCTTTTGCAGATTGAGTCCTCCCATTCTTTTATCCGAGATACCATAGACGAATACATCGTCTTTCTCCAACACACGTACTATTTCTTCCTTAAGAGAACCGGTCGTCTGCGCCAGGAAAGCCAGTGAATAGAAGAGACTCGACTCAGTATTAGCGACATCTGACGCAATAGCATCCAACAAAGCATTGTCTTTGGAATGCGGAGAGAAAGATACTTGAGCATCTATACCCGAAAGATTCAGATCATTCCACTGAGCAGAACTTGTCTTGCCGAATCGCGGTGTCGAACAATTCCAATAATTCTCAAAAGCATCCCAAAACGGTTTTATAGCCTCCTCTCCTCGAACGACAACAACATTATTGGACTGCACATACAAACCTCGCCAAGTGAAATTAGTAGATCCACAGACAGCAGCTTTTACCTTAGAGCCGTTCACCACAATCGTTTTGTTGTGCTGCAATTGTCCCATGTGCTGTCGTTTCGCCTTACCATTGGTCGAAGAAAGCAGCCTTTCAAAGGCGATGCTTTCAGCCGAATCGTGTTCGTTATGTTCCGCACTATCGTCGATGATAATGGAAAGCCTTTCTCCCAATTGTATAAATCGCTCCACGACAGCGGGAAGATTGAAGTCGAACGCCACGACCCTTACTTCGGCCGTTCGATCAGCTATAGCTTCGTCTAAAAGACGGAGCAAAGCCTCTACAGCATCGAACCCCATCCAAGAGAGTGCAGTGGGAGCTTTCGGGTGAGTAGGTACAAAGTCGATTCCCGACTTCGAGTCCTTCGGCAACAATGCTGCCACTCCTCCTCCATCCGAAAATCTATCGACAAAAGCCTGAGACGAAATGAATCCGCGAGTGAATGCCACATCAAGACAGTCCGGGTAGGTCTCGCGATGCAATACTACTTCCACTCGCTGCTCCTCCCCATAACTCAATTCATCATAATAGTTCATAAAAACGGGTTTTACCACATAGACGAAAGCTCCGTTTTTATCTGCATTGCGAGGAAAGTGTACCCAGCGAAACATTTGGAAAGGAGACAAAAGGGAGGACTTGGCCACTTTACACACAGTTCCATCCTGATTGAGGAAAGAAAGCCTGTTCTTCAAAGCATAGTAGCGATCGCCATCCGGCTCCTTGTACTCTATGGAAAAACCGACAAAATCCCGAGGGGGACGCCCCTTTTTCCAATTCATGGCCAAAAGAACCATGCCGTCTCCTCTATATACTTTCAAGGAAAATACAGCCTTTTCGTTTTTACCGGTCAAAATAAAATCTTCTGAATACTGTCCCATAATCATATTTGTTAATGGTCAAATATAATGAAAGATTGTTTTGAAAACCAATATGAACTGTTGCATGGGAGTTTCATTGAGCTCTTTTGCTGCAGAGCTGATTCTTAGTGTCTTCGGGAAAGATCAAACCTCCGGTATATGGACATCGAGCAAACAGAAATTTCCCCAAGTTTCTTTCAGAGGTGGATACTTGAGGTTCGCAGAGACTCACATGAAGCACTCCTTTTTTCGTCAAATCAATGCTTGTGCCGATAGGTGAGAAACAAGAAATGATTGTCAGCTGTTTCTTGCTTCCTGCACGATGCAGGACGCGATTGTCGGCTGATTCTTGCTTCCTGCACGATGCAGGACGCGATTGTCAGCTGATTCTTGCTTCCTGCACGATGCAGGACGCGATTGTCAGCTGATTCTTGCTTCCTGCACGATGCAGGACGTGATTGTCAGCTGATTCTTGCTTCCTGCACGATGCAGGACGCGATTGTCAGCTGATTCTGCTCCCATCAATGCGCTAACTATCAGCTGTTTGCAACTATTTTATAGGACTTTCATTGAAGTCTTTTGCCGCAGAGCTGATTCTTAAGTGTTTTTCAGATTACTTGAGGTTTGCAGAGAGATCGCATGAAGCTCTCCTTTCTTCGTCAAATCAATGCTTGTGTCTGTCTTGATCAATATGAGAGGGGGGTTATTGTGCAACGGTCTCTTTAATAATAAATTGTATTTCTCGTTTATTCATTGGTTTAGTTAGTATTTTTGCGCTATCATGAGATTATCAGAATTACATACGGGCGATCAAGCAGTAATCGTACGAGTAGAAGGTCGCGGGGTATTCCGCAAACGGATTTTAGAAATGGGATTTGTGCACGGCAAGACGATTACCGTCGTCCAGTGTGCCCCATTGCGGGATCCGGTCTATTATCGCATCATGGACTACAATGTCTCTTTACGGAGAGAGGATGCAGCCAAAATAGAAGTGGAGCTCATATCCTCGAATGCGACTTCTTCACCGGCAAGCAATGACATAGGAGAGCAATCCGCAAATCCCGATTCGAACGAATCCATTCCAACAAATCCGACAGAGGATATTTCAGCGAAGACAAAATCGGAAATAGAGATCGAAGTCAAGCCGAACGGACATGTAATACGCGTTGCCCTGATAGGAAATCCCAACTGCGGTAAGACCTCCATATTCAACCGCGCCAGCGGTGCCCATGAACATGTGGGGAACTATAGCGGTGTGACGGTAGAAGCGAAAGAAGGTCTCTTCCGGCACGGGGACTACAAGATAGAGATTATCGACCTGCCCGGCACCTACTCTCTTTCTCCATACAGTCCTGAAGAACTGTATATTCGCCAATATCTAAGCGAGGAAACCCGTCCCGATCTGGTGCTGAATGTAGTAGACACCTGTAATCTGGAGCGCAATCTTTACCTGACCCTCCAGCTCAAAGAAATGGGCTTGCCAGTCGTCATCGCACTGAATATGTTCGATGAGTTCGAGAAAAAAGGCGACACCTTTGACTATCCTGCCCTGTCCGCCATGCTCGGTATCCCCATGGTTCCGACGGTGGGGCGAACGGGACAAGGCCTGCCAGAACTTTTCGATACGCTTATCTCCATTCATGAAGGACGAAACAAAATCATACGTCCCATTCGTATCAACTATGGCAGCATCATAGAACCGGCCGTAGAAGCTCTGACTGAGAAAATAAACAATCAGCTCTCTCTACCCTATTCTCTTCCGGCACGCTATATAGCAGTCAAGCTGCTGGAAGGCGATAAGGAGATGAACCGCTTCGTAGGCGAACGGCCCAAAGGTCTTTTCATCCTTTCGGCCCGGGACTTCGCTCTACGGGAGATCGACGAACATCTGACAGTGGCGAGCGATGCCGAAAGCATTATCACGGATCAGCGATATGGATTCATCGCAGGAGCCCTCAAAGAAACATACCGGAGCAGCTACAAACAGCTCAAGACCCTGACCGATAAGATCGATCATATCGTCACCCATCGCATCTTGGGTTTCCCTCTCTTCCTTTTATTCATGTTTATCATGTTCGAGGCTACGTTCGTTCTCGGCCAGTATCCGATGGACTGGATCGAAGCAGGTGTAGGTTGGATAGGTAGCATGGTAAATACCTTCATGCCCGATGGTTCGTTCAAGGATCTGATCGTGGACGGAGTGATAGGAGGCGTAGGCGGTGTAATCGTCTTCCTGCCGAGCATCCTCATCCTCTACTTCTTCATTTCGCTGATGGAAGACAGCGGCTATATGGCACGTGCAGCCTTCATTATGGACAAGATCATGCACCGAATGGGGCTGCATGGCAAATCGTTCATCCCCCTTATCATGGGATTCGGCTGTAACGTTCCCGCCATTATGGCTACTCGCACGATCGAAAGCAAACAAAGTCGCATGATCACCATGCTCGTAACGCCCCTGATGAGTTGCAGTGCCCGTCTGCCGGTCTATTTGCTTTTGGCCGGTGCATTCTTCCCCGATTCGGCCGGCTTGGTGCTTTTCGGATTGTATTTTCTGGGTATTCTATTGGCCGTATTATTGGCACGTCTTTTCAAAAAAACACTTTTCAAGGTAGAAGACGTTCCCTTCGTCATGGAACTCCCCCCCTATCGTATGCCGACCTCTCGCTCTGTAATCGTACACATGTGGAATAAGGCAGCACAATATCTGCGCAAAATGGGTAGCATCATCCTGCTTGCTTCGATCGTCATTTGGTTCCTCAGCTATTACCCTCGCTACTCTGAAGAGGCAGTACTGATCTCCCAAATCGAACAAATAGAGGGTAATCCGCAGCTTGACGAAGAGAAGAAGACATCTCAGATAGAAGAGTTGAATCGCAAAGCGCATATCGAACAGCAAGAACAATCCTACATCGGACGATTCGGCAAAGCCGTTCAACCCGTATTGGCACCGATCGGTTTCGATTGGAAAATGAGTGTAAGCTTGCTGACAGGTATGGCAGCCAAGGAGGTCGTAGTGAGCACCCTCGGTGTCATCTATACGGGCGACAGTGACGACAGCGACGAAGCCGCCCGGCGACTGGGCGAACGCATACGAGAGGATCGCGATGCAGAGGGCAACCATACATTCTCTCCCATCATCGCTCTGGCACTGATGGCTTTCGTGCTGATTTATTTTCCGTGCATCGCTACGGTGGTGGCCATCGGACGTGAAAGCGGACATTGGAAGTGGGCAGTTTTCTCCATTATATACTCCTGCTCGTTGGCATGGATCGTATCATTCCTTATCTATCGGATAGGAATACTTTTCTTCTGAACCGTATAAGCCCATAGATATGATACAGAATATCCTCACAGCCATAACGGGTATTGTCGTCCTCGGCCTGATTATTTATCGTTTGGTTCGTCTCTGGAAGCGAAAAGATTCGGGTGGTGCATGCTCCGGTTGTTCATCCAAATCCGATTGTGCCTTATCTTCCAAGGCGACAGAGAAGAAGAACAATCCATCATCCCTCAAATAAAACTCTCATGAAAACAGGACGGCAATACTATCCCCTCAGTATCCGGCAGCGAATCTTCTCTATCCTCATTATTTTATTGATAGTCTTTGCTCCAATACCGGCTTGGTACAACGGCATGTGGGTTTTGGTAGCTGCCTTGTGGGTTATCATTCTTCCTGCTGTAGGATGGAGCATAGCTATCATTCCACGCTATACAGAGGTGACAGAGGAACAAATAATCGTCAAGCAAATATGGGGGCAACTGGTCTTCGACAGGAAGGAAATGGAAATAGTGCCCATCGGCAAGGACGATCTCAAAAGCTCGCTTCGCACATTCGGCAATGGAGGTCTATTCGGCTATGCCGGTTATTTCCGGAATAAGAAACTGGGGAAGTACCGTATGTATGTAACGCGCTTGAAAGACTTATCGCTGCTCACGGATCGCAACGGCAAGAAAACGGTGATCAACCTGCGACAGGTATAACCCATATAGCCGGCCGAATCGTCATCATCAACGTGAGTCCGCCACAAGGGTACCCTTATCTCATCATAATTCGCTTTTAGTTTACGCGCCCAAAATTTGTGGCTTATCACCCCTGAAAACGTGGCGCGTAAACTTTTTTGTTTTGGCGCGAGAAATAAATAATTCCCGCGCCAGAACGAAAAACATCTCGCGCCAAAACGGGAAAATTCTCGCGCGACTTTTCAGGAAAAACACGCGTCACTTTTTTATACTGACGACTGACGTGTACTGAAAAAATGAGGCTTGAGGAGGTCAAAAAAAAGCAGTAATTGTGAAGAAACATCGGACCGTTTCCGATCAGTTTTACGCCAAGATCGATATTGCAACATTGTAATTTCAAATAGTGTCGTTTCCTGATTTCGGTTGACTCTTGGGAGTCAATCCTGAGGTCGCTTGCTTAATGTTGCACCGGTGGGTGGAATCTGCAGGTTGATCACAATGAAGAGAGTAACGAAAAGTTATTGTAACTTTGCCGTGCTTTTGAGAGATATGACCATATAATGTCCAATCTATTAGCAACAAGACGATTAAAAAACAAATGGAAAACTTAAAGAACATTCAGCCCAGAGAGGATTTCAACTGGGAAGAGTTTGAGGCCGGTGGCGTCCATGCTGCCGTGAGTCGTCAGGAGCAGGAAGCTGCTTATGACAAAACGCTCAATACCATCAAGGAAAAGGAAGTGGTAATGGGTAGGGTAACTGCTATCAACAAGCGTGAAGTGGTTATCAATGTAGGGTACAAATCGGAAGGTGTGGTACCTGCAACAGAATTCCGCTACAATCCCGAACTCAAAGTGGGAGACGAAGTGGAAGTATATATCGAGAATCAGGAAGATAAGAAGGGCCAGCTCGTCTTGTCTCACCGCAAGGCTCGTGCCGCTCGCTCTTGGGAGCGCGTAAACGAGGCTCTCGAAAAAGACGAAATCGTAAAGGGCTATGTGAAGTGTCGTACCAAGGGTGGTATGATCGTCGATGTATTCGGTATCGAGGCGTTCCTCCCGGGATCACAGATCGACGTGCGCCCCATTCGCGACTACGATGCATTCGTTGAGAAGACGATGGAGTTCAAGATTGTGAAAATCAATCAAGAATACAAGAATGTAGTTGTTTCTCACAAGGTGCTTATCGAAGCAGAGCTCGAACAACAGAAGAAAGAAATCATCGGCAAGCTCGAAAAAGGACAGGTACTCGAAGGTATCGTCAAGAATATTACTTCTTACGGAGTATTTATCGACCTCGGTGGAGTGGATGGTCTTATCCATATCACTGACCTTTCTTGGGGTCGTGTGGCTCATCCGGAAGAAATCGTACAGCTGGATCAGAAGATCAATGTCGTTATCCTCGACTTTGATGAAGATCGCAAGCGTATCGCTCTCGGACTCAAACAGCTGATGCCTCATCCTTGGGATGCTCTCGACAGCGAGCTTAAGGTAGGCGATAAGGTGAAGGGTAAAGTTGTGGTGATGGCAGATTACGGTGCATTCGTTGAGATTGCACAGGGCGTTGAGGGTCTTATCCATGTGAGCGAAATGTCATGGACACAGCACTTGCGTTCTGCTCAGGACTTCCTGCATGTAGGCGACGAAGTGGAAGCCGTAATCCTGACGCTCGACCGCGAAGAACGCAAGATGTCGCTCGGTCTGAAGCAACTCAAGCCGGATCCCTGGGCTGATATCGAAACTCGTTTCCCTGTAGGCTCTCGTCACCATGCTCGTGTTCGCAACTTCACCAATTTCGGTGTATTCGTTGAGATCGAAGAGGGCGTAGATGGCCTTATCCATATTTCCGACCTTTCTTGGACGAAGAAGATCAAACACCCCAGCGAGTTTACGGAAGTAGGTGCTGATATCGAAGTTCAGGTAATCGAGATCGACAAGGAAAACCGTCGTCTCAGCTTGGGTCACAAACAGTTGGAAGAGAATCCTTGGGATGTATTCGAGACGGTATTCACTGTAGGATCTATCCACGAAGGAACGGTAATCGAAGTGATGGACAAGGGTGCTGTCGTTTCTCTGCCTTACGGTGTGGAAGGTTTTGCCACTCCGAAGCACATGGTGAAGGAAGATGGCTCACAGGCTGTACTCGAAGAGAAGTTACCTTTCAAGGTTATTGAGTTCAATAAGGATGCCAAGCGAATCATTGTATCTCATAGCCGTGTATTCGAAGATGAGCAGAAAATGGCTCAGCGTGAAGCCAATGCAGAGCGTAAGGCTGAAGCCAAAGCGGCTCAGAAAGAAGCAGCTGCCGAAGCTGCCAATCCTGCACAGGCTGTAGAGAAAGCCACTCTCGGAGACCTCGGCGAATTGGCCGCTTTGAAAGAAAAGCTTTCAGAAAACTAAAAACTACTACGGATCATACGCGCTTTTGGGCGTATGATCCACTTTATAAGAGAGGCTGTGCCGAAGTGTTTTCGGCACAGCCTCTCTTATATTCACTTGGCCCACTTAGTCCTGAGATAATATTAACGTCAGTTCGGCGTAAGAAAACGCCAATGTATTCATTCCCTGATTAGCGGTTAACGCACTAATATTTTGGATGTTATAGGTTGTTCCGTTCAGGCAATTGTATAGGGGGCAATCCTGCTTCTGCTTGGATCGGACCAACATTGAAATTCGGATTGCTTTTGACCGAATGTTGCAGTCCGCACAGGGAGATGGGCTATACCACAAGGCAGATGGCGGTACACCGTAGAGGATAACGGGCTATCCCGTACGGCTCTTCGAGCTACGCTGTAGAGCTCTTCGAGGTACGCTCTACAGCGTAGCGAGCCGAGCCGTAGAGTTCCGCTCCGGGAGCCGTAGAGGTAGGTGGCCGAGCTGAGCCGTAGAGCCCGGCGCAGCGAGCCCTACAGCGTAGCTCGAAGAGCTGTAGAGCGCAGCTCGGTACGCTCTACGGCGCAGCCCGAGTCGCTGTAGGGCGTAGCTCGCCCCCCTTCGGAGTATGTTCCGAACGGCTATAAAACAATGCGGATTCGATCTGAAGAAAAATATGCAATATGCTGTTTGTCAGCGTATTTCATTTCTCGGTTGAGAGATTTCAGCTTCGAGAAGCTCCGACGTCCAATGAGACGTCAAACATAAAAAAGTAACGCAATAGGATCAAGGGACGAGTACGTTAGATGTGGCCAAAAGGATTACAACGTACCCTTAGCTCCAATTCATGAAAAATATTTGTCGGTGGGGTTTAAGATTTACCGAAAGAAGGTGAAATTGACAGAACCGTAGGCTCTATGTTCCTCGAATCGGGGATGTTCTGTAAAGCTGAAATCCTTAGGGTGCTCGAGAATGAAAAGCCCGTCTTCAGCCAGTATGTTACTTTCTAATACTTTGGTCGGTAGCTGCTCCAGCTCTGTCAAGGCGTAGGGTGGATCGGCAAAGACTAAGTCATAGCGGTGGCATGCTTTGTTGCGTTCCAGAAATAAAAATACATCCGTCTCGAAGACTCTCCAGCAGTTTTCTTCGTTCAGATGCTTAATGAGGTTGCGAATAAAGGCTGCATGCTCACGGCGTTTTTCTATGGAAGTGACGGATGAACAACCCCGAGATACTAATTCCAATGCTATACTCCCCGTGCCGGAGAATAGGTCGATAGCCGAAAGTCCTTCGAAATCGAAACGGTTGGATAGGATGTTGAAGAGGTTCTCTTTGGCAAAATCCGTTGTGGGACGGGCGTTGAAGCTTTTGGGTACATCGAAACGCCTGTGTCCGTATTTACCTCTGATTACACGCATAGGGAAAGAAGTGGAGGAGAGAGTTCGAGTATGGCGTTACACCGGCTCTTTGCACAGTTCGATATGGCGGAAGAACGGCTCCAATATTTGCCTGAGATCTTCCTTTCCGACAGAGTGGTCGCGGACATTTTGTTGGATACAGATAACGATACGGTCATGCTCTATATCCAACCGTAAGCTCTTCCAGACGGTGACCAGATAGAAAAGGACTTCCTCCTCGATGGAGCGAACGCCTTGGTTGTCCGTGAGGCTGTATGTATTGGCAAAGAGCAGACTACCTCCTTCGAATACGAAGAGGTCGAGTTTGTCATGCCGGAGATTGAGGGCAACTCTTTTGGCCGTATGTTGCCTGCTCTGTCGCTCCGTTTCTTTGAAAAAGGGGATAAAGCCGGGGGTGAACTCTGTTCCGATCTGTGTCCTTCTTAGAAATTCATAGAGAGGCTTGTCCCAAGCCAAAATCAGCATCTTATCCTGATGAGGCAGGTTGTACTCCATGACGGCTACGCCCTTGCCTTCGTCCGGCAGGTGGACGGCAGTCCTCAGCCAATAGTCGGCTCTACCCTCTTCGTACAAAGCGCGAGGAATAAGAACGTACGAATCCGGACGATAGCTGACATGTACGCGACGATATGGGAAAGTGAGATGCTGGTAATGGAAAAAAAGTTCTTTTACGGCGGCGCAATAGTCTTCCGCTCCCGAATCGAACGGGTAGGTGCATGTGCTGCATGCCTTGCCCTCTGTATCGGAGAGGCTAAAAACAAGTCCATCCGATAGGAATCGGATGGACATATCGTAGCTTTCTGCAGTGTGAGCAGAGAGGGTAGCCGGAATATCGGAAGCAGGGATTTCCACGCACTATGCTTCCGAGATTATTCCCAGTTACCGGTATTCTTCACTTCTTTCAGCGATCCGATGCGAAGGCCAGCATATCCATTGGTACGGGCTTCTGCATCGTTTATTTTCATCTTCAGACGAATCTGATCCTGATCGCTGAGGTAGTCGACGAAAGGTACCGATGCCTGAAATACGGATACATCTATAGTGTCCCGACCTATCTCCTGTTGGATGGAGCCTACCTCAACCAAAATCTTTTTGCCGGCAAAACCGGGAATGTCCAAGACCGTATTGGGGTCAATACCTTTGAGCAGAGAGTCCTTGGCTGCTACCCACACCGTATCGCGTTTGAGCAAGCCTGCACGAGCTGCCTGTGCTTCGGTCATTCCTTTGTCGCGCATGTCGTCGGTGTATTCGCCTTCGGCATTCACGTAGTAGACACGGCCGTTAGCGAGGAAGCTTACCAATTCATCTGCTGTGGCATAGCGACCATACATGCTTTCGAATGCAGCTTGATAGTCAGCTATATTTTTCAGCTTCTTTTGGATAGCTGTTTCACGACTGGCCTGAATCTTGTCGAAACTAACGGGGGTATATATGCTCATCACGGTGAGATATGCCAACACCACGACTGCTACAGCCACCAAAATCTTGATTAAAGTCTTCATCGTTATCTTACTTTGTTTTTGTATTAAAATCTCTTCTAAAGACGCTTCCTAATTCGTATTGCCCCACCGAATCCGAGGATATCGTTCAAAGGAAGTAACTTAGTCCCCGCAAATATACGATTTGTATAAAGATGGACAATTATTTGGCCGAGCAAATATTGAAAAATTTGCCGTTTACCCCGACACAAAGCCAAGATTCGGCTATTCGATCTTTGGCAAAGTATCTGTTCGACAGGGAACCTTATTCGGTTTTTTTGCTTCGCGGATATGCCGGTACGGGTAAGACACAGCTTATCGCTTCTGTGGTGCAGACTATTCTCGAGCAGGGAGCAGATTGTGAACTGCTGGCACCGACCGGACGTGCAGCCAAGGTACTGACGACCTATACACGACATCAGGCTTATACCATTCATCGTCAGATCTATCAGGCCACGGCCGCCGGAATAGAAGAAGGAGGTGCTTACAGGATCCGCCGCAGTAGCGGACGGAGTACAGTGTTCATCGTGGACGAATCCTCCATGATCGGGAATGAAAGCGTCGAGCCTACGCCCTTTGGCTCGGGCAGTCTGCTGAACGATTTACTGGCGTACGTGAACGAAACGGATGGTTGCCGTCTGATTCTGGCCGGAGATATGGCACAGCTTCCGCCGGTCAGCAGTGTGGTGAGTCCGGCATTGGATGCCGGAGTAATGGAAACTTCCTACGGATTGCGTATACATGAATGTACACTGACCGAGGTGGTACGTCAGCAGAAAGAATCCGCCATTCTCTCTCTGGCCACGAGCCTACGCCGTTTACTTTCCAATGGTATTTCGGAAAAAATCAAGTTGAACATAAGGGATTCGGGAGATGTGTCGGCTATTTCCGGCACTGAACTGATAGAAGCACTGGATGCTTCGTTTCGGACTGTAGGCATGGACGAGACCATTATTGTCAGCTATTCCAATAAACGTGCTTTGGCCTATAATCTGGGCATCCGCAGTCAGGTATTGTACTACGAAGAAGAGTTGGTTCGGGGCGATCGATTGGTGGTGACGCGGAATAACTATCGTTATTGTGACAGGCGAGACAAGACAGACTTCGTTGCCAATGGAGAGATCGTGGAGATTTTGCGGTTGGGCAAACGATACGAGCTGTACGGATTTAGATTTGCCGATGCTACCATCAGCCTTGTGGAGCAAGGGCGCGAGATAGAAGCAAGATTGCTCCTCGATGGACTGACAGCCGAAACAGCCGGCTTGACTCATGCACAAAGACAAAAACTGTATGATGCAGTTGCTGAGGACTATAATTCTATGGCAAGTATCCCGGCCAGACGCAAAGCGATCAAAGAGGATGCTTTCTTTTCGGCCTTGGAAGTAAAGTATGCCTATGCCATCACCTGCCACAAAGCGCAGGGAGGACAGTGGAAACATGTCTATGTAGATATGGGTATGCTCAGTTATCTGCCTCATGACGAGCAACTCTGTCGTTGGCTGTATACGGCAGTTACCCGAGCTTCGGAGCGACTCTTTCTGGTCAATACTCCGAAGGATATGCTCCCATAAGAGGGGAAAAAGCTCCTTACAAATGGAAGTAGAGACCTATACTCACCAATTCGTTCACCTGCCAATACGTTCCTTTACCGTCCGGCAGCGATACGCTGTCGTCATAGCGCAGGTATAGATATATACGGGTACTCAGCAGTTTGGAGAGCGACAGGTTGAGGGCATTTTCAAATTCTGCCACCGTATTATCGTATGTGGTATTGGCATACAGGCGCGACTGCCAACTCAGACGACTATCGAAGTTCCATACGAGTTCGGCTTTTATGGCCGAACCCAATTCGTGTACGATGGTCTTTCCTTCGGGAAAGCCGTGGCGAGCCAAGTCTATATCGTCTCTGATCGACCATTTGAGGATGTACGAGAGGGGAGATAGGAACAGTCCCAGTTTGGCGGACTTGCCATAGACTTTTTTACTTTTTGTATCCAGTTCGTACTTCATACCGATACCGGAATTGAAGATCATCGGAGCAAGGAATGAAGATTGCTTTTTTAGGCTGTTTTCAGCTCGATTGGTAAATAGCTGTGTACGCATTTCCGCATCGAAAGAATAGTACCACTGCTTGAAAGCCTTATAGCCGAAGTTGGAACGCAGGCGGAGCAAATCCTCGGCCACTCGATAGCGATTGACCGTGTCTTTGGCTGCATTGAAGACACTTAGTTTGTTTTCCAACTCATTTTTCCAGCGAATCTTCTTATTGCGATATTGGCGGACGATCAGATTGCCGAACATGATATTCAGGTTGCTCGATCCTCCTTTGTACCAGTTTTCGGAAATGTAGTTCTGAGAGAACTGCAGCATAGTCTCCATGCTGAAAAACCAGTAGCGGGGTTTGAGTTCGATTCCGCGGATTTTTTCCGGCCTGATTATTCTGTCGGATAAGGCTCCCCCATCGATGAGCTGAATGTTTTGTGGTTTTATATAGGAATAATCCGGTGCGAAAGGTTCCAATTCCGTACGGCTATATGTGAAAAGATCCAATCGGCGATACTGCAGTTCGGTCAGGACTCTGCGTGTCAATTCCACTTCTGCAATCATGTCGCTCAGATCCGGTACGGGAAGAGGTTCTGTCCGGCGGACTTGTTGCAAACGCGAGGGTATCTCAGGCATGGTGATTTGCCACAGTCCTGCTGCTAACGGACCGGAAGAATTTTCGGCTACGAGCGGTAGTTGCAGATAGTTCATCAGCAGGCGGCCGGAGACTATCGGAGATGTCGGGAGGCTGTCTGTGTCGGCTAACGGAGGATTTTGCAGTTGGGACAGTGGAAGCACAGGCTTCGTGGCCATCGCACCGGTAGCTCCCATAAAGCAACAGAACAGGAATATGGAGAGGAGATATCTTATCTTCATTGTAGTCAAAAACAGTTTTTATATAACCATTTTATGCGGGCAAAGTTATACTATTCTTTATTTTCCTTTTTGGGGGAATTTTCTACAACAGGATAAGATCATATTTTTACGCTTTGTATCCTGTTTTTTGAAAAAGTAAACCCCGAGAGTTTTTATTTGACTCTCGGGGTTCGCTTTCGTTTATTATCTGTATCGGCGAAGTTTTCTATTGATTGTTGAAAACCTCACATGCACTGCAGAGGCTCGGAACCAAATTGCGGTCGCCATAGCCGTTGTCGATACGGGCTACATTGAGCCAGAACTTATTCTCACGCAGGTATTCCAGCGGATAGGCTGCCTTTTCGCGAGAGTATGGATGCGACCAGTCGTTAGCCGTCACTTCGTACTGAGGATGCGGAGCATTCTTCAATACGTTGTCGATAGCATCCTGTTCGCCACGAGCCACTTCCTGTATCTCTTCCCAGATACAGTTCATCACATCGATGAAACGATCCAGCTCGGCCAGACTCTCACTCTCTGTCGGCTCTATCATCAGAGTGCCATGTACGGGGAAAGAGAGCGTCGGAGCATGGTAGCCGAAGTCCATCAGACGCTTGGCTATGTCGTTCTCGTCGATACCGCTTTCTTTGATCTTGCGACATTCGAGGATCAACTCATGACCTACGCGACCCGTGGCTCCCGTATAGACGATACCGAAAGTATCTTTCAGACGGTTAGCCATGTAGTTGGAGTTCAGGATGGCAATTTTCGTAGCTCTGCGCAGACCTTCGTATCCCATCAGACGAATGTATGCATAGGTGATAGTCGTTACCCCTGCACTTCCGTATGGAGCAGCGGATACTTCCAAGCCGTTGTAGTCCTCACGCAGCGGGTGCGATGGCAGGAATGGAGTCAAGTGCTTGGCCACACAGATAGGACCTACACCCGGACCTCCACCTCCGTGGGGGATGGCAAAGGTCTTGTGCAGATTCAAATGGCACACGTCTGCTCCGATGAAGCCCGGACTGGTCAGTCCTACCTGAGCATTCATGTTGGCACCGTCCATATACACCTGACCTCCACACTCGTGGATGCGATGGCAAAGATCGATAATGTTCGTCTCGAAGATACCGTGCGTACTCGGGTAGGTAATCATCATGGCAGCGATTTCGTCCTTGTGCTGTTCGGTCTTGGCCATGAAGTCCTCCATATCTACGTTGCCTCGCTCGTCGCAAGCTACCGTCACCGTATCGTATCCGCACTGGATGGCACTGGCCGGATTGGTACCGTGGGCAGAAGCCGGCAGGATAACCAGATGGCGGTGTCCCTGTCCGATGCTGTTCAGATAGCCGCGAATAGTGAGCAATCCGGTGTATTCGCCTGCTGCACCGGAGTTAGGTTGGAGCGAAGTGGCATCGAAACCGGTGATAACGGCCAAGTAACGTTCGAGGCTTTCGAGCATCTCGTTGTAGCCTTCCGTCTGGTCTTTCGGAGCATACGGGTGAATGGCATTGAACTGCGGCATCGAAAGGTTGAACAACTCGGATGCGGCATTCAGCTTCATCGTACAAGAACCCAGCGGAATCATGGAGTGTGCCAATGAAATGTCCTTGCGTTCGAGACGTTTGATGTAGCGCATCAGCTCCGTCTCGGTGTGGTAGTTGTTGAATACGTCGTAGTCCAGGAAATTCGAGGTACGGGCAAAGGCACCATCGAAATACCGCTTGTCGATGGCGATGTCCTCCGTGATTGTCTCCTCTTTGCCCAAAACGGATGAGAAGATATAGAGCAGAACACCGAGGTCGGACGGCAGTGTAGTTTCGTCCAAACTGATCAGTATATTGCCATCGGCAGGGTAGAAGAAGTTTACGCTGCATTCTTCAGCCAGTTCGCGTACTTTGTCTGCTGTGACACCGGCCGGCAGCTCCACACGAATCGTGTCGAAGAAGTCTTTATTTGTCAGCTTATAACCGAGTCCGGAGAGCTTCTCGCTGATAAATCCTGCATAAGCATGTACCCTGCCGGCTATGTGGCGCAAGCCATCGGCACCGTGATACACGGCATAGAAGCTGCTCATCGTAGCCAACAAAGCTTGTGCGGTACAGATATTCGATGTGGCTTTCTCTCGTTTGATGTGCTGTTCGCGCGTTTGCAATGCCAGACGATAAGCCGGACGTCCGTAAGCATCTTTGGACATACCGATAATACGGCCGGGGATGTTGCGCTTGTAGTCCATACTCGTGGCCAAATATCCTGCTGACGGGCCGCCGTAATACATGGGAATACCGAAACGCTGTGCTGATCCGAATACGATATCGGCACCCCATTCTCCCGGAGGAGTCAGGATGGTCATACTCAAGAGGTCGGTTGCTACGGCTACTTTGGCATTGGCAGCATGAGCCGCTTCGATGAATGATTTATAATCATTGACGGATCCTTCTGCATCGGGGAACTGTACGATGGCAGCAAATACTTCGGGTGTGAAGTTGAATGTCTTGTAGTCATCCACGACGATCTGCATACCCTGAGGTATGATACGGGTGCGGATCACTTCGATCGTAGAGCGGAATACCTTCTTGTCCACGAAGAGAACGTTGGCACCAGCCTTGATTTGTGTGCGCGAACGGGTATCGAAGAACATACGTGCAGCTTCGGCACCGGCAGTGGCTTCGTCGAGGAGCGAGCAGTTCGTCAAGGGCAGCCCCGTCAGCTCGGTGATCACCGTCTGGAAATTGAAGAGAGCCTCCAAACGCCCCTGTGATACTTCCGCCTGGTAAGGCGTATAGGAGGTGTACCACGCAGGATTCTCCAATACGTTGCGCTGGATGGGAGCCGGCGTAACCGTATCATACCAGCCTTGTCCGATGTAGGAGGTGAAGATCTTGTTCTTGGATCCCAGTTCCATGAAATGTTCGAGCAGTTCGCGCTCGGTCATGGCTTCGGGCAAATCGAGAGGCTCGGGCAACAGAATGTCGCCGGGGATCGTTTCGTGGATCAGCTGATCCATTGACTCTACGCCTATGGTCCGGAGCATGACGGAGAGGTCGCGCTCGGCAATACCAATATGGCGGTTTTCGAATTTGTTCGTATTCATTATTCAATCAAGAAAAGGGTTATTAGTTCGTTCGTAAGCTATCGTAGAAGTAGGCCCGTGTCCGGGGTAGACTACCGTATCGTCGGGAAGGGGGAGAAGTTCCGTACGAATGCTCTTTTTCAGGAGTTCGTAGCTGCCGCCCCATAAGTCGGTCCGGCCCACATCGCCGGCAAAGAGCGCATCGCCGGTAAATACCGCTTGAGCCTGCGGGCAATAGAATGCCAGATGACCGGGCGAGTGCCCCGGGACGAAAAGCACCTTGATGATACTCTCTCCCAATTGAAGAACGTCGCCCGGAGCAATGTATTGTATGGGCGGTTCGTCCATCGTACCGAACATGCCGAAGGCAGCCAGTTGCTTCGACGGAGAAGGCATGTCTTCCACTTCAGCCCGATGCGTGAGCACAGGCAGACCGAAGGTTTTGGCTGCAAAGCCATTGCCCCAAGCATGGTCGAAGTGCAAATGTGTATTGAGCAGGAGCTTTACTGTCAGTTGCTGTTCCTGAACGAAGCGGAGTAGCTGCTGCTCTTCGCTCCCATCCATACAGCCGCAGTCGATAAGTGCAGCTTCGCCCGTGGAGTCGTAAAGGATATATGTATTTTCTGCCACCGAATTGAAGGTGAACATCTTTACTTCTGTCGTTGTCATAGAGGTAAGTAGACCACTTTTTTTGTTTTGAAATACTCTTCTTCGAAGGTCGGCCATAGCTCCTCTGTCATTGCCTTGTTCCGGAATGGCAGTATCTCGTGCTGAAGCTCGCCACCCTTGAGACAGATAAGCCCGTTCGGGAGTGCATTTTGCTGATCTTCACGCCGGATGAGCTTCCTGCAGATCTTGGCCAGTTCGCTCAGCTTCATTACTGCACGGCTGACTACGAAGTCGAATTTCTCACCTATGCTTTCTGCCCGACAGTGCATAGTGCGCACATTGTCAAGCCCCAATGCTTCAGCTACGGCCGAAGCTACTTTCACCTTTTTGCCGATGCTGTCCACCAGCAGGAAAGAGACTTGAGGAAACAAAATCGCCAGTGGAATACCGGGGAAACCTCCACCCGTACCCAGATCCAATACACTTGTGCCGGGTTTGAAGTTCAGCATGCGAGCTATCCCCAAAGAATGCAACACATGGTGCAGATACAAATTGTCTATATCCTTTCGGGAAATGACATTGATGAGGGCATTCCAATGCGTGTACAACCCTCCCATTTGCTCGAACTGTTCGCGTTGCCGTTCGGACAAGTGGGGGAAATATTTCTCGATGATCTCAGTACCTGCTGGTTGGGACAGCGGCTTTTCGGGTATCTCCTGCATATTGGTCATATCGGTCGAAGCAAAAAGGAGGGGGCTACGGCAAGTAACGCTTTAGTGGGGAATCATCCCTTAGCAAAGGAGCCAATACGTCATATCCGAGACGGACATAGACAGCACCTCTGGCATAAGCAGCTATCTGATACTCATTGAAACAGTATGTGAGACCTTTGTCATCGATCATAAAATTGCCATTGGGCTGTATTTCTTCTGCATTGAAGAAACCTATTGCATCCAATTCGGCAGGTGTGGTCTTGCCGAAATCGTGCACCAATTGTCCTATGATGAGTGCAGACAGCCTTTCCGCATAGTCAATCTTGAATATATCTCGCTCTTCAAGCACCTTGCCGGTGGTGCGAAGGATATTGGCAAACCGGACTGTATTCTCCGGATGTGCACCGCCTTCGTAAGTATATGTATTGATGCGTATTGAGATCAATCCCGTATCGCAATAAGCGATAGTATTTTCCTGCTTGTAGATATAGTCCAAAAGGTCAGAAGGAAGCCCTTGCAGATTGGCTTCGGCATTGTTAGAGCGATAGTCTTCTCCCAGCATCTGTGCATAGCCTTCCATGGCATTCTCCGGCGAAGAGGAATCCATCAGGCTGTCGCCGAAGAGCAAACCGTTGAAAATCTCTGTGAGCATATCATCTCCCGAAGGATAGACGTAGCTGATCATCACATGCAGCGATGGCGTATCTATGTCTGCCCGCAGAGGGATGTAGCGTTCGAGGTAGGCCGAATCGAAAGAGACAGACTTCGATTCGGCAGCTTTGTTATTGCTACAGCCCAAAGCAGTGATCAAAGACAATGGAAAGAGTAGCAACAGCACGCTGCGCATGGATTTCATCATAGTGAAAGATTGTAATTCCGATAGATTCATTTTACTGCCACAAATTTACGCAATTCATTCGGATAAGCCTTTTTTTATGCGCCGGTGCACATTCTACCAGCCTGTTCGAAGTTATTAGAGTATCGAAAATTGCTTGCATTTTGATTTGAATGTAGTACGTAAAAACAACTCTGCTCAGAACCTTAACATATTGCCATGCAAAAGAGGGCCTCTGTGAAGAAATGCTTCTTTAAGGCTGTTTTCAATATTGAGCACCTTAAGATGTTACTCGAATTTTGATGAGGTTGATCTCTTCAAACGGTCAAATCTGTTCATGTGGCGGATGAACTATTATCTTTGGCACGACGAAGCCGGTCTTTCCATCATCGAATGAGGTGAGCTCGGCATTTCTCGTTTGTGTTAAAGTCTTAATCAAAGACTTATTTGTGTTCGATATGCAGAGAGAAAAAGATAGCCTTATCGTTGTATCCGGCGGAATGGACAGCGTTACGCTGATGTACGAGAAGAGAGCCTCCATCGCTTTGGCTCTCAGTTTTGACTATGGTTCCAAGCATAATGCCCGTGAATTGTCTTTTGCGCGTCTCCATGCAGAGCGTTTGGGTGTGGAGCATCTGATTATCCCCCTCGATTTTATCGGGCAGTATTTTCAGAGTGATTTGTTGCTTAGTGGAGGAGATATTCCGGAGGGCCGATACGACGAGGAAAATATGAAGAGTACGGTAGTGCCCTTTCGTAACGGCATCATGCTGGCGGTAGCTGCGGGGTTAGCCGAGAGCAGGGGATTGAGGCGGATTTATATCGCCAATCACTTCGGCGACCATGCCATATACCCCGATTGTCGTGCCTCATTTATTCGTCCGATGACCGAAGCTGTTCGGTGCGGTACCACGAACGGCGTGCTCATAGAAGCACCTTATACTGATATTACTAAGACAGATATTGCACGGATAGGAGCTTCATTGGGTATAGACTATGCCGAGACTTGGAGTTGCTACAAGGGGGGGGTGTTTCATTGTGGCGTTTGTGGTACTTGTGTAGAGCGCAAGGAGGCTTTGCACGATGCCGGCATTCCGGATCCCACCGAGTACGAAGGTTGAGTATACTTCATTTGGCACGAAGTTATCAGGCGCGATGAAGAAAATAGGGCTGCTATCCGATACGCATGGCTATATCGACGAAAAGTACCGGATACATTTCGCCGATTGCGATGAGATTTGGCATGCCGGTGACATCGGCTCTGTAGCGGTAGCGGACTATTTGTCGGGTTTGGCTCCGCTGCGTGCTGTCTATGGCAATATAGACGGGCAAGACATTCGTCTGCAGTATCCCGAAGTTCTGCGCTTTTGTGTGGAAGAGGTGAAAGTGTTTATGACGCATATCGGGGGATACCCCGGTCGGTACGAACCTCGTATATATCGAATGCTCGTGCAGGACCCACCTCGTCTTTTTGTCTGTGGGCATAGTCATATTCTCAAAGCTATGTACGATAAGAAGTTGGATATGCTGCATCTGAATCCCGGAGCTGCAGGTAAGTATGGTTTTCATGCTGTTCGTACTCTGATGCGCTTCGTGATCGATGGGCAAGATATACGGGATTTACAGGTGATAGAATTGGCCGATCGATAGAATATTAAAGATGAAACATTTCATTCTCAAAGCTTGCATTTTCTTCTCCCTGCTGTTAGGCGGATGGATATCCTCTTCGTGTCGTGGTGGAGCAACCCCTTCTTCTACCAGTGGGGATTCAGCTCCTGCTAGGATCGATACGCTGGAAATTAAATTGCTCTTCGCCGGAGATATCATGACGCATGGCCCTCAGATAGAAAGTGCAAAGTGCGAAGGTGGGCGCGTGTACGACTTTTCCTCCTCTTTTGATACTTTGGCATCAAGAATAGGGGCTGCCGATCTTGCCATCGGCAATCTGGAGACCACCTTTGCAGGAGCCCCCTACAGTGGATACCCCACCTTCTCTTCTCCTGACGCTATGGGTGAGGCTCTTAAAAATGCCGGTTTCGATGTGCTGACTACTGCCAACAATCATACTGCCGATAAGGGAAAAAAGGGGATTATACGTACTCTCGATATGCTGGATAGTCTGGGTATAGCCCATACAGGCAGCTATCGAGATATTTTCGATCGGGATAAAATGACTCCTCTTATCCTTGAAGTAAAAGGTGTACGCATAGCCATACTGGCCTATACTTATGGTACAAATGGAATGCCTGTACCGGCTCCTACCTGGGTGGATCCTATCGATACGGTCATGATAAAGAAGGATTTGCTGCGAGCGGATTCCTTAGGTGCGGACTACCGCATCGTTCAGATTCATTGGGGAATAGAATACAGAAAGGAGCCTGATAGCGAACAACTGGAGCTTGCACGCAAACTTCACCGCTATGGTGCCGATGCCATCATCGGAAGCCATCCGCATGTGGTGCAAGGCTCCCAATGGCTGAAAAGCGATTCCAAAACATCTTTCGTAATCTATTCGATGGGCAATTTTATAAGCAACCAGAGAAAGCCGGCAGCCACCAGAGGGGGGATGTTGCTATCGCTTACCCTTCGCAAAGTGGGTGATCGGATTACGACCCATCCCGACTATCAATACGTTTTTGTCAATAAGCGCACCCCACAGGGTAAGAGAGTTTATCGCTTGCTGCCTGTGGATCCTTTTTCTTCAGATACTCTGCCCTCTCTCCCTCAGGAGGAGCAACGGGACTACAAGGAATTTGCCAAATATTACCAAATGATACCTCTCGTTCGATAAGAACGAGAGGACAACCGAATTAGAAATCGGCTACAAGTATCTCAGAGGGCTTTCTGAGAGCATTTATCCTTTTCAGAACTTCGAATGATCTCTCGCCGGCGAATCGGTTTCATAACAATGAGACCGTTGCACAAAAACCCTTCCACCCCCTCATATCGATCAAGACAGATACAAGCATTGATTTGACGAAGAAAGGAGAGCTTCATGCGCTCTCTCTGCAAACCTCAAGTAATCTGAAAAACACTTAAGAATCAGCTCTGCGGCAAAAGACTTCAATGAAAGTCCTATAAAATAGTTGCAAATAGCTGATAGTTAGCGCATTGATTGGAGCAGAATCAGTTGACAATCGCGTCCTGCATCGTGCAGGAAGCAAGAATCAGTTGACAATCGCGTCCTGCATCGTGCAGGAAGCAAGAATCAGCTGACAATCGCGTCCTGCATCGTGCAGGAAGCAAGAATCAGTTGACAATCGCGTCCTGCATCGTGCAGGAAGCAAGAAACAGCCGACAATCGTTTCTTATTTCTCGCCTATTTGACGAGGAAAGGAGTACTTCTCTAATGGAAACTTGGTGAAATTTCTATTTGCTCGGTGCCCATATACCGGAGGTTTGACCTTTCCCGAAGACACTAAGAATCTGCTCTGCAGCAAAAGAGCTCAATGAAAATCCCATGCAACAGTCTCAACAGTGCAAGAGTCGAAATAACTAAATATGTTGTGTTATGAAAAGGGAGCTATATCAGAATCCGAAAAAATGGCGAAAATCAATTTGTTGTTGAAGCAAAACTTGTAAGTTGCACTTTAATAACTAAGCATTGCCATTAACCAATTTATGCTTTAATCTTTATTTCGTCTGAATATCTTACCTTTGGTGAAATTCTTTTACGAAGCTATGCTTGTAAATAGAAACCTGAAATCAATAGACGCATAAAATCATAATTACAATCATAATTTTTGCTCATCTCTATGAAAAGAAAATTCGGTTTTCTCTGTGCTGTGCTGCTGGGGATCGCTGTGGCGACTCCTAAGGCAGAGGCTTGCACCAATCTGATCGTAGCCAAAGGGGCTTCGACTGACGGTTCGGTAATCATCAGCTATTCGGCAGATTCGCATACGCTCTATGGGGAGTTGTATCACTGGGCTGCTCGTGATTGGGCTGAAGGAACAATGCGCCCAATTATCGAATGGGACACGAACAAACCACTTGGATTCATTCCCGAAGTAGCGCATACCTACAATGTCATCGGTAATGTGAACGAACACCAAGTGGCTATTGCCGAGACGACATGGGGCGGACGTCCCGAATTGGCCGAAAGTGATGGTATCATGGACTATGGTAGCCTGATCTATGTGGCTCTCCAGCGTTCTAAGACAGCTCGTGAGGCTATAGACGTCATAACCAATCTGGTAAAGGAATACGGCTATCATAGCAGTGGCGAAAGTTTTAGTGTTGCCGATAAGAACGAAGTTTGGATTCTGGAGATGATCGGCAAGGGTAAGGGGCGCAAAGGTGCTGTGTGGGCAGCTGTGCGCATTCCGGACAATGCTATCAGTGCACATGCCAATCAAGCTCGCATCCAGCAGATCGATTTCAAGAGTAAAGATTATCTCTATTCTCCCGATGTCGTTTCATTTGCCCGTGAGATGGGATTCTTCCAAGGAACAGACAAGGATTTTAGCTTCCAAGAAGCATATAACCCTTATACCGAAGGTGGTCTTCGTGGTTGTGAAGCTCGTGTATGGGCTTTCTTCAATAAGTTCAATTCGCATATGGGTAAGTATGAAGCTTTTATACGGAATCAGAGCAAGGATAAAATGCCTCTCTATATTGTTCCGGATCGCAAGCTCTCTGTCGCTGATGTTCGCGATATGATGCGTGATCACTACGAAGGTACTTCCCTATGTATGACGAACGATCCGGGTGCCGGCCCTTATAAAGTACCCTACCGTTGGCGTCCGATGAGCTTCGAAGTGGATGGCAAGGAGTACGTTAATGAACGTGCCATTGCCACTCAGCAAACCGGATTTGTTTTCGTAGCCCAGTTGCGTAATTGGCTCCCCGATGCCATTGGCGGTGTTAATTGGTTTGGCGTGGACGATGCCGATATGGCCGTTATGAGTCCGATCTATTGTTCCACAACGCGTGTGCCGGAGTGCTTCCGTCAGGGTAATGGCGATATGATGCACTTTTCTTGGACTTCGGCTTTCTGGATCCACAATTGGGTGGCTAATATGGCATATCACCGCTATGATCAGATGATAGCCGATATTCGCCCTGTACAGCGTGAACTCGAAGGAGCTTGTGACCGCATACTTCCGACTATCGACAAGCAAGCACAAGAGCTATACGCTCTGGATCCGGCCAAAGCTGTAGCATTCCTGACAAATTACAGCAACGAAGAGGCAGAGAAAGCAACTGCCCGTTGGAAGCGTCTTGGGGAATATCTGATGGTAAAGTACATGGATGGCAATCGCAAGAAAGAGGAGAGTGGCCGATTCAAGACAAATGGATACGGTTTCAGTGCCATGCCTGATTTCCCCGGTTATAGTCAGGAATACTATCGACAGATAGCAACATCTGAAGCGGCCGAACGCTTGCTCAAGAAAGAAAAGGAACAACATTAAGTTGGTTTATTCCCTATCTTTGTTCCCGAAATAAAAAGAGACAAGACCGATCAAGGTCGGTCTTGTTCTTTCGGCTCTGTAGTTCAATGGATAGAATAGTGGTTTCCTAAACCATAGATTCGGGTTCGATTCCCGACGGAGCTACCAACCTGAAAAACACTGAAATCAATACCTTTCGCTCATACTACTGATGCCGTAGAGGCGTCATGTACGCATCTTTTCAGATCTATGGGTCGAAATAAATTCGGATTCGGAATACCTTCCGAGTTCTTTTTTTCTAAATATGCCTTAGTGTTGCATTTATTTGTGGAGTGTACACATAGAAAAAACTAAACTTCAGAAAACCCTTCGAAGTTCCCATCCTAAATTTATCTAACCGTTGCACTTGAGACTGGAATGTGCACAACGCCCTGATCGGGAGGCCAAATAGGCATCTGCCAATGTCAACCAGGTCATGGCTTCTACCACCGGTACGGCTCGTGGCACCACACAAGGATCATGCCTTCCCACAGCTGAGAGGGATATGCTTTCTCCCTGTTCGTTGACAGTCTGCTGTTTTTGCCCAATGGTAGGAGTCGGTTTGAATGCCACGCGGAAACGAATATCCTGACCGGTGCTGATACCTCCGCTAATACCCCCTGAATGATTGGAAAGAAACGAGATGCCACCATCTTCTGCAGCGACCATCTGATCATTTGTTTCGGAGCCACGCATGGATGCCAGGGCAAATCCGTCCCCAACTTCAAAACCCTTGGCTGCATTGATGCTTAGCATGGCTGCACCAAGAGCAGCATGCAGTTTGCCATAAAGAGGTTCACCCCAACCAACCGGAACGCCACTTATATGGCAATCGACTATACCCCCCACGCTGTCAGATTCTTTCTTTGCCGTTTCTATTACAGCTTCCATCAATCCGGAAGCATTAGGATCAGGGCAGCGAATGGGGGAAGACTCTACTTCTTCAGGGCTATATTCTTTGGCATTTTCTTGGGGTATACATACAGGGCCAATCTGTGACGTATAGGCTGTACATCGGATTCCCAATGGAGCCAGGAGTTGCTTGGCAACAGCTCCTGCCACTACGCGGACAGCCGTTTCGCGGGCAGAAGAACGTCCCCCACCACGAGGATCACGGATACCATATTTATGGAAATATGTATAGTCGGCATGTCCCGGACGAAAGATGGAGCTGAGACTGTCGTAGTCAGCAGAACGTACATCTTTATTGTCTATCATGAAAGCAATAGGAGCACCGGTGGTTTCTCCCCGAAATAGGCCGGAGATAAACTGTACCATGTCACTCTCCTGCCGGGGAGAAGTATAATGTGACTGCCCTGGGCGACGACGAAGTAACTCTCGCTCGATGGCTTCCATGTCTACAAAAAGCCCTGCCGGACAGCCGTCGATGACACCTCCGATAGCTTTACCGTGGGATTCTCCGAATGTAGTCAGCCGGAATAACTTACCTATTGTATTCATCTGATTTATAATAGCTGTGTTTGTGACATTCTCAGCTTCAGACAGAGTTTCTGACAAAGAGCAGATACTGAGAAATTAAAAAGCTCCAAGCCATTGCTTTTTAGAGACAACGGTTTGGAGCTTTTCTCCGTTTTATTGCTTCGTCCCGATCAGTGACAGCCACAGTCACTGCCACAGCTGCAACCATCTGATGATTCACTTTCGCAGCTACAACCGCAACCACAGCCGGAGTGGCCTCCAAAGAACTGTTCGATCTCTTCTGCCGTCGCTTCACGCTCTTCGATGATCTCTCCTATGAAATGAAGATTCTCACCGGCCAAAGGATGATTGAAGTCCATTACCACTACATCGTCCCGTACTTCCAGTACAGAACCTTGCAAGGTATTGCCTTCGGCATCGCGCATCGGCACGGTATTGCCTTCATAGACGATGGAAGAGTCGAATCGGCCTTCTTCGTCTTTGAAGATATCCTTGGGCAGCTCCAATACGGCATCTTCCTGACGTTCGCCATAGGCATCTTCGCTCTTAAGCTCGAAGTCGAATTTGTCACCCACAGCCAACCCGAACAAATGCTTTTCGAACTCGGGCAACATCATACCCATACCATGTATATAGCACAACGGCCTTTCGGCCGTGGCCTGCTCCATCAATTCTTTCTCCTCTGCCAACCCTACATACAAGTCGTAGCTACAGGTCACAAATTTATTTGCTGAAATACTCATTTTACCAAAATTATCATGTTAAACGCTACCAAAAGTAGCATAAAAAGGGATTAGTCATAACTGCTCTTAAGAAACAGACGGGCAAATTTCCGCTCTGCAACTTTCAGAGCCATCACTTTTCGCATCGGCAGCACTCGTTTGAATTTATAGTAGTACTCTTTTTCCAACCGTGCCTCTGCAATTTTATTGTCCAAACTCTTATTGATGATCAGCTCCATGTCGGCATCCGTCAATTCGGCTTTTCGTTCCATCAGAGCACGCTTTTGTCGAACGTCTTTCCACAGCTCGTAGCGTTTGGTGTCCAGCTCGTTGTACAGCGGAAGAAAAGCATCGGTCTCCTCCTGCGTCAGCTCCAGTTCAAGGATGAAGAAAGCATTGCGTTGGTTCATGAACTCCCTCTTCCGACCTTGTTGTTCAGACTCCTGAAATTTGGTCGCTACAGAATAGGGAGGCATCGCTGCCTGCGAGAGAGTTGGCAGCAGAGCAGCCAATATAATAGTAAGAGAAAAGATTCGCTTCATACCGCTTAGATGGTGGTGCGAGTGTCGCTCGATCATTCGCTGAAATCCGTTAGTACCCATTCGTCTGACACTGTTTCAGCACAGTTGTCATGGAGGAAATCTCTATAATCGGTGTCCTCGCTCCATCTGGTGTCGCCATGGTCTAAAGCAACAAGTCCGGCTGATGTGGAGGTGGTTCTACCGGTATCACTCCCCTCTCCGAAAAGGCTGAAGGCCTTGAACATACCGATCATCAGCAGGAATGATGCCGCCAAATAAAGCAACGGGCGCAATTTAGGCCACAATGCTACCGAAGGCACAACCACAGTATTTTCCTCTTTAACGGCTGGAATCTGGGCCATGAGTTTGTCCGTAAAAGAGGCGAAGTAGTCATCCGGCACAGAGTAGTGTCGAATACTGTCCTCTTTCGGACGGATATTCACATCGGGGTCGAACTGTTTCATGTGAGCTTTGTTAGTTACGATTATAGAGGCTTGTTCTTAGGGCAAGTTTAATCATCGGGCGACAAAAAACGCTCCAACTTCTTCACAGCATGGTGGTACGATGCCTTGAGAGCACCTTCCGAGGTACCGGTGATTTCGGCCATTTTTTCGTAAGGCATCTCATCGTAGTACCGAAGGTTGAACACCAACCGCTGTTTATCAGGCAATTCCAGTATAGCCTTTTGGAAGGCAATTTCGGCTTCATCTCCATCGAAATAAACATCCCCCGTGAGGTTGTCGAGCAGATAGGAGTTTTCGTCCGTGATCGATATACTCATATCGTCTTCGATCTTTTTCTTCTTCAGGAAATTGAGTGATTCGTACATGGCTATCCGATAGAGCCAGGTGGAGAGTTTGGCCTCCCCACGAAAACCGTCCAATGCACTCCATGCCTTCATAAAGGTATTTTGGAGCAAGTCGTCCGTATCGTCATGACTGAGCACCATTCGGCGGATTTGCCAGTAGAGTTTACGGTTGTACAGGCGTACTACCTTTTCAAAGGCCATACGCCGCCTTGCCGGATCTCTCAGCTCTTCCAGCAACTCTTCTTCCGAAATCAATAGCTTATCAGCCATAATGATGCGGTAAAGATAGCAAAAGAGTGCTTTATCTATGTCAATAAAGTCGAAGATTCAGCTCTGATCCTGTAGCGAGAGACCGAAACATGAGAGAGTTATGCTCCTGTGCTTTCCATTCTATGGCCACTCTACCCTTTCGACTCATGCGGCAATCCAAATTCAAATCCTTTGATCCAGTTGCGCTACCCAGACAAGGTATTGCAAATGCCTCTCGGCTATTACCCAAAATACGTGCGAAAAAAGTTTTCAACAACGAAGCGGAGTTTGGAATGATTCTAAATAAGCACCTGAAAGGGAACGGATTTTGAAGTCAAAAATATGAAGAAACGAACTTTTTCAGGTCAAAATATGGTTTGTGGGAGACAAGATAACGATCTATATACAAACTGTTTACGATAAATATATAGATCGTTTGCGATTTGTATATAAATCATTTTCAATTTATATATAGATCGAAACTCATTTGTATATAAATCGAAGACCGAAAAAGGCCCTTTCGGGAGCTGAAATAAAAGAGGCACCCGCACGATTCGTGGCCGAACCGTGCGGGTGCTTATGTCTTTAGGAGAAGTGTTAAGAAGATTTATTCCTACTTATTCGTCATAGGGATATATGCTGTTTGTCCAAATATCGAGATGGCGTGATAGGTTATGGGCGCGAAAGGATCGGCCGGAAAGATCGAGGGGTATAAAGGTGTTCGGTGCACATATTCTGTCGTCGTTAAGTCTATTATCCATGTAGTTCTATTCAAGCAATCGGCTCTCTTGGCAGCGACATCCAACTTCCGACAGAGAGCTTCATCGGGCGACAAATGTAAGAAAATATGGTTCATCCGACATTCAGCGTGACGGAGGCGTGATGCAAGGCATAGAGTCTTAGGTTGAAGTATTGTTGATCTCTAAATCCATATGCCACTCTTTTGAGTACCTTTTCGAGACCTTTGCACGGCAATTAGTGTGTATTTTGTTTGTTAATTCATTGTATAATAGGGAGTTATTTTGTATATTTGAGTATTAAAAACAGCATAATATTCCTCCCATGGCATACCAATCCAAGAATACCGATGAGCATGTAACATTTGCAGACGCACTCCTTTCAAAGCGTTATCGCA
>PVMJ01000042.1_pt1 | contig 50592 bp, 38 predicted proteins | sample 1853361 | NCBI WGS metagenome assembly PVMJ01 (sample SAMN08533506, study PRJNA380276) | Synthetic metagenome, whole genome shotgun sequencing project. | isolation source: mock microbial community containing genomic DNA from 20 ATCC strains | collected 2017 | reverse complement strand
CACGGAAACCTGCACCACGTCATTCCTACGAACCTACATCCCGTCATTCCCACAAGGACAGAAAACCAAAATCAGAAACCTAAAATCCCGTCATTCCCGCGCAGGCGGGAATCTAGGTCTGTCAGTGCAGGAACTTATCGGATAAAACGGTTTCTTGAGATTTTACATCCTGGATTCCCACTTTCGTGGGAATCTAGAATCTCAGACTTTCAGATAATCTTTGAATATTGCTGTTGTTCTAAGGTCTAGATTCCCGCCTGCGCGGGAATGACGGCTGCAGATGCCCGACGGTCTTTATAGCGGATTAACAAAAATCAGGACAAGGCGACGAAGCCGCAGACAGTACAAATAGTACGGAACCGATTCACTCGGTGCTTCAGCACCTTAGAGAATCGTTCTCTTTGAGCTAAGGCGAGGCAACGCTGTACTGGTTTTTGTTAATCCACTATAGTACGGAACCGATTCACTTGGTGCTTGGGCACCTTAGAGCATCGTTCTCTTTTTTGTTCATCCGCTATATTGTGTTGAAACATCGCCCCAAACCCGATACAATCCACCCCTGCAACATCAGTGAAAATCTTTCTTTTTAATCAGTTAAAACCGAATACGGAGTCGAAAATGAATCCAGCCCCCAAAAAACCTTCTCTTCTCTTCTCTTCTCTTCTCTTCTCTTCTCTTCTCTTCTCTTCTCTTCCGCAGCGCAGGCGGCAAGTGAAGACGGCAGCCGCAGCCCGTATTATGTGCAGGCGGATTTAGCTTATGCCGCCGAACGCATTACCCACGATTATCCGCAAGCAACCGGTGCAAACAACACAAGCACGGTAAGCGATTATTTCAGAAACATCCGTGCGCATTCCATCCACCCCCGGGTGTCGGTCGGCTATGATTTCGGCGGCTGGAGAATAGCGGCAGATTATGCCAGTTACAGAAAATGGAAAGAAAGTAATTCTTCTACTAAAAAAGTTACTGAAGAGATAAACAACAACTACAAAGAAACCCAAACAAAACATCAGGGAAACGGCAGCTTCCACGCCGTTTCTTCTCTCGGCTTGTCCGCCATTTACGATTTCAAACTCAACGATAAATTCAAACCCTATATCGGCGCGCGCGTCGCCTACGGACACGTTAAACATCAAGTTCATTCGGTGGAAACAAAAACCACGACTATTACCTCTAAACCAAAGAACGGCTCTCCACAGGGAGGCCCTATTATACAAACTGATCCCAGCAAACCTCCCTATCACGAAAGCCACAGCATCAGCAGCGTGGGTCTTGGTGTCATCGCCGGTGTCGGTTTCGACATCACGCCCAAGCTGACCTTGGACACCGGATACCGTTACCACAACTGGGGACGCTTGGAAAACACCCGCTTCAAAACCCACGAAGTCTCATTGGGCATGCGCTACCGCTTCTGATTCCCCGGCACCGATGCCGTCTGAACCTTCAGACGGCATCCAAAACCCGGTATTTCAAGGCGGGCAGGCGGTTGCGGACGCTGTTCAGGCGGTTGGCATCGATGTCTGCCGTAACAACGCCTTCGCCCTCGGGCAATACGTCCAACACGTCGCCCCACGGATCGACAATCATGCTGTGTCCGAACGTGCGCCGTCCGTTTTCGTGCAAACCGCCCTGTGCCGCCGCCACGACGTAACATTGGTTTTCGACGGCACGCGCGCGCAGCAGCAGCTCCCAATGCGCCTTGCCCGTCGTGTGCGTAAACGCAGCGGGCAGCATCAATACGTCAAACGGCAACTGGCGTCGGAAAAATTCGGGAAAGCGGACATCGTAACAAATGCCCGCCGCCACCGGCACGCCTTCTGCCGACAAGTGCGGCACATCCCCGCCCGCGCGGATGGTATCGGCTTCGGCATAGCGTTCGCCCAAACCGGAAAAACCGAAGAGGTGCATTTTGTGGTACAGCCCCGTCCTTACGCCGTCCCGTCCGTACACCAACAGCGTATTCATCACTTTACCCGCCTCGCAGCTTTGCAGCGGCACAGTCCCGCCGAACAGCACCACGCCGCATTCTTTCGCCGTTTCGCTCAATGCCGTCTGAAAGCGTCCGCCGCCCAAAGGCTCGGCAAGCGCGAGTTTGTCGGTATCGTTTGCGCCCATCAGCACCCAATATTCGGGCAGCAGCACCCAATCCGCACCCTGCTCCGCCGCCCGTGCGACCAGGCGTTTCATGGCGGCGACGTTGGTTTCCGGCGACACGCCCGACACCATCTGCACGGCGGCAACTCTGATTTTGTCCATTTCTTCTCCTTTTTCCTGCCGACCTTGCGGCATATTCCGCCGATAGGCTACCATGACGGTACTTTGCGAAAACCGTTTACACAAATGCCCATTTTGAACCATATTGCCCTCATCGGTGTAGGGCTGATCGGCGGTTCGTTCGTTCTCGACCTCAAAAGGCAGGGACTCGTCCGCACCGTTACCGGTATCGACACCGACCGCGACAACCTCGAACGTGCATTGGAACGCGGCGTGATTGACCAGGCTTCCGTTGCCATCGACGCGGACAGCATCGGCGGTGCGGACTTGGTACTGATTGCCACGCCCGTCGCCACCGTTCCCGCCATTTTGACCGCGCTGCGCCCCGTTTTGCCGGAACACACTTGGATTTCCGATGTCGGCAGCACCAAATCTTCGGTCATCGAAGCCTTCCGCCGCTGTCTGCCCGACCGCCTGCACCACTGCATCGCCGCCCACCCAATTGCCGGTTCGGACAGAAGCGGTGCGCAAGCCGCGCAGTTCGGGCTGTTCCGCCACAGAAAACTCATCATCACGCCACACGGCGGCGAACATTCAGACGGCATTGCCTTGGTAGAAAACCTGTGGCACGCGGTCGGTGCGGAAATTTATACGATGGACGCGCAACGCCACGACGCGGTTTTCGCCGCCGTCTCCCATATGCCCCACCTGACCGCCTTCGCCTATGTCCACCAGATTCTCGACCACCCCGACGGACAGGAATATCTGAAATTCGCCGCCACGGGCTTTCGGGACTTCACCCGCATCGCCTCCGGTCATCCCGCCGTGTGGGCGGACATCTGCCTTGCCAACAAAGACAGCCTGCTGCAACTGGTTCAAGGCTTGGGCAAACAGTTGGACGTTTTGGCAAACATCCTGACCACCGACGACCGCGAAGCCCTGTACCGCTATTTTGAAGAAGCCAAAACCACACGCGACCGCTGGCTGGACGGCAACTGACCGCCCTGCCGTCTGAAAAGCAAACCGCCCAGACCCGAAATCTGCGGCGGTTTGTCTCAACCGGGCCTGCCGTCCGAACGCGGACGAATCAGCCAAGGAATATACTTCCACGCATACACCAAAAGCGCGAGTGCAAACAAAACCGAAGAGGTGCGGATGCTGTGCGTGTAGGCAGTGCCGGAAGAAAATACGGCAACCATACGGACGGCGGTTGCCGCCATCATCAGCCAAAACGCAACGGGAACGGCTTTGGGCGGCGGATAAATCGGATTGCCCGTATGACCAAGCGCGGTACGCGCCATCATGCCCAAAGTCAGCACGCCGATACCGCCGACCCCGATCAGATGCACACCCAGATTGAGGAAAGCGGGTTTGAAATAAGACGCGCCGACCGCAATCAGCCCCAATCCGGTAAACAGATAGCCGGCAAACAGAATCCACAGCATCGGCTCTTTCAACACGGGTTTATACCACCAGCGGTACACCTGCACGGTAAAAATCACACCTGCCGCAAAGGCAAAAACGGCAGACAGCCAAGCCAACACACCGTGCGCCATCAGCATGGCAGTCAGCATGGGCAGCCACAGCGAAGCCTGCGCCACCCATTTCGGACTGGGAATCTGCGGCACATTCAAGCGTTTGGACGTAAAAAACGAAATAATCCGCGTACCAATCAGACCGATAAAACCCGACACCATCACCAAGCCCGACTGCAATCCGCTCAAGAGTCCGCCTAGGTTGCCGTTGTGCAGCTGGACGTGGAACGCCGCATGCGTGCCGCCCAAGACGAACAGCGCGAACACGGCAACATAGTTGCGTTGATTCTGCGAACGGATAACGGGCAAAGCCATGCACACCGCGCCGTACCAGAAAAACAGCGTACCGAGTATGCCGCTTGCCGACGCACCCCAACCCGGGATAAAGGCGGCAATCCGCGCAGCCAGCCAAAAGATAGTCAAGCCGACCAGAACGCCGCCCCGCGTGGGCGGCTGCCCCGTCCAAGTGGCGACGGCGGTCAGCAGGAAGGCGATGACGACCAGTCCGGCATAACCCCAAATCATCTCATGCGCGTGCCAATAGAAACCGGACAGCTCGTGCGTTCCCGTGTAGCCGAAACCCCACAGCAATACGGACAATGCGCCGTACAGAGCCGCCAGCGAATAAAATGGGCGGAACGCCATTGCCCAGACGGGGTGCTTGGTAAATTTCATGTGTGTTCCTTGTTTATCATTAATATATTTACCGCAAAACGGAATCATGCCGGCAAAAACGGTTCGGCGGCGGGAAACAGCTCGCGTTCTTCAAAGCGCGCGTGGTCGCGCAGGGTTGTGGCAAAAGCGGTATTCCACGCCGCGTTACCGTATTCGGGGCTTGCCATCATCTGCCGCAGTCGGGCGTGGTCTTTCTCGAAACGTTGTTTCAATTCGGGGGCGACATTCTGCCAAATTGGGGCAAACTTGGTTTCTTCTTCGCGAAAATGGGTTTCCAATTCGGAAAAATGCGGTTCGAGTTCGTCCCGATGCCTTTCTTCCGGCGTCCGCAACAGACGCACGCACAGGGAAAGCGAATGGTGGTGGTCACGCGAAAGCCCGATAAGGGCGGGATGTCGTTTCAACGGTTTCATGATTTTGAGTTACAATAACAAATTCTCAAACGGTAGCGCGGATGTTTCAGACGGCATACCGCCGCAGACAGGCTGCATTCTACCGCCCCGACGGACAGGGTTTCAACCATTAAGGTATTGTCCGTGAACCTTAAACCGTACCGATAAGAATAACAATCCATACCGAGAAAATCATGTATTTGACACAACATACGGACTACGGGCTGCGCGTCCTTATCTACACTGCCATCAACGACGATGCGCTGGTCAACATCAGTACCATCGCCGTAACCTACGGCATTTCCAAAAGCCATCTGATGAAGGTCGTTACCGCGCTGGTCAAAGGCGGCTTCCTCCACAGTGTGCGCGGAAAAGGCGGCGGTCTGCGGCTTGCCGCACCGCCCGACCGCATCAACATCGGCTCGGTTGTCCGCCACCTCGAACCGATGCAGCTGGTCGAGTGCATGGGCGAGAACAACGAATGCCTGATTACACCGTCCTGCCGGCTGACGGGCATACTCGGCGGCGCGATGAAGTCGTTTTTCACGTATCTGGACGGTTTCACGCTCCAAGACCTGCTCAACAAGCCGACCTACGACCTGCTCTACGAACCGAGAATTCCGATTGCGGTGCAGTAATGCATCAAAATGCCGTTTCAAACGGATATTCCGACCGAGCGCGATACGCGCCGGCATTTCGGACTGCCGCCGGCAAGGCGCGCAATGCCGTCTGAACAGCCGATGCTTCAGACGGCATCGGTTTCCCTACAAACCGAACACCGCCGTATCGCCGCAACCTTGGCGCACCAATTCCGTGCCGTCGGTCATATCGACGACGGTGGTCGGCTCGGTTCCGCACCAGCCGCCGTCAATCACCAAATCGACGGCGTGTTCCAAACGCTCGCGGATTTCATAAGGATCGGTCAATGGTTCGCCGTCTTCGGGCAGCATCAGGGTGCAGCTTAAAAGCGGCTCGCCCAATTCCCCCAGCAGGGCTTGTGCAATGGCATTATCGGGAATACGCAGCCCGATGGTTTTGCGTTTCGGGTGCAGCGTGCGCGCCGGCACATCCTTCGTCGCCTGTAAAATAAAAGTATAAGGCCCGGGTGTGGCGGCTTTAAGCTGACGAAACTGTACGTTGTCGACTTTGGCGTATGTGCCCAACTCGCTCAAATCTGCGCACATCAGGGTCAGGTGGTGTTTCAAATCGATTTTGCGGATGGAGAGTATGCGTTCCATCGCCGCCTTATCGCCGAGTTTGCAGCCCAAGGCATAACAGGAATCGGTCGGATAAACGACCACGCCGCCTTTATTGACGATTTCAACCGCCTGCTTGATGAGGCGTTCTTGGGGATTGTCGGGATGAATAGCGAAAAACTGTGCCATGGTTTGTTTCCTTATCGTCATGTTTTCCGTATTGTACGCCCGAAATTCAAAATCCCGTCATTTCCACAAAAACAGAAAATCCCGTCATTCCCGCGCAGGCGGGAATCCGGTTCGTTCGGTTTCGGTCATTTCCAACAAATCCCTGTCGCTTTGCGTTGCTGGTTTCCTGCTTTCGTAGAAATGGCGGCGGAGGGTTTCTGTTTTCCGACAAATATTTATGTTTACAGGATGAAATTCCACCGTCCGCACAAAAATGCAAGATAACAAAAAAATGAACAATGCCGTCTAAAATCCTCATCAGCCTAATCGGGCGTTTGGGGTTTCAGACGGCATTTTTGCGGACTCGTCCCTTTTTTGGCTACAAGATGCCGGCAAGTTCGGCAGTGTCGCAGGCAATCATCAGTTCTTCATTGGTCGGGACAACCAAAACAGCCGGAGAAGAATCGGTCGGGCTGATAATGCCCGAATTGCCGTAGCGTTTTTCCATATTGGCTTTGGTGTCGATGTGCAGACCCAAGAAATCAAGATAGGAAACGGTTTTGGCACGGATATTACGCGAGTTTTCGCCGATACCGCCGGTGAACACGAGTGCGTCAACGCCGCCGCAGCCCACAGCCATCGAAGCGATGTATTTGGCGAGGCGGTAGGTCATGACTTCGAGGGCGAGGCGCGCGCCTTCGTGGCCTTCGTCGGCGGCGATTTCGAGGGTGCGGCAGTCGTTGGAAAGTTCGGAAATACCGAGCAAACCTGATTTTTTGTTCAGCATTTCATCCACTTGGGCAACATCCATCCCGGCGTGGGAAGTCAGATAGCTGTATACGCCCGGATCGATGTCGCCGCAACGTGTACCCATTACCAAACCTTCGATCGGCGTGAAACCCATACTGGTATCGACGGATTTGCCGTTTTTGATGGCGGTAATGGATGCGCCGTTGCCTAAGTGGGCAATAATCATGCGGATGTCTTCCAGAGGTTTGCCCAAGATGCGTGCGGCTTCAGGGGCAACGTAACGCATACTGGTGCCGTGGAAACCGTAGCGGCGGAAAGCGTATTTTTTACGCAACTCGCGCGGCACGGCATAAGTGTAGGCACGCTCCGGCATGGTTTGGTGGAACGAAGTATCCATCACGCCGACATTGGGCAGACCGGGGAAATGTTCCTGTGCGGCAAGGATGCCGCTGATGTTGGCGGGGTTGTGCAGCGGCGCAAGCGGAATGCAGGCATTGAGTTCGTCCATTACGGCCTGGTCGATCAAAACAGACTCGCTGTATTTTTCGCCGCCGTGGGCGATGCGGTGGCCGATGGCTTTGATGCGGTCGTGCAGACCGTGTTTTTCCAGTTCGTTCAAAAGCATACCCACCGCGCCGGCGTGGCAATTTCGGCCGCTCAGGGGAACTTGGCGTTTGTTGCCGTCTTTGTTGAACGTAATGACGGCTTCGGGCGTGGTCAGGCGTTCGCCGAGGCAGCTTAGGACGACGCTGCCGCTTTTTCGGTCGATAACGGCGCCTTTGAGCGATGAACTGCCGCAGTTCAGAACGAGGATGAGTTGGTCGGACATGATGTTTCTCCTTGTAGTTTGTGGTTGTTTTTTTGGTGTGGGGTCGTCTGAAAAAGGCAGACATCAGGCGCAAGGTGTTTCAGACGGCCTCTTTGGGCAAAGCGTATGCCGCATTTTCTATCGTTATTCCGTCCCCGCCTACGCGAGGACAGGCTGTGGCGGGAATCCAGAATGTAGAACTCACGAAACCTGTTTTCCCCTGCCAATCCTCCATATTGACAGGTCTGGATTCCCGCCTGCGCGGGAATGACGGTAATACGGGAAGCTGTCTTTTATCGGGGTTTCCGTGTTCTTCCTTGTGATTTGCCGCCTTCCGCCACAGGGCAAGGGAAAGGAATGGTCAGTGATTTGATGTTTACTTGTTTTTCAGACGACCTTTTTATGGCTCGCGGGCAAACCCATGCTACGTCAATTTAAAAACAATCCTCAGGCACCCTGACCCAACCTTCCATCATCACGCGTGCGCTACGGCTCATGACCGCTTTGGTGGCCGTCCATTGTCCGTCCTGACATTCGGCGGCTGCACCGACGCGCAATGTGCCGGAAGGATGCCCGAAGCGCACTTCTTTACGCGTTCCGCCGCCTGCGGCAAGGTTGACCAGCGTACCGGGTACGGCGGCGGCGGTCGCAATGGCAACAGAGGCGGTACCCATCATCGCGTGGTGCAGTTTGCCCATGCTCAGGGCGCGTACCAGCAAATCGATGTCGGCGGCGTTCACGGTTTTGCCACTGGAGGCGGTGTAATCGGCGGCGGGCGCGACGAAGGCGACTTTCGGCGTGTGCGCGCGAGCGGCAGCTTCGGATACGTCGCTGATCAGACCCATTTTCAGCGCACCGTAAGCGCGGATTTTCTCGAATTTTTCCAAAGCCGCGGCATCGTTGTTGATGTCGTCTTGCAACTCTTTGCCTGTGTAGCCCAAGTCGGCGGCATTCAAGAAAACGGTCGGAATGCCCGCGTTGATGAGCGTGGCTTTCAAACGGCCTATATTCGGCACATCAATTTCATCGACCAAATTGCCGGTTGGGAACATACTGCCTTCGCCGTCGGCTGGATCAAGAAATTCGATTTGTACTTCGGCTGCCGGGAACGTTACGCCGTCGAGCTCAAAATCGCCTGTTTCCAAAACTGCGCCGTTTTGCATCGGTACATGGGCAATAATGGTTTTGCCGATGTTTTTCTGCCAGATTTTGACCGTGCAGATGCCGTCTGAAGGAATCTTGCCTTTATCGACCAAGCCCTGTTCGATGGAGAATGCGCCCACGGCAGCGGTGAGGTTGCCGCAGTTGCCGCTCCAATCGACAAAAGGTTTGTCGATGGAAACTTGCCCGAAAAGGTAATCGACATCGTGATCGGCGCGTTCGGACTTGTCCAAAATCACCGCCTTGCTGGTGGACGAGCTGGCGTTGCCCAAACCGTCTATCTGCTTGCCGTAGGGATCCGGGCTGCCGAGTACGCGCAAGAGGATTTTGTCGCGTGCGCTTCCCGCTTCCCGCGCCGCCTCGGGCAGGTCGGAACGTTTGAAAAACACGCCTTTTGATGTACCGCCACGGTAGTAAACGGCGGGAATTTTAATTTGCGGCATTTCTAGATTCTCCTTATGTAGCGTGGGCTCTGCCCACGATTTTTATAGTGGATTAGGCTGCCACTCCGACCAAAGCCGTTTGATTCCGCAAACTGTCGGGGTTCGCCCCAATCTACGGCTACTGTGTTGTGATACGGCAGATTATTAAACCCCGTCATTCCCGCGCAGGCGGGAATCCAAATTTGTCCGCACAGAAACTCATCGGATAAATAAGGTTTCCTCAATTCCACTTTCTGGATTCCCGCCTGCGCGGGAATGACGATTTACAGTATAGTGGATTAAATTTATAGTGGATTAACAAAAACCAGTACAGCGTTGCCTCGCCTTAGCTCAAAGAGAACGATTCTCTAAGGTGCTCAAGCACCAAGTGAATCGGTTCCGTACTATCTGTACTGTCTGCGGCTTCGCCGCCTTGTCCCGATTTTTGTTAATCCTCTATACCATGTCAATTCAGCCTTTATTTCGCGGGCAAAGCCCACGCTACACCCACTTTCCAGAAGTACATTAGGCTGCCACTCCGACAAAGCCGTTTGATTCCGCAAACTGTCGGGGTTCGCCACAATCTACGGCTACTGTGTTGTGATACGGCAGATTATTAAACCCCGTCATTCCCGCGCAGGCGGGAATCCAAATTTGTCCGCACAGAAACTCATCGGATAAATAAGGTTTCCTCAATTCCACTTTCTGGATTCCCGCCTGCGCGGGAATGACGATTTACAGTAGATGCCTGCCATATCGAGAATTACGTGAATGAGCAAAATGTTGAACCCGACCCACGCTACGTCTTGCTTTTCAGACGACCTCTAAGCCGCGTTCCCTTCCAAAAAATCCTGTGCAAACCGTTGCAACACGCCGCCGGCTTCATATACCAATACTTCTTCTGCAGTATCGAGGCAGCAGGTAACGGGAACTTCAACGGTTTCGCCGTTTTTACGGTGAATCACGAGGGTCAGGTCGCAGCGCGGTGTGCGTTCGCCGACCACGTCGTAGGTTTCCGTACCGTCCAGTTGCAGGGTATGGCGGTTGGTGTCGGGTTTGAACTGCAGCGGCAACACGCCCATGCCGATAAGGTTGGTGCGGTGGATACGCTCGAAGCCTTCGGCAACAATCGCTTCTACGCCGGCGAGGCGTACGCCTTTTGCAGCCCAGTCGCGGCTTGAGCCTTGACCATAGTCCGCACCGGCAATGATGATGAGCGGCTGTTTGCGGTTCATATAGGTTTCGATGGCTTCCCACATGCGCATGGTTTCGCCTTCGGGTTCGACGCGGGCGAACGAGCCTTGGCGCACGCTGCCGTCTTCGTTTTTCACCATTTCGTTAAACAGTTTCGGATTGGCGAAGGTAGCGCGTTGGGCGGTCAAGTGGTCGCCGCGGTGGGTTGCGTAAGAGTTGAAGTCTTCTTCAGGCAAACCCATTTTCGCCAAATACTCGCCTGCGGCACTGACGGCCAAAATCGCATTGGACGGCGAGAGGTGGTCGGTGGTGATGTTGTCGGGCAAAATCGCCAGCGGACGCATACCTCTTAATGTGCGTTCCCCTGCCAGCGCGCCTTCCCAGTAAGGCGGACGGCGGATGTAGGTGGACATCGGACGCCAATCGTACAGCGGACTGGGTGCTTTTTGCGCTGTGCCGGTGTCGAACATCGGTACATACACATCGCGGAACTGCTGCGGTTTCACATATTCGGCAACGACGGCATCGATTTCTTCATCGGCAGGCCAAATGTCTTTCAGGCGGATTTCCTTGCCGTCTGCAACGCCGAGTACGTCGTTTTCAATATCGAAACGGATACTGCCTGCCAGCGCGTAGGCAACGACCAACGGAGGCGAAGCGAGGAAAGCCTGTTTCGCATACGGGTGGATACGGCCGTCGAAGTTGCGGTTGCCTGATAATACGGCGGTGGCGTACAAATCGCGGTCGATGATTTCTTTCTGGATTTTCGGATCCAGCGCGCCACTCATGCCGTTGCAGGTGGTGCAGGCGAAGGCGACGATACCGAAGCCGAGTTTTTCCATTTCGGGCAACAGGCCCGCTTCTTTCAAATAGATTTCGGCTACTTTTGAACCCGGGGCAAACGAAGATTTCACCCAAGGTTTGCGTTTCAAGCCGAGACGGTTGGCATTGCGTGCCAAGAGCGCGGCGGCAACAACGTTGCGCGGGTTGGAAGTGTTGGTGCAACTGGTAATCGCGGCGATGATGACCGAGCCGTCGGGCATTTGGCCGTCCGAAGGCTCTTCGTAAGGCTTCGCCAGCCCTTTCGCCGCCAAATCGGCGGTCGCAAAACGGGCATGCGGGTTACTTGGGCCTGCCATATTGCGCGTTACGCTGCTCAAATCAAATTTCAAAACGCGAGGATAAACGGCGGTTTTCAAGGCATCTGCCCACAAGCCTGCGGTTTTGGCGTAGGTTTCCACCAATTTCACCTGCGCGTCGTCGCGTCCGGTCAGTTTCAAATAATCAATGGTTTGCTCATCAATAGCGAACATCGCGGCAGTCGCGCCGAACTCCGGCGTCATGTTGGAAATGGTCGCGCGGTCGCCGATAGACAGGCTTCTCGCGCCCTCGCCGAAGAATTCGACAAACGCCCCGACCACGCGTTCTTTGCGCAGAAACTCGGTCAGTGCCAACACAATATCCGTCGCCGTAATGCCCGCCTGCCGTTTGCCGTTCAGCTCAACGCCGACAATATCGGGCAGGCGCATCATGGACGCGCGTCCCAGCATTACGGTTTCCGCTTCCAATCCGCCCACGCCCACGGAAATCACGCCCAATGAATCGACGTGCGGCGTATGTGAGTCAGTACCGACGCAGGTATCGGGGAAAGCCACGCCGTTTTTGACTTGGACGACGGGCGACATTTTTTCTAGATTGATTTGGTGCATGATGCCGTTGCCCGCCGGAATCACGTCCACATTTTCAAACGCGGTTTTTGTCCAGTTGATGAAGTGGAAACGGTCTTCGTTACGGCGGTCTTCGATTTCGCGGTTTTTGCGGAAGGCATCAGGATCGTAACCGCCGCACTCCACCGCCAGAGAGTGGTCGACGATGAGCTGGGTTTGCACCACCGGATTCACTTTGGCAGGATCGCCGCCTTTTTCGGCAATCGCATCGCGCAGGCCTGCCAAATCCACCAACGCGGTCTGCCCCAGAATATCGTGGCACACCACCCGCGCCGGATACCACGGAAAGTCGATTTCCTGCTTCCCTTCTATCAACTGCCCCAGCCAGCTTTGCAGCGTCGGCAAATCGACTTTGTCCGCGCGGTTGACCAAATTCTCCGCCAAAATGCGGCTCGTGTAAGGCAGCTTGTCGTAAGAGCCGGGCTTGATGTCCTCACACGCCGCACGCGCGTCGTAGTATTCCAAATCCGTACCGGGCAGCGGTTTGCGGTAACGTTGGTTGGCAGCCATGTCGGTTCTCCTGTGGATCTGTTTTTCTTGTGGTTTGAGGTTTCAGCCGACGTTTTGAAGGGGTCGTCTGAAAGGGTTTAAAACATCGAAACAATCATCTGATACAGCGGATTTCTCTCGTCTATCAACAATTTCACAGCCATCGAAATGCTGATGACAATCAGCAGCGGCTTAATCAGCTTCGAACCGAAGCGGACGGCAAATCTCGCACCTAAATTCGCACCGACAAACGCACCGACCGCCATCGTTGCCGCAATCGGGAAAATAATCGAACCGTGCAGCAGGAATACCGATAGCGAACCAAGATTGCAGGCAACGTTCGCCAATTTGGTGTAAGACATCGCGTTCAACAGCTTGCAGCCGAGCAAAACAATAAAGGCAATCAGAAAAAACGAGCCGACACCCGGTCCGAACACACCGTCGTAAAAACCCAAAAGCGGTGCGACCGTCAGCCCGAACAGAAAAAAAGACATTCTGGCTTTGCCTTCCTTACTGCCGTCGAGCTTGGGCGAAAACACAAAATACAGTGCGACAAATATCAACAAAACCGGCACGACCGCCAGCAGAATATCTTTGGAAACCAAGCTGACCGATAATGCACCGGCCACGCCGCCTACAAACGATGCTGCGGCAATCGGGAGACCTTTCTTCCAATCAATCAAACCTTTGCGTGCAAAAGAAACCGTAGCTGAAAACGTAGCAGCGGCTGCTTGCAGCTTGTTGGTGGCAATTGCCGACACGGGAGGAATACCTGCCAACAAGAGTGCGGGCAGCGTAATCAAACCACCCCCGCCCGCAATCGCATCGATAAATCCGGCAATCATCGCAACCAAACCCAAAGCGAGTATTATATATAAATCTTCCATGTTTCTTATCCTGTTACTTGCGCCAATACAGGATTATCTTCTCCTATTAGATTAAACTTATTTCAGACAACCTTTCCAATAAGGCAAGGTCGTCTGAAATCCTTAGCTTTGCATACCGAAATTAAAGAACAAACTGCTATTGCATTCTTCAATTATCGTTCTTCAATCTCCACAAACGCCAAATCTTCAGGGCCTGTGTAGTTTGCGCTCGGACGGATGATTTTGCCGTCTTTGCGTTGCTCAAGAACGTGTGCGCTCCAACCGGTTGTACGGGAAATTACGAACAGCGGTGTGAACATAGCGGTCGGTACGCCCAATTTTTGGTAGGAAACGGCAGAGAACCAGTCCAGATTCGGGAACATTTTTTTCTCTTCCCACATCACGCTTTCCAAACGTTCGGCAATGTCAAAGAGGCGCATATCGCCGGTTTCTTTGCTCAAACCGCGTGCCACTTCTTTAATGACAACGTTGCGAGGGTCGGAAATGGTGTACACCGGATGACCGAAACCGATCACGATTTCTTTGCGGCCGATGCGTTCGCGGATGTCGGCTTCAGCTTCGTCGGCATTGCGGTAGCGTTTTTGAATATCGTAAGCCACTTCGTTCGCGCCGCCGTGTTTCGGACCTTTCAACGCGCCGATTGCTCCGGTAATGCTGGAGTACATATCAGAGCCTGTACCGGCGATCACGCGGGCGGTAAAGGTAGAAGCGTTGAACTCGTGTTCGGCATACAGAATCAGTGAAACGTGCATGGCTTTGATGTGTGATTCGCTTGGGCGTTTGCCGTGCAACAGTTGCAGGAAATGACCGCCGATGGTCTCTTCGTCGCTTTCAACCTCAATGCGTTTGCCGTTGTGCGAATATTGATACCAGTACAAGAGGATGCTGCCGAGGCTGGCGATCAGTTTGTCGGCGATGTCGCGCGCTTCACTTTCCGGATGGCTTTCACGTTCAGGATGAACGCAGCCCAGCATGGATACGCCGGTACGCATTACGTCCATCGGATGGGTATGTGCAGGCAGGCTTTCCAAAACTTTAATCACACGGATAGGCAGGCCGCGCATGGATTTGAGCTTGGTTTTATAAGCGGCCAGCTCGAATTTGTTGGGCAGATGGCCGTGAATCAGCAGGTGGGCGACTTCTTCAAACTCGCATTTTTGTGCCAAATCCAGAATGTCGTAACCGCGATAGCTCAAATCGTTGCCGGTACGGCCAACGGTACACAAAGCGGTATTACCGGCCGCAACGCCAGAAAGCGCAACGGATTTTTTAGGTTTGAGGGTCGGGGTTTGAGTAGTTTCAGTCATGGTATTTCTCCTTTGTGTTTTTATGGGTTTCGGGTTTTCAGACGACCGATGCGGATTTGTTGAAAGGCAGTCTGAAAGCGGTAAATCATTTTTGAAACAATTTATCCAGTTTTTGCTCGAAGGCATGATAGTTCAGATGCTCGTACAGCTCGGCACGGGTTTGCATACTGTCCACCACCGCCGCCTGAGTGCCATCGCGCATAATCGCTTCGTAAACATTCAGAGCGGCTTTGCTTGCTGCACGGAACGATGACAGCGGATACAGCACCAGCGACACGCCGTTTTCAGCCAGCTCGCTTTGGGTATAAAGCGGAGTGGAACCAAACTCGGTAATGTTCGCCAACACGGGCACTTTCACCGCATCTGCAAATTGGCGGTACATGTTCAAATCGGTCATGGCTTCAGGGAAAATCATGTCCGCACCGGCTTCGACACAAGCTTGGGCGCGTTCGATAGCGGCATCCAAACCTTCTACCGCCAGCGCATCGGTACGCGCCATAATCACGAAGTTCTCATCAACGCGCGCATCTACGGCAGCTTTGATACGGTCGACCATTTCATCTTTAGATACAATGGCTTTGTTCGGACGGTGGCCGCAGCGTTTTTGCGCTACCTGATCTTCGATGTGAACCGCTGCAACACCGGCGCGTTCAAAGTTGCGAATGGTACGGGCAATATTGAATGCACCGCCCCAACCCACATCGATGTCCACCAGCAGAGGCGTATCCACGTTGTCCGTAATGCGTCGTGCGTCGATCAGCACATCTTCCATTGTGGTAATGCCCAAATCAGGGATACCGCAAGAACAGGCTGCCACGCCGCCGCCGGACAGATAGATGGCTTTGAAACCGCTTTGGGTGGCCAATCGTGCAAAATAAGCATTGACGCAACCGGCGACGGCAAGCGGATTCGATTCTTTCACGGCTTGGCGGAAACGTGCTCCGGCAGAGTGTTGACTCATCATATTTCTCCTTTATAGACTTTTTTTCAGTATGGACAGGCTTCCATCACATTCGGACGGCAAAACACAGCCATCCGACGCGTCGGGCATCCCAATCCAATCATTAAAAATATATGGGAAAAATTATCTTATTGATATTTAAAACGAATCAAAGAAAAACAGCAGACCGTTCGGAATTATGCGGCAAAACCGCAGACAAGAAGAAAACAAGGGGATTATTCAGAAAAGGGGAAAACATCTGAATTGGTTTCATAGTAATGTTCCTTTGTAGTGTTATGTAGTTTTATTTTTCGATAATCTAAAACACAAGACTGAAAATGTCAAACATTTTTAAGGAGACTCATTACATAATTTTAATATTTTATTTTAATTCCATGATTAAACTAGATTAATTTTGAATTATTTGTTTCAATAAAATTGTCAGGAAATCAAGAAAAATTTTTGATAATCAAAATCCTGAAAACTTATAAAATATTTTATACATAAAAACAATGTATTATTTTTAAGCAATCCGATGTATTTTATTATGTATTTGATTTTTATATAATTTAATAAAAATTAAATATATCGGCAAACAAAATGCCGTCTGAAAACCTTTCAGACGGCATTTTTAATATCGAATCAATCAGCCCAAATACCAGAATTTCAGTGCCCACAATACGGCAACAATCCATACCATAGGCGGAACGTCTTTGGTGCGGCGGCATAAAAGTTTAACCACGGCATAACTGATGAAGCCGAAAGCGATGCCGTCTGCAATCGAATAAGTAAACGGCATGAAAACAATGGTCAGGAACGCAGGTGCGGCTTCCGTCATATCGTCCCAATCAATATCCCTCGCACTGCGGAGCATCTGCGTGCCGACATAAAGCAGGGCGGGCGCGGTGGCAAAAGCGGGAACACTTTTCGCCAAAGGTGAAAACATCAGGCAGGCGAGCATCAATACGCCGACGGTAACCGCCGTCAGGCCGGTCCGTCCGCCTGCCGATACGCCCGCCGCGCTTTCCACATAAGGCGTGGTGGAAGAAGTACCCAAAGCCGCACCTGCCACAATGGCGGTAGAGTCTGCAAGCAGTGCGCGTTTCAGGCGGGGCAGCTTACCGTCCACCAGCAGCCCGGCACGGTGGGATATGCCGACCAGCGTTCCGGTACTGTCAAATAGATCGACCAAGAAGAAGACGAAAATCACACTGACCATGCTGACGGTAAACAGGCCTTCAAAATCCATCTGCATAAAAGTCGGCGCAATGCTCGGTACTTCGCCGATGATGCCGTGAAATTCATTCAAACCCATCAGGCTGGCAATGACGGTAATGGTCAAGATGGTGATGATGATTGCGCCTTGAACGCGGAAATGTCCCAATACGACCACCATAGCAAAACCGAACAATGCCAACAACGCGGACGGCTGATGAATATCGCCCAAACCGACCAAGGTTGCCGGATTGGCAACGATAATGCCTGCGCCTTTCAGGGAAATCAGTGCCAAAAACAAACCGATACCGGCAGCAATCGACATTTTCAAACCCATAGGCAGTGCGTTGACCAGCATTTCCCTGACTTTAAAAAAGCTGAACAGGATAAAAATCAGACCGGAGATGAACACCGCACCCAACGCAACCTGCCAAGGCACGCCCATACCCTTAACGACGGCAAAGGTGAAATAGGCATTCAGCCCCATCCCCGGTGCGAGTGCAATCGGATAGTTGCCGACAAAACCCATAACAAAACAGCCGATGGCAGACGCGATACAGGTAGCGACGAATACCGCCCCCATATCCATGCCGGTCTCGCCCAAAATCAGAGGGTTGACGATAACGATGTAGCACATCGTCAAAAAAGTTGTCAAACCCGCCATCAACTCGGTACGCACCGTCGTACCGTTTGCCTTCAGCTTAAAAATCCCGTCCAACAGTGTTTGTTTTGAAGTGTCCATATCTGAAAGTCTGTATCAAGTGGAAAAATCTGAATCCGCCGACCGCAAACCGTACGAAATTGCAACATCTTGAAAAACATACCTCCCAAACCGGACAAACCGATTCGGGAGGCAGCAGGTTTACGGGCAAACAGCACATTATTTGTCTGAATTGTGTTGACGACGCAAAATCGCAGGGATTTCAAAGTCGTCAAGTACGGACTGATTGTCGAAATCCGCAGCGGTAAGGTTCATCGTGCGGATACCGCGATTGGTGCGGATCATACCTTCGACATTGTGGCTTTGCTCCTGTTTGGACGGAGCAACCGCTTCTACCTCCCTTGCCGGAACAAAATCGACCGCGCCTTTTTCTTTCAGACCGGTAGCGATAATGGTAATCCGGATGGCATCTTCGCTCATGGTCTCGTCTTCAGCCGCACCGAATTTGCATTCCAAATCGGGATGCGCGCTTTGGTTGACGATTTTCATGACTTCGGACAACTCGGACATTTTCAAGCAACCCGGAGCAGTCGTAATATTGACCAGCACACCGCGCGCTCCGTCCAAGGTTACATCGTCCAGCAGCGGACTGGAAATGGCCTGGTCGGTCGCCATACGCGCACGGTCGATACCTTGGGCATAACCCGAACCCATCATAGCGATACCGCGGTTGCTCATCACGGTTTTCACGTCGGCAAAGTCGAGGTTGATGATTTCGCTCGGGCAAGTTACCACTTCGGAAATGCCTGCGACCGCATCGCGCAATACATTGTCGGCGGCACGGAAGGCTTCGCGCATCGTTACGTCTTCACCCAATGCAGTCATCAGTTTGTCGTTCGGGATGATAATCAGCGAATCGACGTGTTCTTTCAACTGTTCCAACCCTGCCTGTGCGACATGGACGCGCTTACCTTCATATGCGAACGGTCGGGTAACCACGGCAACGGTCAGAATGCCCAAAGACTTGGCAATCTCAGCAACAACCGGCGCGGAACCGGTACCGGTACCGCCGCCCATACCGGTCGTGATAAACAGCATATTCGCACCGCGAATGGCTTCTTCAATGGCTTCCCGGTCTTCCTGGGCTGCCGCACGGCCGATATCGGGATTCGCGCCCGCGCCCAAACCGCGTGTCAGATTCGTACCCAACTGGATTCTCTTCGCCGCATGGTTTTTTGCCAGAGACTGCGCATCCGTATTGGCACTGATAAACTCCACACCGCGCACATTGTTGGCAACCATGTTATTGATTGCATTGCAACCGCCGCCGCCCAAGCCGATTACTTTAATCACCGCAGGGCTGACTGCCGATTCTGCCACGTCGTAAACAAATTCCATTCAAAAACTCCTGCTCGCCCCATTCAGAGGACGGTTTAAATAAATTATTATTCATTATATAAGAAGTATCTTGCTGCTGGCAAAATACTTCTCACCTGTCAAACGGCAATCCACCTGTTCAGAAGCTGTTTTCAATCCACCGTTTCAATCTTGCCAACAAACCGCCGCCCCCTTCCCTCTCTTGCACTGCACCGTTTTCCGGCTGCGGCAAGTTTCCTTCCAGCTTGCATGCTGCATGAAGCAGCCCGATAGCGGTAGAAAAACGCGGTGTGCGGACGCGGTCGGACAAACCGCCCATTTCTTGGGGTGCACCGGTGCGTACAGGCAAATCGAAGATTTTTTCGGCAAATTCCACAATCCCGGTCATCATGGACACACCGCCGGTCAGAACGATACCCGCATTCAGCACTTCTTTGGGGAAACCCGATTTTTGCAGCTCGCCCAGCACTACGCCAAAAATCTCCTGAATCCGTGCACTGATGATTGCTGCCAGAACCTTACTGGAAACCTGACGCGATGTCCGGTCACCCACGCCCGGAACTTCAATCATCTCACCCAAGCCTTCCGTATCGCATGATGCCACGCCATAATGGATTTTAATGTACTCGGCGGCATCGAGAGGTGTTCTCAACGATTTGGACAAATCTTTGGTAATCAGATTACCACCGGCCGGAATGACGGACGTATGGCGGATGGCACCGTTCATATAAACGGCAATATCGGTCGTTCCGCCACCAATGTCGATGACGCATACGCCGAGGTCTTTTTCATCTTCAGTCAGCACCGCCTGCCCGCTTGCCAACGGCTGAAGCATGATCTGATCGCTTTTCAAACCGCACCGCTCGATACATTTTTGGACATTCTGCACTGCCGTACTTGCACCGGTAATGATGTGCACCCGCGTATCCAGACGCACACCGCTCATACCGATGGGCTCCCTCACGCCAAGTTGGGTGTCAATAATGTAGTCTTGAACCACGGCATCGAGAATTTTTTGATCGGGCGGGATATTGATTGCCTTTGCCGTTTCAATGGCGCGATCGATGTCTGCCTGCGTGACTTCCCCATCTTTAATTTTAACCACACCTTGCGAATTGAGACTGCGGATGTGGTTGCCTGCGATACCTGTGGTAACGTGAGTAATTTTGGTATCCGCCATCAGCTCGGCATCATTGACCGCCTGCCTGATGGCTTGGACGGTGGCATCGATATTGGTTACCATGCCCGCGCGCAAGCCCCGTGAAGGAGCCTGCCCCAAACCGACGATGTTGATTTTGTCGTCATCTTGAACTTCCCCGATCAGTGCGAGGACTTTAGACGTACCGATATCCAGTACGCTGATGTATCTTTGCTGCTGTTCCATTGTTCGTCTGCTCTTAAAACTGATTGAAATTTGCGTCGCACCGTTTCAGACGGCACGGCCGTAATCTGTCCGATACCTGTTCCCACTATTCTTCGGATTCTTTTTCGGGTAAACCGTCGGAAGCATAGCGGACTGAAAATCCGTCCTTATACCTCATATCCACATAGGATAACCGATTTTTATTTTTACGCAACAGATGCTGCCACGCTTCGGTAAAAAGCCGGAGGCGTTTCATCTCGTTTTCCCGTCCGAGCCTGACGGTGATGCCGTTGTCCAAAACGACAATCCACGCCGAACGTGCCGTATAGGTCATCTCTTTGATGCCCAAACCCTGTTTTGCCAAAACAGTCGAAAATTCGTCATAACGGCGGAGCATTTCGGCAGACGTTCCTTCCGCGCCTCTGAATACCGGCATTCCGGGTCTGTCCAAGCGGGCTTCAAAAACATTGCCTTCGCCGTCCACCAAGGCATGGTCGCCCCAACGCGCGACCGGCTTGCGCTCGGTCAGGACGACCTCAACCGTGTCGGGAAAACGGCGGCGCACCATGACCGACGCAATCCACGGATACCGGCGGTAGGCCTCCTGTGCGCCATTGATGTCCGTCCTCAAAATATTCCCATGGATGTATTCTTTCGCCAAACTGCCCAATGTCTTCTTATCGGAATAAACCAGGTTGCCCTTCAGCGACACCTGCTTGACGGGCAGATGATTCGAATTGTAAAACCAAACCAGCCCGGACGCAGCAAGCAGCATCGCCATCATGACAAGCAGCCAGCGCGTCAGCCGTTCCATCGCTTCGGCATTATCCCACATGTGCGGTCTTCAAAATTTCAATACATAAATCGGCAAAACCCACGCCCGTAACGGCAGCGGATTTCGGTACTAAACTATGGCTCGTCATACCGGGCAGGGTGTTGATTTCCAACAGATAGAGTTTGCCGTCGGTATCTTTGAGGAAATCGACGCGCACGCAGCCTTCCGCACCGATTGCCTGCGCGCCGCGAACCGCCAGTTCGCGCATCAGGCTTTCTTCGGCTTCGGTCAAATCTTCCGAAGGACATTGATAAATGGTGTCGTCGCGGTTGTACTTGGCTTCGTAGTCGTAAAACTCGGTTGCGGGAATGATGTGTATGCCGGGCAGCCCTTTGCCGTTCAGGACGGGGCAGGAATATTCGCCGCCGCCGATAAAACGTTCGGCAATGATTTCGCCCTGAAGGTGTTTCAATTCTTCGTAAACGCTTTTCAGACGGCCTTTTCCTTTGACTTTTACCACGCCTACGCTGCTGCCTTCGGCCGCCGGTTTCACAAACATCGGCAGGCCCAATTTTTCTTCGACGGCATCGAAATCAGTGTCGTCGTGCAGGACGGCGAACTCGGGAACGGGCAATCCCAATGCCTGCCAAATCAGTTTGCAGCGGTATTTGTCCATGCCGATGGCGGATGCGGCGACACCGCTGCCGGTATAGGGAATGCCCAACAGTTCCAATGCACCCTGAACCGCCCCGTCTTCGCCGTAAGTACCGTGAAGGATGTTGAATGCCGTCTGAAAACCTTGTGCCTTCAATTCAGACAATGGGGTTTCTTTAGGATCGAAGGCGTATGCGTCTATGCCTTTGCTTTTTAAAGCATTCAAAATGGCGGTGCCGCTGTCCAGCGAGATTTCTCGTTCGCTGGAAAAACCGCCCATCAATACGGCCACTTTGCCAAAATTCTGCATTGTTTTTGTTCTTTCCTGATTGCTTTATGCTTGTTGCCAGAGGTCGTCTGAAACCTGATTTGCGGTTTCAGACGATCTTTATATGATGTTCCGTCTGTCAGGCGGGTGTGCCTCAAATCTGTTTCGACAATGCCAGCAGCGCGGCGGGGACGCGGTTGATGCTTCCCGCGCCCATATTCAACACGATGTCGCCGTCCTGCAAAACGTTCAACAGCATTTCGGGCAGATCGGCAACGTTTTCGCAGTAAATCGGCTCGAGTTTGCCCAACACGCGGATGGCGCGGGCAAGAGCGCGGGAATCGGCGGCGGCAATCGGCTCTTCACCGGCGGCATAAACTTCGGTCAGCACCAGCGCGTCAACGGTATTGAGGACTTTGGTAAAGTCTTCAAACAAATCGCGCGTGCGGGTATAGCGGTGCGGCTGGAAGGCGAGTACCAAACGTTTTTCCAGATACGCGCCGCGTGCGGCGGCAAGGGTCGCCGCCATTTCGACGGGGTGGTGTCCGTAGTCGTCCACCAAGAGCGCGGTCCCGCCGTTTGGCAACTTGATGTCGCCGTATTTTTGGAAGCGGCGGCCGACGCCTTCAAAGCCGAGCAAGCCTTTTTGGATCGCTTCAACCGATGCGCCGACTTCCAGCGCCACGCCGATGGCTGCCAATGCGTTCAGCACGTTGTGTCTGCCGGGCATATTCAGCACGACTTCAAACGACCCCTGCTCATGTCCTTTCATTTGAACATGGACGGTGAATTTCATTTGCGCGCCGACGTTTTCGATGTCGGTGGCGTAGATGTCGGCGGTATCGTCCAAACCGTAAGTAGCATAAGGTTTGCTCACTTTGGGCAAAATCGCGCGGACGTGTTCGCTGTCAATACACAAAAAGGCTTTGCCGTAGAAGGGCATACGGTGGATGAAATCGATAAACGCCTGATGCAGTTTTTCGACGCTGTGCCCGTAGGTATCCATATGGTCTTCGTCGATATTGGTAACGACGGACATAATCGGTGTCAGGTGCAGAAAGGATGCATCCGACTCGTCGGCTTCGGCAACGATGTATTCGCCTTTGCCCAAGCGGGCGTTAGTGCCTGCGGCGTTGAGTTTGCCGCCGATAACGAAAGTCGGGTCAAGTCCTGCCGCGCCGAGGATGGAGGCGGTCAGGCTGGTGGTCGTGGTTTTGCCGTGCGTGCCGGCAATGGCGATGCCGTCACGGAAGCGCATCAACTCCGCCAACATCAGGGCGCGCGGAATAACGGGAATTTGCTGCTCCAACGCAGCGACAACTTCGGGATTTTCTTTTTTGACGGCGGTAGAGGTAACGACGACATCCGCACCGTTAACGTGTTCGGCGGTATGGCCGGGATAAACTTGAATGCCCAGGCTGCCCAAATGCTCGGTAGCGGCATTTCGCGCCTGATCCGAACCGGAAACTTTAAAGCCCAAATTGTGCAAGACTTCGGCGATGCCGCTCATGCCGACGCCGCCGATACCGACAAAATGGATGTTGGTAACTCGATTTTTCATCATAATGTTGCGTTCCGGTGGATTTTCGATGCGTAAAGGCGTTATTTTAAAGGGCTGACCGTTTGCGCGCCATAGTTTTCTGACAAATATATAGCGGATTGAAATAAAAAACATCCATGCCGTCTGAACGGCTTTTCAGACGGCATGGTTCGGCAGTTTACGCCGCACACGCAATCGCGGCTTCCGCCACGTCGTCCGCACTGTGCGGCAGTGCCAACGTACGGGCGTTTTCTGCCCATTTGAGGCATTTTTCGCGGTTTAAGCCGCCGAGAATCTCGGCGAGTTTTTCCGCCGTCAACTGGGTTTGCGGCAACAGCAATCCCGCCTCCGCCTGCACCATAAAACGCGCGTTGGCGGTTTGGTGATCGTCAACCGCGTGAGGATACGGCACTAACAACGCACCCAATCCCGCCGCCGTCAACTCGGCAATCGTCAGCGCGCCGGCACGGCAAATCACCAAATCGGCATCGCGGTAGGCGGACACCATGTCGGTAATAAATTCCACGCATTCGGCTTTCACGCCCAGCGCGTCGTAATCCGCCTGCAAGCTGCCCAGCTTGCCCCGTCCCGATTGGTGGTACATCTGCGGACGCGCATTGTCGGGCAGCAAAGCCAATGCCTGCGGTACGGTTTTGTTCAAAACGTCCGCGCCCAAACTGCCGCCGACCACCAAAATTTTCAGACGGCCTTCACGCCCTTGGAAGCGTTCGGCAGGCACGGGCAGGTTGCTAATATCGGCGCGGACGGGGTTGCCGACCAAGCCGCCTTCGTGGCTGAACGCTTTCGGAAAAGCGTACAACACCCGCTTCGCCCAGCGCGACAGGTGGCGGTTGGACAAACCTGCCACGGCGTTTTGCTCGTGAATCACAATCGGCACGCCTAATAGCTTCGCCGCCAAACCGCCGGGGAAGGTAACGAAGCCGCCGAAGCCGATGACGCACTCGACACGGTGTTTGCGGATAATCCGCTGCGCTTCGCGGACGGTTTGATACAAAGTAACCGGCAGCATCAGTTTGCGTTTGATGCCGTTGCCGCGCACGCCTTTAATCGCCAGCGTTTCCAAGCGTATGCCGTATTGCGGCACGATACGCTCTTCCATCGAATCCTTGCTGCCCAGCCAAATCACATGATGGCCGCGCGCGCGCAATGAATCCGCCACCGCCAGCGCGGGGAAAATATGTCCGCCCGTTCCGCCCGCCATCAGCATAAAGGTTTTACCGCCCATGATTTACTCCACCCGATAACCGCGCATTTTCCGGCGGTTTTCATAATCTATACGCAACAGCAGCATCATGCTGATCAGCATGAAAAAGACTGACGAACCGCCATAGGACATCAACGGCAGCGTCAGACCTTTGGTCGGCAAAGCACCGATGTTCACACCGATATTGAAGAAACTTTGGATACCGATCCAAATGCCGATACCCGAAGCGATATAGGCGTTGAAAGTCAAACCCAAATCGCGCGACTGCTTGCCGATGGAAAACGCCCGCACCACCAGCCAGCCGTAACAGAATATCAGCACGCACATACCGAAGAAACCGAATTCTTCGGCGATGATGGCAAAAATAAAATCGGTATGCGCTTCCGGCAGAAAGCCGCGTTTGCTCAAACTCGCACCCAAACCCATACCGAACCACTCTCCGCGCCCGATTGCCATCAGAGAGTGGGTAAGCTGGTAGCCGGCACCCTGCGGGTCTTTCCACGGGTCCAAAAATGCCACTACCCGCTGCACACGGTAGGGAGCGGCGGTAATCATCAGCACCATCCCGCCCAAGACGCTGCCTACCAGGACGAAAAAATATTTCCACGGCAATCCTGCCAAAAACAGCATTCCAACGGCAATGACGGTAATGACGACAAACGAACCGAAATCCGGCTGTACCATTATCAGCACCAAACCGAACGCCACCAGCATAATCGGCAGGATGATCGCCCGGAAACGGCCGTACATTTCTAATGTTTCACGACGTGCCTGCGGATTGGTGGCGGACATGATCAGATTGGCCGTCCCCCGCCAAATCGACTGCCAACCCAAACTTTCCATGCTGCGCAACACTTCTTCACGGCGCGTGAACAGGCTTGCCAAATAAAGGATGACCGCCAGCTTGAACAGCTCGGTCGGCTGGAAATTCAACGGACCCAAAGGTATCCAACGGGTCGCGCCATTGATTTCGCGCCCGGCAATCAATACGACTACCAGCAACAGGCCGGATAGGGCAAAAATCCACGGCACAAGCCGCCGCCATGTCCTCATCCTGCAAAGAAACCATAACAAACCGCTCGCTATCAAGCCGGCAACGACGAACCCCGCCTGTCTGGTCAAATAGAAAAACTGATCGCCGCCTTCTTTTGATGCCAAATACACAGAAGCCGAATAAATCATCAGCAGGCTGAACGCCGTCATCAGCACCACCATCCACAAAAGCGGCGCGTCGAATTTCCTGCCGTCGCGCACAATCGGCCTGTCGAGCAGCAGAGTGTGGACACCGTCGCCCACTTTTACCAATACTTCCGAAATCTTCAAAAAAACCACCTGCCAGTCTGTTTGCACCTGCCGCAAAGGGCAAAAATTTCAGACGGCAGACAATGCCGTCCGAACATACGATACATCCCAAATCGGTATTCTAAATCTTTACTTGCCGCCCAACAATGACGGCGTTTGCATTTCAGACGGCATCACAAAGCCTTAAACGCTTCGATAAACACTTCCGAACGGTGCGCGTAGCCTTTGAACATATCAAAGCTCGCGCAGGCGGGGCTGAGCAACACAATATCGCCTGCTTCGGCTTGGGCATATGCCGTCTGAACGGCTTCTCCCAAAGTGGCGCAGTCGGTCATATTCAAGCCGCAGCCGTCCAAATCGCGGCGGATTTGCGGCGCATCGACACCAATCAAGAACACGCCTTTTGCCTTGCCTACCAGTGCATCGCGCAGGGGCGTGAAGTCCTGCCCTTTACCCATGCCGCCCAAAATCACGAAGAGCGGATTTTGCAAACCGGCAATCGCGGCGGCAGTCGCGCCGACATTCGTGCCTTTGCTGTCGTCGATAAACACCACGCCGTTTTTCTCGCCGATTTTTTCCACGCGGTGCGGCAGGCCTTGGAAGGTTTTGACGTGTTCGAGCAATGCTTCGCGCGACAAACCGATGGCCTCACACAAAGCCACGGCAGCCATGACGTTAGCGGCGTTGTGCAGACCTTGCAACGGAATGTCTTGCGTGACAATCAAATCTTCATTGCCTTGTTTCAGGCGGCCTGTCTCGCGTTCCAACCAGAAATCAGCTTCGTGTTCCAACGAAAACCATTTTACCTCGCGCCCGGCACGCTTCATCGCGCGGCAGAACGCATCGTCCGCATTCAAAACCTGCACGCCGTCGCCACGGAAAATCTTGGCTTTGGTATGCGCATAGTCGAGCAAGTCGTCGTAGCGGTCGAGATGGTCTTCGGAAATGTTCAGCACCGTCGCCGCAGTCGGACGCAGGCTTTCGGTGTTTTCCAGTTGGAAGCTGGAAAGCTCCAACACCCACACGTCCGCCTTTTTGCCTTCGCGCTGCCATTCCGCCTCCAAAACCGGCGTGCCGATATTGCCCGCGATAACGGTATCCAGCCCGCACTTGATACAGAGATAGCCGACCAGGCTCGTTACCGTGGTTTTGCCGTTGCTGCCGGTAATCGCAATTACCTTGTCGTCCCGGCGGTTCACAATGTCCGCCAGCAATTCGATGTCGCCCAACACGCGTCCGCCGTTTTGCTTGAACGCCTCAATATCCGGCTGCCGCTCGCTGATGCCGGGACTGAGAGCCAGAATATCGAAACCGTTGTCCAGCGCATCTTTCAGACGGCCCGTGTAAAACACCAACCCGTCAAACATCTTACCGATTTGCGACACGCGTTCCGGCTTCAGCTCCGCATCATACGCAGCAACCTCCGCGCCGTTTTTGCGCAGGTAGGCAATCATGGAAATACCCGTACCGCCGAGTCCGGCGACGAGGATTTTTTTGTTTTGAAAAGTCATTTTGGTTTGTCCTAAAACAAATCATATTGAGCAGGAGATGTCCGCCCCTGCCCAAGCCGCTTTCAGACGGCATCGCGAGCTGTTCAATAACCCGCCTTCAGGCGTTGGTCATTGTCGCAGCCGTCTTGGTCTCCGTTTTGACAAGCCTTGCCAAACCATTCTTGTGCAAGGGCGCGGTCTTGGCGCACGCCGCGTCTTTCGGCATACATCACGCCCAAATTGTTTTGGGCTTGGGCTACCCCCTGCGCTGCCGCCTGCCGAAACCATCTGACCGCTTCGACATCGTCTTGGCGCACTCCACGTCCTTCGGCATATATCACGCCCAAATTGTATTGGGCTTGGACAACCCCCTGCGCTGCCGCCTGCCGATACCATCTGACCGCTTCGGTATCATCTTGGCGCACGCCGCGCCCGTTGGCATACATCCAGCCCAAATTGTATTGGGCTTGGGCTAACCCCTGTTCCGCCGCCTGCCGATACCATCTGACCGCTTCAGCATCATCCCGGCGCACGCCGCGTCCTTTGTAATACATTGCGCCCAAATTGTATTGGGCTGCTGCATTTCCCTGTGCTGCCGCCTGCAAGTTTTCCCGAAAATCCGATACGTCATCCGCCCACACCGCTCGGTTCAAGCCCAAGGCAATCAGGGCGGCGGCAAGCCATTTGACTGTCTGTTTCATGGTTTTACTTCTGTTTTAGTATAAGGCGGGTTTCAGCCACCGTTAACGATAGGGCTGGGCGGATTGTCGCCGCAGGTTTATTGCGCGTTCAAATGCCGTCTGAAAGATGTTCAGACGGCATAGGTTCAGCGGATTTTGAGGGTACTCAAACCGATCAACACCAAGACGATGGTAATAATCCAAAAGCGGACGACGACTTGGGTTTCTTTCCAGCCTTTTTGTTCGTAGTGGTGATGGATGGGCGCCATCAGGAAGATGCGTTTTTTGGTTTTCTTATACCAGCCAACCTGAAGCATAACGGATACGGCTTCTACGACAAATAATCCGCCCATAATGACGAGGACAAACTCTTGGCGGACGATAACGGCGACGGTACCGAGCGCGGCACCCAATGCCAATGCACCGACATCGCCCATAAAGACTTGCGCGGGATAGGCGTTAAACCACAAGAAACCGAGGCACGCGCCGCACATGGCGGTACAGAAAATCACCACTTCGTTTGCGCCGGCAACGTAAGGTAATTGCAGGTATTGGGCAAATTGTGAGTGGCCGCTGGCATAGGCGAAGATGGCGAGGCCGGCGGCAACGAGGACGACGGGGAAGGTCGCAAGGCCGTCCAAGCCGTCGGTGAGGTTGACGGCATTGGATGTGCCGACGATGGTCAGGTAAGACAACACCAAAAAGCCGACCACGCCCAGCGGCAGGGCGATTTGTTTGAAGAACGGGACAATCAAAATATTGTTGGCGGAATTGGCGGCAAGGTAAAACAATGCCAAACTGGCGATAATGGCAACGCTTGACTGCCACACCATTTTGAATTTGGCGGACACGCCGTTGGGGTCTTTATAGACGACTTTGCGCCAGTCGTCGTAAAAACCGAGTGCGCCCGTGGCGAGCAATACGCCCAAGAGAATCCAGATATACGGGTTTGCCCAGTTGCCCCACAACAGGGTGGACACGGTAATGGCGGTCAGAATCAGCGAACCGCCCATCGTCGGCGTGCCGTTTTTGACGAGGTGGGTTTGCGGACCGTCGGTACGCACTGCCTGCCCGCATTTGAGCGCGGTCAGCCTGCGTATCGTCCACGGGCCGAACATCAGGGAAAACGCTAAGGCGGTCAACGCCGCCATGACGGCGCGGAATGTGGTGTATTGAAAAATATTCAGACCGGTTAACCAGTTGCTGAAATGTGCGAGCCATAAAAACATGGGGCTTCCTTTTTTTGTTTTGTCGTTATAGTGGATTAACAAAAACCAGTACGGCGTTGCCTCGCCTTAGCTCAAAGAGAACGATTCTCTAAGGTGCTGAAGCACCAAGTGAATCGGTTCCGTACTATTTGTACTGTCTGCGGCTTCGTCGCCTTGTCCTGATTTTTGTTAATCCACTATACATCGGGCCTGCGCCCGTTTGAGGTTGGCTTGCCGCCCGGCAAGGTTTCGGACGGCTTTTGCAGATTAACGTGCAGGGACTTTCTCAATCACGCAAATTGGGTAACTCCCCGGATTTTTACCGCCGCCCAAGTCTAAACATAAATCTTCATAAAGATACGCCTGCGTCCGCATTCCGGCATAAAACGCGCCGACCAGCGCGGCAATCAGCAATAAGGCTTTAAAAAAACGTCGGCTTTTCATTTTCACTTATCCTCCAATGCCTCGACCACTTCTTCCATCTGCATAAAGCGCGAACCTTTCACCAACACGGTGGCGCGTTCGGGCAAATCGTGGCGCAACACTTGAATCAACGGGTCTTTGGCGGCGAACCACAAACCGTCCGCGCCAAATTTTTCCGCCGCTTCGACGCTGTTGTCGCCGACAAAATAAGCCGCTTCGATGCCTTGGTCGCGGGCATACGCGCCGACTTCGGCGTGCATAGCGGCGGCTTCGTCCTCGCCCAGTTCGCCCAGTTCGCCCATATCGCCCATCACGAAAATACGCGGCGCAGGCATACGCGCCAACACGTCAATCGCAGCTTTCATGCTGTCAGGGTTCGCATTATAAGTATCGTCAATCAGGGTTGCGCCCTTGATTCCGGATTTGACGTTCAGACGGCCTTTGATATTGCTGAAGCCTTTCAAACCTTCCGCCACATCGTTCAAACTCAAACCCGCAGCCAAAGCCAGCGCGGCGGCAGCGGCGGCGTTGTGGACATTGTGGCGGCCGGGAACAGGCAGCACCACGGCGGCGCGCTCATCGCCGCACACCAAATCAAATTCGCACGACAACGGTTTCAGCACAATATTTTCCGCGTGAACATCGCCGCTATCGATGCCGAAAGTGCGCGTATTCAAATTAAGCGTTGCCGTTTTGAAGACAGCCATATTGGCATCTTCTTGAGGAATCAGTGCAATGCCGTCTGAACATAAACCTTGGTAAATCTCGCTTTTCGCTTTGGCAATATCGCCCACTCCGTCGAAACCGCAGCCGACATGGGCGCGCATGGCGTTGTTGACCAATGCGGCATTTGGTTTGGCGATTTGCGTTAAAACCGCCAGTTCGCCGAAATGGTTCATGCCCATTTCAATCACGGCATAGCGGTGTTTTTCGTTTAACTTCAACAAAGTCAGCGGCAATCCGATATGGTTGTTGAAGTTGCCTGCCGTCGCCAACACGGCATCATCGCCGAAACGGCGGCGCAATACCGCAGCCAGCATTTCCTTCACCGTCGTCTTGCCGCCCGAACCGGTAATGCCGAACACAAACGGATTCACATTTTCACGCCACGCCTTTGCCAGCGTTTGCAATGCGGCAAGCGTGTCATCGACTTTCAACGCGCCATCCATTGCAGCACAATCTTCGCGCGAAACCACAACCGCCGCCGCACCAGCAGCCAATACGTCTTCAACAAAATCATGCGCGTCAAACCGCTCGCCCGCCAATGCGAAAAACACATCGCCCGCGCGGATGTCGCGGCTGTCGGTTACGATGCGCGACACGGGTTTGCTTTCAGACGGCATCGGAAGCTTGAGGGCTTGGCAGATGAAATTTAGGTCCAGTGGTTTCATATTTACTTTCGTTAATATTCGGGCGGCGGACACATCGGTAGCGGCTGATTTTTTTATCGCCTGTTTTGCTGTGGTAAAACACAGATTATTTTCCCATTCTCATTCGGCATTTTTTCTGTACGTATCATTTTTTAGACGTATTTTTAGTCGATTTGCCTTTTCCCGCATACCACGGCGCGGGGTCGTCGGGCAGTCCGTCGATAAAGGCAAGGTTATTGCCTTCGCCCTGCACATCGGGAACATTCCCCCAAAAATCATAGCCGTCATCGGGCAACTCGTCGGTTTCGATACCCGTCCAACTGCCGAATCCGCGTAAAAAATTAAACGCGCTGCGCCTCACTTTAATCATTTCGCGCCGCGTGTCATCGGACGAAATTTTAACCAGCGGCACGCCGTAGCTTTGACGCTTCCACGCACCATGTGTCAACGTTCGCTCGCCGCCTTTACCGACATGCATCAAACCGTGGTCGGAAAAGTAAACCAAAGACCAGCTTTCTTTATTTTCATTCAATATCTTAACTGTATCTTCTAAAAATTTATCGGTTTGCGCGATGGTGGAAACATAGCAGGATATTTTTTCAGTTTGATACTGAAACCGCCGCGCATCCTTATCCAAACGTGTGCAAAAATCACTGTGCGAACCCATCAGGTGCATCACAATCAGCCGAGGCTTCGTGCCTGCATTTCCTATCAAAACCCGTTTGAACGCCGGCAACAAAAGGCGGTCGCTCAACCCCGCGCTTTTGCCATAATCACCCCTTTGGGTAAACCACGGATAATCGCTGCGTAGGGCATAGGTGGAAATTTCGTTGGCAAAATGCCCCAACATTCCTTGATTAGACAGCCACGCCGTCCGAAAACCCGCCTGCTTCGCCAAGCTGACGATGTTATTGTTCGGTTCTCCCGGCAGCCCCAAAGTCTGCGGCAGCGAAAGATTCGTCGCGTGGGCGGTCGATTGGTAACCGTTTATCAACAGCCCTTTGGTCTGACTCAAAAAAGGCGTATCGGGCAATGGGAAACCGTAAACATTCATATAATCCGAACGCGCGCTCTCACCGATAACCACAACATAATTTTTATACTTGGGCGCAACATGACGGATATGCCATGTTGACGCTTTTTTTGCTGCTTCCAAAATGTGGGCGCGCTTGGCGGCATATTGTGCCGGCGCGGAAGCCAAATCGTAATACAGGTCGAAAATATTCAACAACAGGCCGGCATCAGGTTCTCGCAAATCTTTATCGCTGGCGATTTTATCCATCACCGCGCAGGACAAAATCAAAGTCAATAATATAGTCAGCCATATTTTGCTGCGGCGTTTATAGTTTTTTACGTCAGCAAATACCCCCCCCCGATACACAATATTTCCAAACTGTCAAGCCAAAAATGAAAAATAATGCCTGCACAAAATAAAGCGACCCGGGAAGATTGCCGACAAATTCACGCGCCTCGGCAGGATTGCTTTCCAATATCGAACCGACTATCTGATAAGACGGCGCACCATACAGCCAGCCGACCGGCAAATATAGGGCGGTTGTGCCGACGTAAATCAGTAAAACAACTGAAGAAACGCGCGGGAAACCGCGTGCCAATAATAATAAAAATACAACCGAAGCCAAAGCACCCACGGCAGAATAACGGTAGCCGTATTCATATTCCAAGTGATAACCTGATGCGATGGCCGCGCCAAAACAAAAGGCTAAAAGCGCGCAAATGCCCAATGTATTTTTTAATGTCTGATTCATATTTTTTATTCGGGCGGATTGTTTCATACGATGCCGTCCGAATATCCCATTATTTACGAGTTAACAAAGCCTGTCCGACGATTTCAAGATCGGAAAAACGGTGCTTCACGCCTTGTACATCCTGATAGTTTTCATGCCCTTTGCCGGCAATCAGGATGATGTCGTTTGCGGCGGCTTGTTCAACCGCATAACGGACGGCGGCGGCACGGTCGGCTTCGACGCATTCGGGCGCGGGAACGGCAGGCAGGATGTCGTTGATGATGTCGTGCGGATTTTCCAAACGCGGGTTGTCGCTGGTGACGACGACTTTATCCGCGCCCTGTACGGCTGCCGCGCCCATCAGCGGGCGTTTGCCGCGATCGCGGTTGCCGCCGCAACCGAATACGCACCATAAAGCCGCACCCTGCGGTTTGATTTCCTGCAAGGTGGCGAGTGCTTTTTCCAATGCGTCGGGCGTGTGGGCATAATCGACAACGACCAAGGGCTTGCCGCTGTTCATGATGCAGTCCATGCGCCCTGAAGCGGGACGGATTTTTGCCAGCACATCCAATACCTTATCAAGCGGATAGCCGTTGGCGCACAGCAAGGCGATGCAGGCGGCGAGGTTTTGCGCGTTGAACCGTCCGAGCAGGCGCGTGCGGCATTTCCCTTCGCCCCACGGGGTTTGGAATACGGCTGCTATGCCGTCTGAAGAGGCGGTAAAGTCGGTAATGCGGATGTCGGCGTGTTCGCTGAAACCATAGCTGTAAACGGCCAAATCGGGACAGTCTTTTTTCAGACGACCTACGAGTTCCGCGCCGTATTCGTCATCCACGTTGATGACTGCGTGTTTCAAGCCGTGCCAGTAAAACAGGCGCGACTTGATGGCACCGTAGGCTTCCATCGTGCCGTGGTAGTCGAGGTGGTCGCGGGTGAGGTTGGTAAAGATTGCGCTGCGGAATGACACGCCGTTGACGCGCGACTGGTCAAGCCCGTGGCTGGAGACTTCCATCGCGGCGACTGTTGCGCCTTGTTGACGGAAACGGTAGAGCAGGGTTTGGACATCGACGGGGGCGGGTGTGGTATGCGTGGTTTCTTCCAATGCACCCCAAAAGCCGTTGCCGACCGTGCCGACAATGGCGGTTTTTTCGCCCAACAAATCGGCAGCTTGCGCCAGCCATTGTGTGATGGAGGTTTTGCCGTTGGTTCCGGCTACGCCCCAAACTTTGAGGCCGTCTGAAACGTTGCCGTAAACTTGCGCCGCCAATATGCCGGCACGGTGTTTCAAATCTTTGATGCCTTGATTGGGGACTTTCCATTCGGGATTCCACGCAAATTTGCCGTCGTCGTCCCAAAAAACAAAAGCCGCGCCGTTGGCAACGGCGGCGGGGATATAACTGCGTCCGTCGGCATATTCGCCCGGACAGGCAACGAAAATATCGCCTTGTTTGATTTGGCGGCTGTCTGAATGCAACAAACGCCCTGCCGCGTTTGCACACGACAGAGTCGGGATGCCGGTTTCAGCCAAAGGGGTTAACTTGCTGAACATAAAACAATCTCGTTGATACTCGGATTAAGACGGTGTTTTGACGGCTGCGGCGGTCAGTGGCTTGGTCGGGGAAATGCCCAAGATGTTCAGGCTGCCGCCCATAATTTTTTTGAAGGGCGGCCCTGCCACTACGCCGCCGTAATAACCGTGGGCAGTCGGTTCGTCAATGGTTACCGCCACAATCACACGGGGATTTTTGGCGGGGGCAAAACCGATAAAGGTAGCGATGTGTTTGTTGTCGGCATAACGCCCGTTGACGAACTTGCGCGCCGTGCCGGTTTTCGCGCCGACATCGAAACCGTCCACCGCACCCGCCGTACCGGTGCCGCCCGGCTCGGTTACGGAAACCATCAGATTGCGTACCTCGCGCGCGGTCGATTCTTTGAATATGCGTTTGCCTTGCGGCGCAACCGCCTGTTTTTCAAAGCTGACCGGCAGTAAAACGCCGTCGTGCGTCAGTGCGGTATAGGCGCGCGCCAATTGCAGCAGGCTCAATTGCAGGCCGTAACCGAAAGACATCGTCGCCTGTTCGATAGGCCGCCACCTGCGCCAATTTCTCAACAAACCTGCAGTTTCGCCCGGAAAGCCCGAGTGCATACGCACACCGATGCCCAACTCATGATAGAAGTCATACATTTCTTCGGCACCGAAACGCGCAGACAGTTTGCTTGTGCCGACGTTGGACGATTTCTGCATGATGCCGCGCACATCCAAAGAGGGGTAAACATGGGTATCGCGCACGGGAGACGGTCCGATTTTATAAGGCTGCGTATTCAGCCGTTCGTTCAAATCGGTTTTGCCCGCATCCAATGCCTTCGCAATCACAAACGGTTTGATTGCCGAACCGGGTTCGATCATATCGGTTACGGCACGGTTGCGCCGCTGTTCGCTGTCTGCCCGGCCGGGCCTGTTGGGATCGTAGGCGGGCGTATTGGCCAAGGCGAGGATTTCCCCCGTGCGGGCATCCAAAACCACCACCGTTCCGGCTTTTGCCTGATGGTATTCGACCGCCTTGTTCAACTCTTCATAGGCCAAGGTCTGAATCCTCTGATCGAGGGAAAGGATGATGTCTTTGCCGTTTTTCGGGGCTTTATTGCGCGGGGAGTCCAAGCTGTCCACAATATTGCCCTGCCGGTCCCGCAAAACGACTTCCGCGCCGTCTTCGCCATGCAGGCTGTCTTCAAGCGAAAGTTCCAAACCTTCCTGACCTTTGCCGTCAATATCGGTAAATCCGATGACGTGTGCAAACAGGTTGCCCATCGGGTAATGGCGTTTTAATTCTTTTTCAAATACAAAGTTTTCCAAACCCAAGGCTTTGACCTCTTCGGCAACCTTGGGATCGAGCTGCCGCTTAATCCAGATAAACGACTTGCCTTTCTGTTCGAGCTTGTTCCTCAAAACATCAACCGGCACATCGACAAGCTCGGACAGGCGTTCCAATTGTGCGGCAGACGGCATTTCCTTCATCTCTTTAGGCACGGCAAACAGGGACTCCGTCGGCGCACTCAACGCCAAAACCGCACCGTTCCGGTCCGAAACCGTACCGCGTGTAGCCGGCAATGTTTGAGTCCGCACAATCCGGTTGTCGCCCTGTTCTTTCAAAAAGTTATACGTTACCGTCTGCAGATACAGTCCGCGAGCAATCAGACCGGCAAACAAGACCGCTATTGCCATCAGGACGAAGCTGATCCGTCCGTTACTGGTCATCGGCTTTTTGACCTGCTCTTCTTTGGGCAGCATCCGAGGCTTATATTCGCTCTTAATCAACATTTTTACTTCTCGTTATTATTATCCTGACGCAGGAATCCGATTCCGGCACACAGGCTGCTTCTATCTTTGATGCTCCACCATAAAGGTATTGCCCGAAACCGGCGGATGGAGGTTTTGTTTTTCTGCCGCCGCCCTGATCGCTTCGTGGTTCGCCAAACGCGCCTGTTGCAGCCTCATTTGCGCATAATCCTGCTCCAAGGCGATTTCCTGTTTTTTCGCCTTATCCAAAGCTGTGAAATTGAGCCTGTACTGGTTTTGCTGCATCACAACGGAAAAAGCGGAAACGCACACCGCAAGCAGCAGAAGGAAATTCAATTTGTTCATTGCCATTCAGACGTTTTTCTCTGTGATTGTTCCGGTATCGGACCGGCAGTCCGCTCCGCCACACGCAAAACCGCACTTCTCGCCCTCGGATTGGCGGCAATTTCCGCCTCACCCGGCTTTAATGCCCTGCCCACGATTTTCAGGGGCAGCTCGGGCAAATCCGCTTCCCTGACCGCCGCCCAGCGCGGCAGGGGCGCGTGTTGCGAATATTTTTTGACAAACTGCTTCACAATGCGATCTTCCAACGAATGGAAAGCAATGACCGCCAAACGTCCGCCCTCTTTCAGACGACACATGACCTGCGGCAATACTGCCCCTACTTCTTCAAGCTCGCGGTTAATAAAGATGCGGACCGCCTGGAAGGTGCGCGTCGCAGGATCCTGCCCCCGCTCGCGAGTACGGACGTTTTGTGCCACGATCTGCGCCAGCTTGCGGGTTGTATCGATTGGACTTTCCGCCCGTTGCGCAACAATGGCGCGCGCAATCCGGCGGCTAAACCGCTCTTCACCATAATTCTTGATTACCTCGTGCAAATCCTGTTCCGACGCAACCGCTATCCACTCTGCGGCAGACATACCGCGCGTCGTATCCATACGCATATCCAAAGGGGCATCGAAACGGAAGCTGAAACCGCGGCTGCCGTCATCGATTTGCGGGGACGAAATCCCCAAATCAAACAGCGCACCGTCCACCTTGCCGATACCCAAACCGTCCAATGCCGTCTGAAACGAAGCAAAACCGCCATGCACGACACCGACCCGTTTGTCCGAACGCGCCAGCTCTTCTGCCACAGCAATCGCCTGCGGGTCTTTGTCGAAAACAATCAACCGCCCCGCATCGCCCAAACGCGACAAAATCAGCCGGGAATGCCCTCCCCTGCCGAACGTACCGTCCACATAGACACCGTCTTCGCGCACGGCAAGCGCATCCACCGCCTCATTCAGCAAGACCGTGATATGCCGGTAACTTTCTGCTCCACTCACAATTGCAAATCCGTCTGACTCAACTGGAAGGCAAGTTCGTCAGGATCGTCATCCAAAGCCTGAACCATCTCAGCCTCCCACTGCTCGCGACCCCAAAGCTCCAAACGGTTGGCACGACCGACCAAAACGACTTCACGGTCGAAATCCACCCTCTTCCTCAGTCCGGCAGAAACCAGCACCCGGCCGGCGCTGTCCCATTCCAAAATTTCCGCGTTATGCAGCAAAAGATTTTGAAACCGCCGCAAAACAGGGTTATCCGCCACTTTTAAGTTTAAAAGTTGCGCCGCAACCTTTTCCCACTCCGCAACAGGGTACATCAACAGCTTGTGTTTCGACTCGAGCGTTACCACTACGGCAGGCGTATAGAGGCGCGACAGAATGTCACGGAATTTGGCAGGAACAGCCAACCGCCCCTTACTGTCGATGCTTAATTCGTGTGCGCCGCCGAACATGACATGTCCCAAGCCGAAATCAAAATCACAAGGGTAAAAGAGACACTTTGCCCCACAATTCCCCACCAATCGACACTATAAGAAATTTTAAACACTCGGTCAAATCAGGGCATGAAAACTCATTAACATATCTGAAATTTTTATTCCTTTTAAAAACAATAAGATAAAAAATGACGACAACGGCACGGCGGGTGCGGTACAGAATAATCGAACCAATAAACAACTATATATGATTAATTTAATAATATAAACACAATATATAGTATTAAGATAAAGCCATGACAGCACCCGTACCAACGTGTAATATGTCGGGAAATCCAATAAATTTACACAAGCTAACACTTATCATGCCCCTCCCCTCTCCCGAAGCACGGCAATTCTCGCTCAAACTGCAAACCCTCATTGCCGAAAAAATCGGCAAACACGGCAACTGGATTCCATTTTCACGTTTTATGGAATTGGTTTTATACGCTCCGCAATACGGCTACTACACCGGCGGCAGCCATAAAATCGGCAATACCGGGGATTTTATTACCGCACCGACCCTCACCTCTCTGTTTGCACAGACACTGGCACGCCAACTTCAAGAACTTCTATCCCAAACGGCGGGCAATATCTATGAATTCGGCGCGGGAACCGGACAGCTTGCCGCCGATTTGTTGGGCAGCATTTCGGACGGCATCAGCCGTTACTATATTATTGAAATATCGCCGGAGCTGGCAGCACGTCAGAAAAACCTGATTCAAGCACGCGCACCGGAAGCATCTCAAAAAGTTGTCCACTTGACCGCACTTCCCGAAGCGTTTGACGGCATCATCATCGGCAACGAAGTACTCGATGCCATGCCTGTCGAAATCGTCCGTAAAAATGAAGGCGGCTCATTCGAGCATGTCGGCGTTTGCCTAGATAATGACCGTTTTACCTATTCGGCACGACCGCTGCACGACTTGCAGCTATCTGCCTTGGCTTCCCTCTATTTTCCTCAAACAGATTATCCCTATACCAGCGAACTACATCCGCAACAATATGCCTTTATCCGCACCCTTGCCTCAAGACTCGAACACGGCTGCATGATATTCATCGACTACGGTTTTGATGCAGCGCAGTATTACCACCCTCAACGCAATCAAGGTACTCTGATCGGACACTACCGACATCACATTATCCACAATCCTTTTGACTTCATCGGATTGGCCGACCTGACCGCACATGTCAACTTTACCGACATTGCACAAGCAGGGACGGATGCCGGATTAGATTTGATAGGTTACCTTCCCCAATCCCATTTCTTATTGAACTTGGGCATTACCGAGCTATTGGCACAGACGGGGAAAACGGATTCGGCAGCCTACATCTGTGAAGCTGCTGCCGTTCAGAAACTGATTGACCAGCATGAAATGGGCGAACTGTTTAAAGTCATCGCATTCGGAAAAAATATCGGCATCGACTGGGCAGGATTCCGCTTCGGCGACATCTGCCACAAACTCTAACCCTCATGCCGCCTGAATCCGCTTCAGACGGCATAAACTTTTTAACATTTAAAAACAGTCAACTAATTCAAAATTAAAAAATACGGCTTGTCAAAAAAACAGAAAAACATATAATAGCGTCTTCACGAAACGGCGAATTAGCTCAGTCGGTTAGAGCAGAGGAATCATAATCCTTGTGTCCGGGGTTCGAGTCCCTGATTCGCCACCAAATTTTCGGGGGTATAGCTCAGTTGGTAGAGCGCTTGCATGGCATGCAAGAGGTCAGCGGTTCGATCCCGCTTACCTCCACCAGATAAAAAAGCACAGACCGTAAAAAGGTATGTGCTTTTTTATTGCCTGATTGCCAGCAAATAAAGAATAAACCACTGCCTTCAAAACAGGCAATCGACTTTAAACCTATCGCCCCGCCTGTCCTGATTTTATAGTGAATTAAATTTAAACCGGTACAGCGTTGGCTCGCCTTGCCGTACTATCTGCGGCTTCGTCGCCTTGTCCTGATTTTTGTTAATTCACTATATCAGCCCGCCAGACAAACCCGACCCGAATAATGTCTTCAGGTCGGGTTTATGGTTTCATTCCCAACTTATCCAGCCTGACAGCCACAATATAATGATGGCAATACCAAAAACAATGCGGTAATAGGCAAAAGGAATATAATTTTTCTTGGAAACAAACCTCAGCAACGCTTTTACCGCTACCAAGCCTGAAACAAAGGCAGCAATAAAGCCTATCAGAATCAAACCGACATCATGCAGGGTGAAAAATCGGTAATGTTTCAGGACATCATAAGCCGTTGCGGCAACCATCATCGGCACAGCCAAGAAAAACGAGAATTCTGTCGCAGTTTTCCGTTCGATGCCCCAAAGCATCCCGCCCATAATCGTACTGCCCGAACGGGACGTACCCGGAACCAGTGCAAACACTTGGGCAACGCCGATCATCAAGGCATCAATCGGACGCAATGCATCAACATCGGCAATTTTAGGCTCTGCTCGGCTTTGGCGTTTCTCCACCCACAAAATAAAAAAACCGCCCAAAACCAGCATGACTGCAACACTCAAGGGGTTAAACAGATACTCTTTGATTTGTTTGCCGAACAACAGCCCCATCACGGCGGCAGGTATAAAAGCAATGGCAAGATTAAGGACGAAGCGGTTGGCTTTCCGGTCTTTTCCCAAGCCGTGCAACACATTGCTGAAACGTTGCCGGTATTCAAACACTACCGCCAAAACTGCACCGAGCTGGATGGCAATTTCAAAAACCTTGTGATTGCTGTGAAAACCAATCAGATTGCCGAACACAATCAAATGTCCGGTGCTGGAAATCGGTAAAAATTCGGTAAAACCTTCTACCAAGCCCATCATCAGGGCTTTCAGGACAATCAGAAAATCCATTGCTTGCGCTTCTTTCGGATACGGGAGTTCGGCTATTTCTGTACAGCAGGGGTCTGACGCTTGCGTTCTTCCCTGACTTTGGCAACCAATTCTTTAATCGTATGAACGCCGCCGTCAAAGCCGTTATTGAAGATAACGCGGTATTTTCCGCCGACAATAACGGTCGGCGTGCTGTCGATGCGGTATTGTTCCGTCAGTTTCTGCATTTTTAATGCGGCGGCGGCAGCTTCGGGGGAATCATAGGCGCGCATCAGTTTTTTGCCGTCAAAGCCTTTTTGAGACAAAGCCCATTTTCCGGCAACCGACCTGTTTTCCAAGCGGATTTTTTGTTCGTAAACTGCTTTAAACACAGCAGGGTTTGCCTGATATTTCAAACCCGACAAATTGACGGCAGCCGCCATCCTAGCCAAACCGAGCATTTCAGGCTGCCAGACCACGTGCTCCGTCCTCAAATAGGCATCAGACGGCAATGCCTTGCCCAGTTTCAATAACAAAGGATCGAAATGATGGCAATGTACGCAGAAATAGCCGAAAAATTCCAAAACCTCAATTTTACCCGACTGTTCTTGAGGAATGGGTTTATCCAACACAAGATAGTCTTCCCCTTCCGTCAGGGCATATGCCTGCGCGGACAACACTGCCGACAGCAGCAGCGGCAACAGATGTTTGAGCTTCATAATTATTTGCTTTCGATAGAACGGATCAGGCTGGCGACTTCATGTTTTTTCAACTCGTCCTGCATTTTTTTCACCGCATCGGCAGACATATTGCCGCTTTGCACCCGGTAAAGCGTTTTATGTCCCGCCTGATAACCGACCACCTTGGAAGATATGCCCAAGATTGCCAGTTTGGCACGCTGCCCTTCCGCGCTCTGACGGTCGGCATACGCGCCCATTTGCAGATAATGCGTTGCTTCCGCCTTGTCGGACGTTTTCATTTTCTGCACTTCTTTGGCGGCGGCACTGCGCGCTTTTTCGATGCTGCCGCTGTTGAGGATTTGTTCCGGGGTTGGTTTGGGTGCAACTTTTTCCTTCGCCGCCTTTTTCTCTTCTTTTGAAGCTTTTTTCTCTGTTTCTTTAGACGGTTTTACCGCTTGTTTTTTAACCGTTTCGGCATCTTTCTTCTGCGCTTTTTCCCTGACGGTTTGTTCACGCTCTTCCGTCAGCGCTTTCTTACGCACTGCCTGTCCGTCCGGCTCTTCCCGTTCCGGCTCGCCCGCCTTTTCTTCAACCTCGTCGGCTTTATCGGCAACGGGCTGCTTGTCGGCAGCTTTTTCCGCATCCGACTGCTCTGCCTCTGTCGCAGCATCCGGTTCGGACAAGGCGTTTTGATCGGCCGGTTCAGGTTGGATGTCTTCCTTAGGCTGGTTTTTCGGTTTCAGGATTTCCGTTTCTGCAGGCTGCTTCGACGAAGCCGGGATTTTGAACGCATTTTGACCGCTCTGGTTCAGATAAAACAAAATACCGGCAATAATGACCGTCGCCAGTATCAAACCGAAGAAAAAACCGGACAGACCTTTTCCGGATTGGGAAAATTTGTTCATAAACATACCTTAATGTGTTTCAGACGGCATTAACGCCGTTTGCTTACGGGCGGATATTCTAACAATATCGCCATATTTGGGCAAAACCTGCTTCCATTCCCATTCCTATAAAGCACGACGGAAACCTATGGCTTTCATGACGTGGCTTCTGCCGACTTCTTCGTCGCCCGCCAAATCCGCCAATGTACGCGCCACGCGCATAATGCGGTGGAAGCTGCGGGCGGAAAGGGAGAGTTTTTCCAGCAGGCCGCCCAATGCTTCCTGCGCTTCTTTTTGAATGCGGGCGGATGTGTCGAGTTCACTGACACTCAAGGCGGCATTCACTTTGCCTTGCCGTGCGTATTGTTTGTCTCTAGCGGCGATAACGCGTTCCAAAACGGACGCGCTGCTTTCCCCTGCTTCCTGCTGCATCAGTTCGGCGGCGGACAGGCTCGGGACTTCGATGGTCAAATCGATGCGGTCGAGCAGCGGCCCGGAAATCTTGCTGCGGTAACGCGCGACGCTTTCGGGCGTGCAGCGGCAGGGTTTGACGGGATGCCCGAGATAACCGCACGGGCAGGGGTTCATGGCGGCAACAAGTTGGAATTTGGCAGGATAGACGGCTTGGCGCGCCGCGCGGGAAATGTGGATTTCGCCGTTTTCCAACGGTTCGCGCAAAACTTCCAAAACTTTGCGGTCAAACTCGGGCAGCTCGTCCAAAAACAAAACGCCGTGGTGCGCCAATGAAATTTCGCCCGGACGCGGATCCGAACCGCCGCCGACCATAGCCGCCGCGCTGGCGCTGTGATGCGGACTGCGGAAAGGACGGTTGCTGTCGAGTTGTTGTTGGTGGTTGGGCAGGAGCGAACGCAATGCCCAAACTTCTACCAATTCGTCTTCGGTCAGCGGCGGCAGGATGCCGGGCAGCCGTTGGGAGAGCATAGACTTGCCCGTTCCCGGCGGACCCATCATCAAGAGGCTGTGTCCGCCTGCGGCAGCGATTTCCAAAGCAAGGCGCGCGGTGTGCTGACCTTTCACATCGCACAAATCAGGTTGTCCGCCATGTTCAAACGGCATCTGAGGAACTTGGCATTCGGTTTGCGCCAAAGGTTCGATGCCGTTCAAATGGGCGGCGACTTCGCCCAAAGAGCGCGCGCCGTAAACGGTAATGCCGCGCATCACGGCGGCTTGTCCTGCATTTTCTTCAGGCAAAACAAATGCACGTTTTGCCTGCATACCCTGCCACGCCATCGCCAACGCGCCACGCACGGGGCGCAACAGCCCCGACAGTGCCAATTCCCCCGCAAACTCGTATTCCTCCAGTTTTTCGGGCGCAACCTGCCCCGATGCGGCAAGGATGCCGATTGCAATCGGCAAATCGAAACGCCCCGACTCTTTGGGCAGGTCGGCGGGGGCGAGGTTGACGGTAATTTTTTTGGCGGGGAATTCAAAACCGCTTTGAATAATGGCGGCACGGACACGGTCGCGACTTTCCTTTACTTCCATATCGGGCAGTCCGACGATGTTGAAATGTGGCAGGCCGTTGGCAAGGTGGGCTTCCACTTCGACCAACGGCGCATTCATACCGCTCAAGGCGCGGCTGTAAACCAAGGCAAGCGACATATTTCAGACGACCTTATTCGCCGGCTTCGGTTTGCTGCCTGATTTCGGCGACGGCTTCTTCGGCAGCGGCTTCAGCCGCTTCCAATGCTGCCCGTTCGGGATTTTGCGCGGCTTCGAGTTTTTCCAAACGCGCTTCCAAAGCCGCCAGTTTGGTACGGGTTTTGATTAAAACCTGCTGCTGGATGTCGAATTCTTCGCGCGTAACCAGATCCATACGGTTGAACGCGCCGCCCAGCATCGCCTTAATATTTTTTTCCACATCTTTGGCAGGGCTGTTGGCGATGGTTTCGCTGATTTTCGAGCCGACTTCCTCAAAAAGCTGCTTGCCGAACATAATCTGTATCCTTCCTGAACATATCAAATTCAATCGGCTATTGTATAAGGAAAAATGCCGTCTGAAAACGGGCGGCGGATAATCGGCAAAACATACCGCGCCTCCTTTGCGGTTGCTAAATTACACCTCAAAACACCTGCCGCCTGAAAACGGATTTCATATTCCGCGCAACGCCCGATTACAAGACACTACAAAACAATATGCTGTTTTAAATGATTTTTCCGACGCGCATCGTTTCAAACTCGGCTTTTTAAGCCATTAAGTGCTTTGCAAACAACAGAAATTGGGTTATCCTGAAACGGATTATTTACAATTTCATATAGTTTTATTACATATCTTATTGTGATTGAAGATAATTTATCCGAATCCCCCTTTCGGGTATCCGGATTTTCCGTTGTACTTTTATTAGAAAAACATTTCAGGCGCAAGTTGCTTGCAATTTCAAAGCCTGTAATTCTGAAGTTTTAGACGAGGAATAGCACATGAATCCCATGTACATTACTTTTGCAATCTATCTGGTTGCAGTCCTTCTCATCGGGCTTGCCGCCTATTTTTCTACGCGCAATTTCGACGATTATATTTTGGGCGGGCGCAGCCTAGGCCCGTTTGTTACCGCGATGTCGGCAGGCGCGTCCGATATGTCCGGCTGGCTTTTGATGGGTCTGCCGGGCGCGATTTATTTGAGCGGTTTGAATGAGGCTTGGATTGCCATCGGCCTCTTGGTCGGCGCGTATTTCAACTGGCTTTTGGTGGCGGGCCGTCTGCGCGTACATACCGAATACGCCAACAACGCGCTGACGCTGCCGGATTATTTCTTCCACCGCTTTGGCGCGGGCGGACACTTGATGAAAGTGGTTTCCGCACTGATTATCCTGTTTTTCTTCACGATTTATTGCGCCTCGGGCATTGTGGCGGGCGCAACCCTGTTCCAAAGCCTGTTTGAAGGTATGACTTACAATCAGGCAATGTGGCTGGGCGCGGGCGCGACCATCGCCTATACCTTCTTGGGCGGCTTTTTGGCGGTAAGCTGGACGGATACGCTGCAGGCTTCTTTGATGATTTTCGCGCTGATTTTAACGCCTGTGATGGTCTATCTGGGCTTGGGCGGCGCGGAACAGATGTCTGCCGCGATTCAAAGTGTCGCCGCAGGCACGGGCAAAGAATACGGCAGCCTGTTTGCCGGTACGACCGTCATCGGCATCATTTCCACCGCCGCATGGGGCTTGGGCTATTTCGGACAGCCGCACATTTTGGCGCGCTTTATGGCGGCCGAAAGCGCGAAATCGCTGGTATCCGCACGCCGCATCGGTATGACTTGGATGGCGTTGTGCCTTGCGGGCGCGGTAGCGGTCGGTTATTTCGGCATTGCGTATTTCGGTGCAAATCCCGACAAAGTTTCTTCTATGAGCGGCAACCACGAACGCATCTTCATCGCGCTTTCCACCCTGCTGTTCAACCCTTGGATTGCCGGCATTATTTTGAGCGCGATTTTGGCGGCGGTGATGTCCACCCTGTCCTGCCAGCTTTTGGTTTGCTCCAGCGCGATTACCGAAGACTTCTACAAAGGCTTTTTGCGTAAAAACGCGCAACAGTCGGAATTGGTATGGGTCGGCCGCCTGATGGTCTTGGCGATTGCCGTGATTTCCATCCTGATTGCTTCCGATCCGAACAGCAAAGTATTGGGACTGGTGTCTTACGCGTGGGCAGGTTTCGGCGCGGCATTCGGCCCGATTGTGATTCTGTCCGTATTGTGGAAACGCATCACTGCCTACGGCGCGTTGTCGGGTATGGTTGCAGGTGCGTTAACCGTAGTCGTATGGGCGGAATGGGTGAAAAAACCGGCTCAAGCGGCAGGAGAAAGCGGCTTGTTGACGATGTACGAAATCGTGCCGGGCTTTATTGTTTGCTTGATCGTTGCCGTGTTGGTTTCCCTGTTCAACAAAGAACCTTCGCGCGAAACCCAAGAACGCTTTGAAAAAGCCGACGCAGATTACCGCGCCACCCGATAAACCCCTTTCAGACGGCACGGCATCCCGGTTCGTGCCGTCTGAACCCGTTTCCGGGTCAAACACAAATAAACCTTGCCTGCATACAGGCCTTATTTGTGTTTTACCCGTTTCATTTTCAAAGAAACGGAAGCACCTACCCTGCCCGCATTTGAAGCCTTGTATTTCATCTGCGGATTTATTACGATATTACCGTATTCAGGCCGCACCGATGCCGCCTGCCCCCCGAAAAACTTTGGAGAATCCAAAAAATGTTTCATTTTGCATTTCCGGCACAAACTGCCCTGCGCCAAGCGATAACCGATGCCTACCGCCGTAATGAAATCGAAGCCGTACAGGATATGTTGCAACGTGCACAGATGAGCGACGAAGAGCGCAACGCCGCCTCCGAGCTTGCCCGCCGTTTGGTTACCCAAGTCCGCGCCGGCCGCACCAAAGCCGGCGGCGTGGATGCGCTGATGCACGAGTTTTCACTCTCCAGCGAAGAAGGCATCGCGCTGATGTGTCTGGCAGAAGCCCTGCTGCGTATCCCCGACAACGCCACGCGCGACCGCCTGATTGCCGACAAGATTTCAGACGGCAACTGGAAAAGCCATTTGAACAACAGCCCTTCCCTCTTCGTCAATGCTGCCGCCTGGGGCCTGCTGATTACCGGCAAACTGACCGCCACAAACGACAAACAAATGAGTTCCGCACTCAGCCGCCTGATCAGCAAAGGCGGCGCACCGCTCATCCGCCAAGGCGTAAATTACGCCATGCGGCTTCTGGGCAAACAGTTCGTAACCGGACAGACCATTGAAGAAGCCCTGCAAAACGGCAAAGAACGCGAAAAAATGGGCTACCGCTTCTCCTTCGATATGTTGGGCGAAGCCGCCTACACCCAAGCCGATGCCGACCGCTACTACCGCGACTATGTCGAAGCCATCCACGCCATCGGCAAAGATGCGGCAGGACAAGGCGTTTACGAAGGTAACGGTATTTCCGTCAAACTTTCCGCCATCCATCCGCGCTACTCGCGCACCCAACACGGCCGCGTGATGGGCGAACTGTTGCCGCGCCTGAAAGAGCTGTTCCTTTTGGGTAAAAAATACGATATCGGTATCAACATCGATGCCGAAGAAGCCAACCGTCTGGAGCTGTCTTTGGATTTGATGGAGGCTTTGGTTTCAGACCCTGACTTGGCTGGCTACAAAGGTATCGGTTTCGTTGTCCAAGCCTACCAAAAACGTTGTCCGTTCGTTATCGACTACCTGATCGACCTTGCCCGCCGCAACAACCAAAAACTAATGATCCGCCTCGTCAAAGGCGCGTATTGGGACAGCGAAATCAAATGGGCGCAAGTGGACGGCTTGAACGGCTATCCGACCTACACCCGCAAAGTCCACACCGACATCTCCTACCTCGCCTGCGCGCGCAAACTGCTTTCCGCGCAAGACGCGGTATTCCCGCAATTTGCCACCCACAACGCCTACACTTTGGGCGCAATCTACCAAATGGGTAAAGGCAAAGATTTTGAACACCAATGCCTGCACGGTATGGGCGAAACCCTGTACGACCAAGTCGTCGGCCCGCAAAACTTAGGCCGCCGCGTGCGCGTGTACGCCCCAGTCGGCACACACGAAACCCTGCTCGCCTACTTGGTGCGCCGCCTGTTGGAAAACGGCGCGAACTCGTCTTTCGTCAACCAAATCGTCGATGAAAACATCAGCATCGACACGCTCATCCGCAGCCCGTTCGACACCATCGCCGAACAAGGCATCCACCTGCACAACGCCCTGCCGCTGCCGCGCGATTTGTACGGCAAATGCCGTCTGAACTCGCAAGGCGTGGACTTGAGCAACGAAAACGTATTGCAGCAGCTTCAAGAACAGATGAACAAAGCCGCCGCGCAAGACTTCCACGCCGCATCCATCGTCAACGGCAAAGCCCGCGATGTCGGCGAAGCGCAACCGATTAAAAACCCTGCCGACCACGACGACATCGTCGGCACAGTCAGCTTTGCCGATGCCGCGCTTGCCCAAGAAGCGGTTGGCGCAGCCGTTGCCGCGTTCCCCGAATGGAGTGCGACACCTGCCGCCGAACGCGCCGCCTGCCTGCGCCGTTTTGCCGATTTGCTGGAGCAGCACACCCCAGCACTGATGATGCTTGCCGTGCGCGAAGCAGGCAAAACGCTGAACAACGCCATTGCCGAAGTGCGCGAAGCCGTCGATTTCTGCCGCTACTACGCAAACGAAGCCGAACATACCCTGCCTCAAGACGCAAAAGCCGTCGGCGCGATTGTCGCCATCAGCCCGTGGAACTTCCCGCTCGCCATCTTTACCGGCGAAGTCGTTTCCGCATTGGCGGCAGGCAACACCGTCATCGCCAAACCCGCCGAACAAACCAGCCTGATTGCCGGTTATGCCGTTTCCCTCATGCACGAAGCCGGCATCCCGACTTCCGCCCTGCAACTCGTCCTCGGCGCAGGCGACGTGGGTGCGGCATTGACCAACGATGCCCGCATCGGCGGCGTGATTTTCACCGGCTCGACCGAAGTGGCGCGCCTGATCAACAAAGCCCTTGCCAAACGCGGCGACAATCCCGTCCTGATTGCCGAAACCGGCGGACAAAACGCCATGATTGTCGATTCCACCGCACTTGCCGAGCAAGTCTGCGCCGACGTATTGAACTCCGCCTTCGACAGCGCGGGACAACGCTGCTCCGCCCTGCGCATTTTGTGCGTCCAAGAAGACGTTGCCGACCGTATGCTCGACATGATCAAAGGCGCTATGGACGAACTCGTCGTCGGCAAACCGATTCAGCTCACTACCGATGTCGGCCCCGTCATCGATGCCGAAGCACAGCAAAACCTGTTGAACCACATCAACAAAATGAAAGGTGTTGCCAAGTCCTACCACGAAGTCAAAACCGCCGCCGATGTCGATTCCAAAAAATCCACGTTCGTTCGCCCCATCCTGTTTGAATTGAACAACCTCAACGAACTGCAACGCGAAGTCTTCGGTCCCGTCCTGCACGTCGTCCGCTACCGCGCCGACGAACTCGACAACGTCATCGACCAAATCAACAGCAAAGGCTACGCCCTGACCCACGGCGTACACAGCCGCATCGAAGGCACGGTACGCCACATCCGCAGCCGCATCGAAGCCGGCAACGTTTACGTCAACCGCAACATCGTCGGCGCAGTCGTCGGCGTACAGCCCTTCGGCGGACACGGTCTGTCCGGCACAGGCCCCAAAGCAGGCGGTTCGTTCTACCTGCAAAAACTGACCCGCGCCGGCGAATGGGTTGCCCCGACCCTGAGCCAAATCGGACAGGCGGACGAAGCCGCACTCAAACGCCTCGAAGCACTGGTTCACAAACTACCGTTCAACGCCGAAGAGAAAAAAGCCGCAGCGGCCGCTTTGGGACACGCCCGCATCCGCACCCTGCGCCGTGCCGAAACCGTCCTTACCGGACCGACCGGCGAGCGCAACAGCATCTCATGGCACGCGCCCAAACGCGTTTGGATACACGGCGGCAGCACGGTTCAAGCCTTTGCCGCACTGACCGAACTTGCCGCCTCCGGCATACAGGCAGTGGTCGAACCCGACAGCCCCTTGGCTTCCTACACTGCCGACTTGGAAGGTCTGCTGCTGGTCAACGGCAAACCCGAAACCGCCGGCATCAGCCACGTTGCCGCCCTGTCGCCTTTGGACAGCGCGCGCAAACAGGAACTTGCCGCCCACGACGGCGCACTCATCCGCATCCTCCCTTCGGAAAACGGACTCGACATCCTGCAAGTGTTTGAAGAAATCTCTTGCAGCGTCAACACCACAGCCGCCGGCGGCAACGCCAGCCTGATGGCGGTCGCCGACTGATTTTGCCGAAATACCCGGGCGCGGCCCGTGAACCAATGCCGTCTGAAAACCTTTCAGACGGCATTTTTATAATGGATTAACAAAAATCAGGACAAGGCGACGAAGCCGCAGACAGTACAGATAGTAC
>PVMJ01000240.1_pt1 | contig 50874 bp, 46 predicted proteins | sample 1853361 | NCBI WGS metagenome assembly PVMJ01 (sample SAMN08533506, study PRJNA380276) | Synthetic metagenome, whole genome shotgun sequencing project. | isolation source: mock microbial community containing genomic DNA from 20 ATCC strains | collected 2017 | reverse complement strand
CGCCGTACTGGTTTAAATTTAATCCACTATACAAATACAGAAACTCAAGAAAATAACCTTGTGTATTGACCATCTCAAGCAATTCAGAAAAATCAAGAAATTTTCTGACCGTAAACAAACGTTTCCCTAAAAAAACGATGTCTTCAAAAATATCGAACAAATAGAGACCTTTGCAAAAATAGTCTGTTAACGAAATTTGACGCATAAAAATGCGCCAAAAAATTTTCAATTGCCTAAAACCTTCCTAATATTGAGCAAAAAGTAGGAAAAATCAGAAAAGTTTTGCATTTTGAAAATGAGATTGAGCATAAAATTTTAGTAACCTATGTTATTGCAAAGGTCTCAAATAATCATCTTCGGCGTTTTCATTTTTATGGATTAAAACAACACGGGAAAAATCTGTTTTCAGATGCTTGCCCGCTTGATTGTTCGGATTATTGTCCGGAACGACAAAACCGTCCTCAAAATTAAAGCAGACGTTGCGTCCTTCTACCTTTATCTCTGTGCAATAACAATCATGTAGAGAAATGCTATCCGAAAAATTTTTTCTTTGTGTATGCAAAAAAAGTTTTCATTCAAGTACCCATATCTAACGCAAACGTTTACCTGTTTCCCCGTCAATAATCTGACTCGGCGATTTCTGCCTGCCGATTCTCCCACCAACAATCCACACATCGCGTCCGAATTGCCTTCTGACTTCCCTCTCCGTCCGACACGCGCGTTTGCCTGCGCGGTTGCACGAAGTCGAGACCAAAGGCGTTTGCAAAGCCTGACACAAGCGGCGCGCACCTACATGGGCGGGAACCCTGACCGCCAACTTGCTGCGCTGTTTCCCGCGTAACTCGGGTAAGACACAGGATTTGGCGGATAATAGGAACGTTTTAGGGGCGGGCCATTCTTTTCTAAGCATATCCTGAAGATTTTCAGACGGCATTTGAAGTAAAGGCTGCAATTGTTCAAATTGATTCCCGATGACAATCATACCCTTGTGTTGCGGTCTTTTTTTCAAATGCGCCAACTTACCGAGTGCTTTGGCTAATGTCGGAAGACACCCCAAGCCATAACAAGATTCGGTCGGATAAGCGACCAAACCACCTTTTTTCAAATAAACGCTTAACTTACGTTGCGCTGATGCTGCGATAATTCTCGGAAATAACATAATATAAAATACCGTCTGAAGCACATTAGTCATACTTGGCTTCAGACGGCATCATCCTCTTTCTAATTAACGGTTAATCGCTTTATCGGCAATGTCTTTACGGTATTGCATCCCGTCGAAACTGATTTTTTCCAACGCGCCATATGCCTTAGCTTTCGCTTGCGCCACATTATCGCCCAATCCCACAACACACAATACGCGTCCGCCGTTGGTCAATACGTCACCTTTCTCGTTTGCCGTTGTACCTGCATGGAAAACTTTGCCGATTTGGTTGGCAGCATCCAGACCGGAAATAATATCGCCTTTTTTGGGCGTTTCGGGGTAATTTTGCGCCGCCAGTACCACGCCCACGGCAGTTTGCGGGCTCCATTCCGCGGTTACGCTATCGAGTTTGCCGTCTATTGCCGCTTCAACCAAATCCGATAAGTCGCTGTTCAGTCGGCTCATAATCGGCTGGGTTTCAGGATCGCCGAAACGGCAGTTAAACTCAATCGTATAGGGTGCACCGCTTTGATCAATCATCAAACCTGCGTACAGGAAACCGGTGAACTCATGCCCCTCCGCTTTCATCCCTGCTACGGTCGGCAAAATAATTTCATTCATCGCGCGTTCGTACACAACAGGCGTTACCACAGGCGCAGGGCTGTACGCACCCATACCGCCCGTATTCAGACCTTTGTCGCCGTCTAAAAGACGCTTGTGGTCTTGGCTGGTTGCCATAGGCAGTACATTATTGCCATCAACCATGACGATAAAACTCGCTTCTTCGCCTTGCAGGAAATCTTCAATTACAACACGCGCGCCGGCATTGCCCATTTTGTTGTCCAGCAGCATATCATCAATCGCAGCATGCGCTTCATCCAAAGTCATCGCCACAATCACGCCTTTACCTGCCGCCAAACCATCGGCTTTGATAACGATAGGCGCACCTTTCTGATTGACGTAATCATGTGCGGCATCGGCGTTTTCAAAGGTTTGATATTGCGCGGTCGGAATATTGTATTTCGCCATAAATGCTTTGGCGAAATCTTTGGAACTTTCCAACTGCGCCGCATATTGTGTCGGACCGAATATTTTTAGTCCTGCAGCACGGAAATCATCCACAATACCTGCCGCCAAAGGCGCTTCAGGGCCGACGACGGTAAAAACAATATTTTCTTTACGACAGAATTCAATCAAATCCTGATGCGCAGTCAAGTCGATGTTTTGCAACTTGGGTTCAATCGCTGTACCGGCATTACCAGGCGCAACAAATACTGTTTCCACTTTAGGCGACTGCGCCAATTTCCAAGCCAGCGCGTGTTCGCGACCGCCATTACCGATAACCAGCAGTTTCATACCATCTCCTTGACAAATATGTACTTTTAACGAAAACTCGATACAAAGGGACTTTTATCCCATCTGAAGAAATTTTAGTAGAATCAAACAAAAGACCGCTTCATTCCACTCTGCAACCTATTCAACTTATCCATAAATTAAAAAAGGACAAGCAACCATGCAAAAACGTATTGATGAAATCCAAAGCAAATACCGCGAATGGTGTCATTTACTACCGCAACTGGAAGAAGACATCCGCCGTTGGAAACATGTCGTCACTTTAATTCGCGACATGGACAATTTCTATACCCACGAGTATCAGGCGTGTCATCAGGCTATTGAAGACGGGGTAGAACTGGATTTGAGTACGGAAGGCGAATACAGCATTATGAGTGAAGATGCGCTATGGAACGCGCTGGGCGAATTCCATCAATTGGCTTGGTTATATTTGCGCTCCAGCGTCGATGCCTTAGACAAATATACACAAGAAGATTAGTCAGCGAAGAGGTCGTCTGAAATACCATCACAAAGCATTTCAGACGACCTTTCATTCAAAAGGCTTTTCCGTATTTACTTCAATCTGCCGAGTATTCTTCCAAGCCGCAACACAGGCCTCATAATTTACCAACGACAAACTGACCGTCAATCGGCAATCCAACTGCAAATCCCGCTCCAATATATCCGCCTGATATTGTTTGGCAATGCGTATCGCTTCATTCAAAAACGGATATTCACATTTCAGCCAAACAGTTTTTTCAATATTCTTTTCAACTACTTCTGCAACTGCCAACGCTTGAGCCGTCGCCTCTTTGTACGCATGTATCAGACCTGGAACACCTAACAAAGTACCACCGAAATAGCGGACGACCACAACCAAAACGTCGGTAATACCCACCGAATCAATCTGTCCCAAAATTGGTCGTCCAGCACTTCCTGATGGCTCTCCATCATCGTTGGCACGAAATTGCACACCATCCACACCCAAACGATAGGCATAGCACCAGTGTCGTGCTTTATGATGCTCTTCCTTTAACGGATCGAGGTATTTTTTCACATCAGCCAATGTCCGAATCGGATAGGCAAATGCAATAAAACGGCTGCCTTTATCTTTAAACTCAGCCTGCGTCAAGGAAGTAATGGTTTTATAAGTCGTAATCATGCTGAAATGTTTTCAGACGACCTCATTAATAACAAGGTCGTCTGAAAGTTTCACGTGAAACATCAATTTTTCAATACTTCTGTTAATTGTGGAACGATTTCAAATAAATCGCCAACCAATCCGTAATCGGCTACATTGAAAATCGGCGCATCAGCATCTTTATTGATTGCAACAATCACCTTACTGTCTTGCATACCGGCAACGTGTTGAATTGCACCTGAAATACCGATTGCAAAATAGAGTTGCGGCGCAACCACTTTACCGGTTTGTCCGACTTGAGCATCGTTTGGCGCATATTCGGCATCAACTGCTGCACGGGATGCACCGATTGCCGCACCTAAAACATCCGCCAACGGTGTCAGCACTTCATTGAATTTTTCCGCACTACCCAACGCACGACCACCGGAAACAATCACTTTTGCCTGAGTCAGTTCAGGACGATCGGAATGGGAAAGCTGACGGTTAACAAAACGACTCAGGTTTTGGGCAGGGGTTGCTTCAACATTAATTACCTCAGCATTACCACCTTGCGCCGCCACTGCGTCAAAAACCGTCGCACGGAAGGTCAGCACCAATTTTTCTGAATCAGCTTGCACGGTTTCAAATGCATTACCCGCATAAATGGGGCGCACAAAAGTCGTGTTATCCACAATTTCGGTCAAATCAGAAATTTGCGGTACGTCTAATAAGGCTGCTACGCGGGGCAAAAGGTTTTTACCGAATGTGGTTGCCGTTGCTGCAACATAGCGGTAATCGGCCGCCAATTTAACAACCAGCGGAGCCAACTCTTCAGCCAAACCTTCGGCATAATGAGCAGCATCTGCAACCAAAACTTTTTTCACCCCCGCTACTTGCTTCGCGAATTCCACTACAGCAGATGCGCCGTTTCCGGCAACCAATAAATCGACTTTGCCCAGTTTGGCGGCAGCGGTAACAGCATGCAAAGTGGTAGGATTCAACTGTTTGTTGTCGTGTTCGACAATAATCAATACACTCATTTCAGCCTCCTCAAATCACTTTGGCTTCGTTTTTCAATTTTTCAACCAATTCGGCAACGCTTGCTACTTTTACGCCTGCCTGACGCGCCTTAGGTTCGGCAAATTTCACCGTTTTCAAACGAGGTGAAATGTCGGCAACCAAATCGTCAGGAGTCAGTTTTTCCAAAGGTTTTTTCTTTGCCGCCATAATATTGGGGAGTTTGACAAAGCGCGGCTCGTTCAAACGCAAATCCGCGCTGATAACAGCAGGCAGTTTCAATGCGATGGTTTCTTCGCCGCCATCGATTTCCCGCACAATCTGCACTTCGTCGCCTTCAATTTGTACTTTGGACGCGAACGTACCTTGCGCCGCATTCAGCAAAGCTGCCAGCATTTGCGCCACTTGATTGGCATCATCATCAATCGCTTGTTTGCCCAAAAAGAAAATTTGCGGATTTTCTTTGTCCGCAACGGCTTTCAGCAACTTAGCAACGGCCAGAGACTCCAGTTTAGTATCGGTTTCAACATGAATGGCACGGTCGGCACCCATCGCCAAAGCTGTACGCAAGGTTTCTTCGCATTTTTTCTCACCCAAAGAAACCGCTACGATTTCGCTTACTTTTCCGGCTTCTTTCAAACGGACAGCTTCTTCCACAGCGATTTCGTCAAACGGATTCATCGACATTTTGACATTGCCGATATCCACATCCGAACCATCGGCTTTTACACGAACTTTGACGTTGTAGTCCACTACGCGCTTTACTGCGACCAGTGCTTTCATTGAACCCTCCTAAAAAGAACGCTGCTTTCACCATCCAGCGAAACCAAACCTTCTTCCCTATAAAACCAAATCCGTTTTCCTTAAAAACGAATTCATTCAAAAATCTTTCGGATAATGCTTGCCGATTATACCATTTTTAAAGCATTTACTCAGACTAGCGGATATACATTCCTGTATCTAATAAATTGGAAAATATCATGCCGCCATATCAGTTTTAGACGACCCTTTAGCCTTTATCTGCTGCAACACAATCCATCAGCGCTTGATAAACCAAATCTGCGGTCGGAATCTGCCCGATATTGCCCAAATTTTTTGCAATTGGCGAAACCTGAACGCCTGTTTTAATCGGATCGGTATCGGTATAAATGCCGACCACAGGTTTTTCCAAGGCATTTGCCAAATGCAGCAAACCGGTATCCACGCCGACAATTCCGACCGCGTATTTCAGCAGATACGCTGCCTGCAATAAATTTATTTTGTCGCACACAATAGCAAACGGCAGCCCATCTGCAATTTGTTTGGCACGCGTTTTTTCATCTTCATTTCCCCAAGGCAGGTAAATATTGCATTGCTGTTCTTCATTCAACTTTTGCAGCAACGACCGCCAGTTTTCCACAGGCCATAACTTACTGTCCCGACTGGTCGCATGCAAAGCCGCATAATACGGCTGCGCTAAATTTTTCAGACGGCCTGCTTCAGGAACAGTCAAGCCAAATACCTGCGTTTCCGGCATTACATACCCAAATACTTGGGCAAACAGTTCACGGTTGCGCCAAACGGCATTTTTTCCCTTCGGTACAGCGTATGTTTTTACATACGCCAAAGCAGCCCATCCCTCGCGCGCACTGTTTTTATCCAAACCACAAATCGGGGATTTTGCCATTTTAGCGAAACACGCGCTTTTAATCAGACCTTGACTGTCCAATACGAAATCAAATACTTCCTGCCGCAAAGTCTGTTTCAGATGACCCATTTCCCGCCAAGTTTCAGCCCGAAAGAGATGTTTGCGCCATTGCCGCCATTTCATCACATGGATTTTTTTTACAAACGGATGCAGGCGCGCAATATCTGCAAATCCAGCCTCACATAGCCAATGCAGTTCTACATCAGGACATTGTCGCGCCAAATCTTCGATTGCGGGCAAAGTGTGAATTAAATCGCCCATACTAGACAAGCGGACAAGCAAAATTTTCATATTTAGGAAGGGGGTTTCACGTGAAACAATTTTAACTTATTGATTATTAATATATTTATTTATTTCATCAGCGTTTTTTAAGATGATTGCCCCAGCAGAATGCATTTCCTGCCATGCTGTTTCGATGGTTTCCGGCGCAATACCCCGACAAGCCGCTTCATTGACGACAACCTGCCAACGACCGCCTTTGAGTAACTGCAAAACCGTTGTTTTAACACAATAATCCGTAGCTAACCCACCGATAATAACCGTATCCGTATTTTGACAACGCAGCCATTCAATCAGCCCTGTGCTTAGTTTTTCCTCAATATCGTGAAAACACGCGCCGTAAGGATGCAATTCAGGATCAACACCTTTCCAAACGCAATAATCGTATTCTTTAGCAGAAGGCAGCCCGTCCAATAATTCATAGCCGCGCGTACCGACCATCGCATGAGCCACCCAAGTCAAATCCGCATCAGGCAAACCTGTCGGCTTCAACATATCAACAGGGTTATCCACAAGCCATTTCGCTACCATATGATGCGCATCTTTCGTCATCACGCGCAAATCCGCCAAAGCGGCTTGCGCATTCAACTCCTCGACAATCAAATGCCCCTCGTTCACGGGCAGTTCGTCAGGACACAGTGGCGTAAACGTTTTTTGTGCATCAACATCAATGGAAACAATCATCTCATTATTTCAACGCGATTAAAATGCCCTGTATTATAACAAATTACTGCCCAAAAGCGGTAAAACCGATTGTGATAAGATAAGGTTTTTCCAAAAAACTTATCCACAACCTTATGACTTATACCATTACCCCCATCGGCACCGCCCGCTCGCCCTACAAACAGAAATTCGGCATCGCCCGCCAGCCCGGTTTGGTCTCCGCCGCAAAAGCCTGCATCGAGCTGAATCCCAAATTCACCGCAGACAGCGTGCGCGGGCTGGAAGATTTCGATTATGTGTGGATAAGTTTTATTTTTCACGGCGTATTGGATGAAGGCTGGGCGCAAATGGTGCGCCCGCCACGGCTCGGCGGCAAACAAAAAATGGGCGTGTTCGCCACGCGCAGCCCCCACCGCCCCAACCATCTCGGACTCTCGCTCCTGAAACTCGAACGCATCGAAACCGGCAAACCCGTCCGCCTCTATTGCAGCGGCGCAGACCTGCTGGACGGCACACCGATTGTGGACATCAAACCTTATATCCCCTTTGTCGAATCCAAACCCGATGCCGCATCCGGTTTCGTCAGCGGCAAACCCGTAGAGTTGGAAGTCGTTTGGCAGGAAAACATCGGCGCGGAAAATTTATCTGCAAACACCAAAAACCTTATCAGCCAAAGCATTGCCCAAGATCCGCGCCCCGCCTATCAGAATATTCCCGAACGGATTTATGTGATGAATATTGCAGATTACGAAGTCAGATTTCAAATCGAGGAAAACCGTGCAACCGTTATTGATCTTTCCCCAACCCCGCTTTAAATCGGGCAAAAATCCGGTTTTGCCGCATAGCAGTTGAACAAACGGCTGTTGTTTGTTCGCCATAAGCCGCAATATCAAGTTATAGCGGATTAAATTTAAATCAGGACAAGGCAACGAAGCCGCAGACAGTACAAATAGTACGGCAAGGCGAGATAACGCCGTACTGGTTTAAATTTAATCCACTATACAGATAAACAATGCCGTCTGAACGCAATGTGTTCAGACGGCATTTACTTATCCACAGGTTTGTTCAAGCCTTAGATTTTGCCTGCGAAGTATTCCAAAGTGCGGACGAGTTGGCAGGTGTAGGACATTTCGTTGTCGTACCAGGCAACGGTTTTCACCAATTGTTTGCCGCCCACGGTCATCACGCGGGTTTGGGTCGCATCGAAGAGCGAGCCGTATTCGATGCCGACAACGTCGGAAGAAACGATTTGATCTTCGTTGTAGCCGTAAGATTCGCTGGCGGCGGCTTTCATCGCGGCGTTGATTTCTTCTTTGGTTACAGGGCGTTCGAGGATGGAAACCAATTCGGTCAGCGAGCCGCTGGCAACAGGGACGCGTTGGGCGGAGCCGTCGAGTTTGCCGTTCAATTCGGGGATAACCAGACCGATGGCCTTGGCGGCACCGGTGCTGTTGGGCACGATGTTGAGCGCGGCGGCTCGGGCGCGGCGCAAATCGCCTTTGCGGTGCGGCGCGTCAAGGGTGTTTTGGTCGCCGGTGTAGGCGTGGATGGTGGTCATCAGACCTTCGACTACGCCGAACTCTTTTTGCAGGACTGCCGCCATCGGGGCAAGGCAGTTGGTGGTGCAGGAAGCGGCGGAGATAACGGTTTCGCTGCCGTCCAAAATGTCTTGGTTTACGCCATATACGACGGTTTTCACATCATTGCCGCCGGGTGCGGAAATCACGACTTTGCGCGCGCCGGCCCTGATGTGTGCTTCGGCTTTGGTTTTATTGGTAAAGAAGCCGGTACATTCGAGGATGACATCCACACCCAACTCGCCCCAAGGCAATTCTTCGGGATTCGGATTGGCAAAAACTTTGATCTCTTTGCCGTTTACCACGATGGCATCGTCTTTTAATTCGGCAGTACCTTGGAAACGGCCTTGTGTGCTGTCGTATTTGAAAAGGTGCAGCAGCATTTCGGCAGGGGTCAGGTCGTTGACGGCGACGACTTCGATGTCGTGGGCTTTTTCAATTTGACGCAATGCGAGGCGGCCGATGCGGCCGAAACCGTTAATCGCTACTTTAATGCTCATGTATATACTCCAAGCTGTGAAACGAAATTTCAATACCTGTATTGTATTCTGAAATAAAGTTACATTCCACTATTACATCTAACTACTTGCCGCTTATTTGATATAGATGAATTTTACTGTTTGCACAGATTTCCAAAACTTTTACCATCAATATTTGAATTTAAAATTTTAATGATGATTTTGATGATTGCCAACCTGCTTGTGCGTAAGTAGCAAATATCCAATATTTTCATTACCTTTTTGTCAAATAAGTTTGAGTTTAAGACTTGCTGTATAAGACAGATAAGCGTGGATGTTTTTTGACTTAATAATATTTCTGTGGATAACTTTGCTGTTTTCCTAGTTGTCTCCACAACCTTATTGACAGGCTTACGGTCAGTCTCATTCCGTCGAAGACAAAACCTTTTGCTACAATACCGTTTTCCTAATGATAAGGCAGCCCCATGTCCAAATCCGCCGTTTCCCCAATGATGCAGCAATACCTCGGCATCAAAGCGCAACATACCGACAAACTGGTGTTTTACCGTATGGGCGATTTTTACGAGATGTTTTTCGACGATGCGGTAGAAGCGGCAAAACTTTTGGATATTACCCTGACCACGCGCGGACAGGTGGATGGCGAGCCGGTCAAAATGGCAGGCGTGCCGTTTCACGCCGCCGAACAATATCTGGCGCGCCTGGTCAAGTTGGGCAAAAGCGTGGCGATTTGCGAACAGGTCGGCGAAGTCGGCGCGGGCAAAGGGCCTGTGGAGCGCAAAGTCGTGCGCATCGTAACGCCCGGCACGCTGACCGATTCCGCATTGCTGGAAGACAAGGAAACCAACCGCATCGTTGCCGTGTCCCCCGACAAAAAATACATCGGTTTGGCGTGGGCATCGCTGCAAAGCGGCGAATTCAAAACCAAGCTGACAACTGTGGATAAATTGGACGACGAACTGGCGCGCCTGCAGGCGGCGGAAATTCTGTTGCCTGACAGTAAAAACGCACCGCAACTTCAGACGGCATCGGGTGTTACGCGCCTGAACGCGTGGCAGTTTGCCGCCGACGCGGGGGAAAAACTGCTGACGGAATATTTCGGCTGCCAGGATTTGCGCGGCTTCGGTTTGGACGGCAAAGAACACGCCGTTGCGATTGGCGCGGCAGGTGCACTGTTGAACTATATCCGTCTGACGCAAAACCTGATGCCGCAACATTTGGACGGCCTGTCGCTCGAAACCGACAGCCAATATATCGGTATGGATGCCGCCACGCGCCGCAATCTCGAAATCACGCAAACCCTCTCCGGCAAAAAATCGCCGACCCTGATGTCCACGCTCGACCTTTGCGCTACCCATATGGGCAGCCGCCTCTTGGCTCTCTGGCTGCACCACCCTTTACGCAACCGCGCCCACATCCGAGCGCGCCAAGAAGCCGTTGCCGCGCTGGAAAGCCAATACAAACCCCTCCAGTGCCGTCTGAAAAGCATTGCCGACATCGAACGCATCGCCGCCCGTATTGCCGTGGGTAACGCCCGCCCGCGCGACCTCGCCGCCCTGCGCGACAGCCTGTTTGCCCTGTCCGAAATCGAATTGTCCGCCGAGTGCAGCAGTCTCTTAGGAACCCTCAAAGCCGTTTTCCCGGAAAACCTATCCACAGCCGAACAGCTCCGCCAAGCCATTTTGCCCGAACCTTCCGTCTGGCTGAAAGACGGCAATGTCATCAACCACGGTTTTCATCCCGAACTGGACGAATTGCGCCGCATTCAAAACCATGGCGACGAATTTTTGCTGGATTTGGAAGCCAAGGAACGCGAACGTACCGGTTTGTCCACACTTAAAGTCGAGTTCAACCGCGTTCACGGCTTTTACATTGAATTGTCCAAAACCCAAGCCGAACAAGCACCTGCCGACTACCAACGCCGGCAAACCCTTAAAAACGCCGAACGCTTCATCACGCCGGAACTGAAAGCCTTTGAAGACAAAGTGCTGACTGCTCAAGAGCAAGCCCTCGCCTTAGAAAAACAACTCTTTGACGGCGTATTGAAAAACCTTCAGACGGCATTGCCGCAGCTTCAAAAAGCCGCCAAAGCCGCCGCCGCGCTGGACGTGTTGTCCACATTTTCAGCCTTGGCAAAAGAGCGGAACTTCGTCCGCCCCGAGTTTGCCGACTATCCGGTTATCCACATCGAAAACGGCCGCCATCCCGTTGTCGAACAGCAGGTACGCCACTTCACCGCCAACCACACCGACCTTGACCACAAACACCGCCTCATGCTGCTCACCGGCCCCAATATGGGCGGCAAATCCACCTACATGCGCCAAGTCGCGCTGATTGTTTTATTGGCACACACCGGCTGTTTTGTGCCTGCCGATGCCGCCACAATCGGGCCCATCGATCAAATCTTCACCCGCATCGGCGCATCGGACGACCTCGCCTCCAACCGCTCCACTTTCATGGTCGAAATGAGCGAAACCGCCTACATCCTGCATCACGCCACCGAACAAAGCCTTGTTTTAATGGACGAAGTCGGACGTGGTACTTCCACTTTCGACGGCCTCGCCCTCGCGCACGCCGTTGCCGAACACCTGCTGCAAAAAAACAAATCCTTCAGCCTGTTTGCTACCCACTATTTCGAGCTGACCTACCTGCCCGAAGCCCACACCGCCGCCGTCAATATGCACCTTTCCGCGCTCGAACAGGGACAGGACATCGTTTTCCTGCACCAAATCCAACCGGGTCCCGCCGGTAAAAGCTACGGCATTGCCGTCGCCAAACTCGCCGGCCTGCCTGTACGCGCATTGAAATCCGCCCAAAAGCATTTGAACGGACTGGAAAACCAAGCCGCCGCGAACCGTCCCCAACTGGATATTTTCAGTACCATGCCGTCTGAAAAAGGAGATGAACCGAATGTGGGCAACTTTGTGGATAAAGCAGAGGAAAAACATTTTGAAGGTATATTGGCAGCAGCCTTGGAAAAACTCGATCCCGACAGCCTGACCCCGCGCGAAGCATTGTCAGAACTGTACCGTCTGAAAGATTTGTGCAAATCCGTATCTTAATTTCCGTTGTCGGAACAGCATCAAACCATATGGAAAAATCTGTGGATAAACATTATCTGACAGGAAATTTCCAAACATAAAAAATGCCGTCCGAACAGCTCAGACGGCATCCGTCCATTCGGCTTAAACCTTATCCACATCCAAACGCATAACCGTAACCCATTCACCGTTATGGAAATGTCGCCCGACAACCACCCAGCCGAATGATTCATAAAATATTTGCACATCAGGCGTATAAAGATACAAGAACTTTATCCCCAGCGAACGCGCTGCGCCTATGCAGTGGGCGACCAGCCTCCTGCCAATGCCTTTTCCGCGATATTCAGGTAAAACAAAGACATCCCCCAACCAATATTCATACCGTGGAAAACTTTCCATATCATGCCGCTTGACCGCAGCCGAACCCAACAGGATTCCGGAATCATCCACAGCCGCAAATGCCAGCGGCAGTTCGTCATCCTTCAAACACCTGCCGTAATAGGCATGAATCTTATCCACAGAAGACCACGGTTCAAATCCGTGCCACTCCTCAAACAACGCCTGAACCAACCTGCCGATATGCCCGGCTTTCAGCCGTGTAATGAAAACAGTATTGTCCACAAAGAGGGAATTCATCGGTCAATTCCCCGACGCCTTCGTTCCCCCTGCGCCGTAAACCGCATTCCAAGCATGGTCCAAACGCACTCCGATTTGCCTCAAATCTTCAGCCTGCCGGGCTTTTTGCGCCATTGCTGCAGGAATTTCCGCTTCCAAACGGGCGATGTCTGCCTGAGCCGTCTGCAAACGCCGGCGCGCATCTTCCAAATCCGACTGCATCCCGATGATTTTTCCGTCCAGATTGTTTTGCTTTTGCAATAAGGCGCGGTAACCGGATTGGATGCTGAGCAGATTGTCTTCAGCATCCCCTGCCCATACGCTTGTAGAAAAAACAACCATCAGAAAATAAAATATTTTTTTCATTTTTAACTTCCATTTAAATGCTGTCTGAAGCCGTATTCCGACATCAGACGGCATCGCCCACGCCTGTGGATAACTTAAGCGCGGATGCGTTTCAACACTTCTTCTTTGCCGATTAATGCCAACACAGCATCGACGCTGGGGGTTTTCGCCGTACCGCAGACGGCAAGGCGCAGGGGCATGCCGAGTTTGCCCATTTTAATGCCTTCTTCGTCGCAGAAGGGTTTGAAGAGGTCGTGGATGGCTTCGGCATTCCAGTCTTCCAGCCCTTCGAGGCGTTCGGCAAAGCGCAGCATACGGGCGGCGGCTTCATCGTCCCAGTGTTTCTGCACGTCTGCTTCGGCAGGCGTTTGTTTGACGTAGAAGTAGAAGCACTCGTCGGCAAGCGTGTTCAAGTCTTGGGGGCGGTCTTTGACCAGTTCCAACACATCTTCCAAAGCAGGTTTTTCGGTTTCATGAATATCGCGCAACGCAAGGCGGGGTTTGACGAGTTCGGCGAGTTTGCCGTTGGGTGTGATTTTGATGTGTTCGCCGTTGATCCAGTAGAGTTTTTTCAAGTCCATACGGCTTGGAGACGGGGAAACGTCTTTCAAATCAAACCATTCGATGAATTGTTCCATTGTGAAGAATTCATCGTCGCCGTGCGCCCAGCCCAAGCGTGCCAGATAGTTGAGCATCGCTTCGGGCAGGATGCCCATTGCGCCGAAATCGGTAATGGCAACGGTATCGCCGCTGCGTTTGGAGATTTTTTTGCCTTGTTCGTTAAGAATCATCGGCAGGTGGCCGTATTCGGGCAGGTTCGCGTCGATGGCTTTTAAGATGTTGATTTGTTTCGGCGTGTTGTTCACATGGTCGTCGCCGCGGATAACGTGGGTAACGCCCATGTCGTAGTCGTCTACGACAACGCAGAAGTTGTAGGTCGGCGTACCGTCGGCGCGGGCGATAATCAGGTCATCGAGTGCTTCGTTGGGGATGGAGATTTCGCCTTTGACCAAGTCTGTCCATTTGGTCACACCGTCCAAAGGCGTTTTGAAACGGACAACGGGTTGTACGTCGGACGGGATTTCGGGCAGGGTTTTACCTACTTCCGGACGCCAGCGGCGGTCGTAAGTCGCCGAGCCTTCTTTTTCGGCTTTCTCACGCATGGCTTCCAGCTCTTCTTTGCTGCAATAGCAGTAGTAGGCATGGCCTTTTTCTAAAAGTTCGGCAATGACCTCTTTGTAGCGGTCGAAACGGCGAGTTTGGTAAACGACGTTGTCGGCGTTGTCGTAATTGAGACCGACCCATTTCATGCCGTCGAGGATGATGTTGACGGATTCGGCGGTAGAACGCGCCAAGTCGGTGTCTTCAATACGTAATAGGAACTCGCCTTTATGATGGCGGGCAAACGCCCATGAAAACAAGGCGGTGCGCACGCCGCCGATGTGCAGGTAGCCGGTGGGGCTGGGGGCGAAACGGGTTTTGACGGTCATGATGGCTCCGAAATCTTTGAAAGCGTTTATTTTACTGGTTTTACCGTGCTTGGGCATCAAAAATGCCGTCTGAACCCTGCCTGCGGATAAAGTTTCAGACGGCATTTTCCTTGTTTTCAATGCTTCGGCACGCGGAACAGTGTATCACGCGCCGCCGACCGAATTCCTTCGGGATTGCGTCCAAAAAAAAGTTCAATGAAACAGCTAATTGAAAAAATCCCGCCCCCATTTTTCCAAACGGTAGAGGGATAACGCATATCCCTCTTGCAGCATAAAGATTTTTTTCTTATTTCCCGCATCAAACCGCGTGGTCGGCGTGGCAGACATATAAACGCGGACACCCAAATCCTCCGCCATTTCCGCCGCCCGCGCCAAATGGTAGGGATCGCTGACAATCACCACGCTGGCAATACCGTTGGCACGCAAAACCGGACGGATGTTGTTCAGGTTTTCATAAGTGTTGCGCGAAGTGTTTTCAAACAGGATGTTGCGCGCCGGAACCCCCTGTTTGAGTGCGTACCGCCGCCCGACCTCGGCTTCGGTCATATAGCCTTTTTTGGTCCGGCCTCCCGTAAACACGATTTTGCCTACCCTGCGGCTCTGATAAAGTGCGATGGCATGGTTGATGCGTTCGCGGAAAACAGGAGAAGGGCGTTTGTCCCACGCGGCGGCGCCCAACACCAGCGCGGCATCCGCCCGGACATACGGCGGCAAAACCTGCCCACCCGTCCGATAAACCGCCCAAACGGATGAGGCAAACACCAGCAAAAGCGGAAAAACACTCAAACAGAAACCGCCCAACAGGTAATAGCGCAAGCCGTTGCGGCTGCAAAACAGCCGTTTGTTCACAATACCGCTTCGATATTTTCCAGCGGTCTGCCGACAGCCGCCTTACCGTTTGCCAAAACAATCGGACGCTCCAACAGGGCGGGATGATCGGCGATGGCACGCAGCAGCGCGTCATTGTCCAAATTGGGGTTGTCCAAACCCAATTCCTTATACAAATCATCTTTCACGCGCATCATCCCGCGCGCCGATGCCAAGCCCAATTTGTTGAAAATATCCTTCAATTCGGACAAGTCGGGCGGCGTATCCAAATATTTGACCACTTCGGCAGCAATGCCGCGTTCTTCCAATAGGGACAAGGCGGCACGCGATTTGCTGCAACGCGGATTGTGGAAAATTTTGATTTCAGGCATGACATTTCCTTGCTTCTCGACAATCCCCTTATTATCGGCTTACACAGGGTTTTACTCAATATCCCGCCTACAACCGTACCAAACGGTTTACAATACCCGAATCGACATACAAAGGACAAAACGATGAAATACTTGAATCTTGCCGCAATCACCCTTGCCGCCACATTTGCCGCACATACCGCCTCGGCAGACGAACTGGCCGGATGGAAAGACAACACCCCGCAAAGCCTGCAATCGCTCAAAGCCCCCGTACGCATCGTCAACCTTTGGGCGACTTGGTGCGGCCCGTGCCGAAAAGAGATGCCTGCCATGTCCAAATGGTACAAAGCGCAGAAAAAAGGCAGCGTCGATATGGTCGGCATCGCGCTCGACACATCCGACAATATCGGCAACTTCCTCAAACAAACTCCTGTTTCCTACCCGATTTGGCGTTACACCGGGGCGAACAGCCGAAACTTTATGAAAACCTACGGAAACACTGTCGGCGTACTGCCCTTTACCGTCGTCGAAGCACCGAAATGCGGATACAGGCAGACCATTACCGGGGAGGTAAACGAAAAAAGCCTGACCGACGCCGTCAAACTCGCCCATTCAAAATGCCGTTAAACGCCGGATGCCGTCTGAAGCCGCTTCAGATGGCATTTTTCTTTTCCACCCGCCTGCCGGTGCAAACTTATCCACTATCTAAAAACAGGCGGAATCTTTATAATCGGCACTGTCTTACCTATTGTTCAGACGGCATATCCCTGCGGACGCAACCGCCCGAAACGATATGCCGCCCTTCCTTACAGGACCTCCTATGATCCGTTTCGAACAAGTTTCCAAAACCTATCCCGGCGGTTTTGAAGCCCTGAAAAACGTCAGCTTCCAAATCAACAAAGGCGAAATGATATTTATCGCGGGACACTCCGGTTCGGGCAAATCCACCATCCTCAAACTGATTTCGGGCATTACCAAGCCGAGCAGGGGCAAAATCCTGTTTAACGGGCAGGACCTCGGCACATTGTCCGACAACCAAATCGGCTTTATGCGCCAACACATCGGCATCGTGTTCCAAGACCACAAAATCCTCTACGACCGCAACGTCCTGCAAAACGTCATCCTGCCGCTTCGGATTATCGGCTATCCGCCGCGCAAAGCCGAAGAGCGTGCCCGCATCGCCATCGAAAAAGTCGGCCTGAAAGGACGAGAATTGGACGATCCCGTAACCCTCTCCGGCGGTGAACAACAACGCCTGTGCATCGCCCGCGCCGTCGTTCACCAGCCCGGCCTGCTGATTGCCGACGAACCCTCCGCCAACCTCGACCGCGCCTACGCGCTCGATATTATGGAATTGTTCAAAACCTTCCACGAAGCGGGAACTACCGTCATCGTTGCCGCACATGACGAAACCCTGATGGCGGACTACGGACACCGCATCCTGCGCCTCTCGAAAGGACGACTCGCATGAGCATCATCCACTACCTCTCGCTGCACGTCGAATCCGCGCGCACCGCGCTCAAGCAGCTCCTGCGCCAACCCTTCGGCACACTGCTTACCCTCATGATGCTCGCCGTCGCGATGACCCTGCCGCTGTTTATGCATCTGGGCATCCAAAGCGGGCAAAGCGTGTTGGGCAAACTCAACGAGTCGCCGCAAATCACAATCTATATGGAAACCTCCGCCGCACAAAGCGACAGCGATACCGTCCGCAGCCTGCTGGCGCGCGACAAACGGCTCGACAACATCCGCTTCATCGGCAAAGAAGACGGTCTGGAAGAATTACAGTCCAATCTTGACCAAAATCTGATTTCCATGCTTGACGGCAACCCCCTGCCGGATGTCTTTATCGTTACCCCCGACCCGGCAACCACGCCCGCCCAAATGCAGGCAATCTACCGAGACATTACCAAACTGCCTATGGTCGAATCCGCGTCTATGGATACCGAATGGGTGCAAACGCTGTACCAAATCAACGAGTTCATCCGCAAAATTTTGTGGTTTCTTTCCCTGACGCTGGGGATGGCGTTCGTCCTTGTCGCACACAACACCATCCGCCTGCAAATCCTCAGCCGCAAAGAAGAAATCGAAATCACCAAACTCTTGGGCGCGCCCGCGTCGTTTATCCGCCGCCCATTCCTTTATCAAGCCATGTGGCAGAGCATCCTTTCCGCCGCCGTCAGCTTGGGGCTTTGCGGTTGGCTGCTCTCTGCCGTGCGCCCATTGGTCGATGCCATTTTCAAACCCTACGGACTTAATATCGGCTGGCGGTTCTTCTACGCTGGCGAACTCGGGCTGGTGTTCGGCTTCGTCATCGCGTTGGGCGTATTCGGCGCGTGGCTTGCCACCACCCAGCACCTGCTCGGCTTCAAAGCCAAAAAATAAAACACCGTCAAAAATGCCGTCCGAACCCGTTTTCAGACGGCATTTCAATTTGCCAGTATAATGGCGCATTTTTCCAACAAGGAACCTACCATGCTGACCTCGGAACAAGTAAAAGCCATGATTGAAGGCGTGGCAAAATGCGAACATATCGAAGTAGAAGGCGACGGACACCATTTTTTCGCCGTCATCGTTTCATCAGAATTTGAAGGCAAGGCACGCCTCGCGCGCCACCGCCTGATTAAAGACGGACTCAAAGCCCAACTGGAAAGTAACGAACTGCACGCACTTTCCATTTCGGTTGCCGCCACTCCGGCGGAATGGGCAGCCAAAGCACAATAATCGCCACACAAAAATGCCGTCTGAAACCATTTCGTTTCAGACGGCATTTTTTTTATATCAAACCGCTTACGCGCCGCGTTTTTCCAAAGCGGCTACGGCAGGCAGCTCTTTGCCTTCCAAGAACTCAAGGAACGCGCCGCCGCCGGTGGAGATGTAGCCGATTTGTTCGGTAACGCCGAATTTGGCAATCGCCGCCAGCGTGTCGCCGCCGCCCGCAATCGAGAACGCTTTGCTTTGGGCAATGGCTTCGGCAAGGGCTTTCGTACCGCCTGCGAATTGGTCAAACTCGAACACGCCGACCGGCCCGTTCCAAACGACCGTACCGGCGGCTTTAAGCAAATCGGCAAGCGCGGCAGCGGATTTCGGACCGATGTCCAAAATCATCTCGTCTTCGGCAACGTCGGCAATGTCTTTCACCACAGCTTCCGCATCGGCGGCAATGTCTTTCACCACAGCTTCCGCATCGGCGGCAAAGGCTTTGGCAACGACGACATCGGTCGGCAGCGGCACAGAACCGCCTTTTGCCGCCATTTTCGCCATAATTTTTTTGGATTCTTCCACCAAATCGTGTTCCGCCAAAGATTTGCCGATGGCTTTGCCTTCCGCCAACAGGAAGGTGTTTGCGATACCGCCGCCGACGATGAGTTGGTCGACTTTGTCCGCCAGCGATTCGAGGATGGTCAGCTTGGTGGACACTTTGCTGCCGGCAACGATGGCAACCATCGGGCGCGCGGGCTGTTTCAAGGCTTTGCCCAAAGCGTCGAGTTCGCCCGCCATCAATACGCCGGCGCAGGCAACGGGCGCGGCTTGGGCGACGGCTTCGGTCGAGGCTTGGGCGCGGTGGGCGGTTCCGAACGCGTCATTGACGAACACGTCGCACAAAGAAGCGTAGGCTTTACCCAGTTCCAAATCGTTTTTCTTCTCGCCTTTGTTGATGCGCACGTTTTGCAGCATGACGACATCGCCCGCGTTCAGGGCGGGTTTGTTTTCACGCCAGTCGTTCAATACTTTCACGTCTTTGCCCAACAGGCTGCCCAAGTGCGCGGCAACGGGGGCGACATCGTCTTCGGGGTGGAACTCGCCTTCGGTCGGGCGGCCGAGATGGGTCATCACGATAACGGACGCACCGTTGTCCACGCAGTATTTAATGGACGCGAGCGAGGCGCGGATACGGGTGTCGTCGCTGATTTTGCCGTCTTTGAACGGTACGTTCATATCGGCGCGGATGAGGACGGTTTTGCCCTGCACGTTTTGTTCGGTCAGTTTTAAAAATGCCATAATCAGTCCTTTTCAATCAGTGTTTGCGATACGGAAACAATTGATGCCGTCTGAAGGCTTCAGACGGCATCGCAACCCGATCAGCCGGATACGCGCTCGATTTTCGCGCCGACGCTGCCGAGTTTTTTTTCAATATTTTCATAACCGCGATCCAAGTGGTAAATCTGTTCGACCACGGTTTCGCCTCGCGCCGCCAAACCGGCGATAACGAGGCTGGCGGACGCACGCAAATCCGTCGCCTTGACGACTGCGCCGGAAAGCTGTTCCACACCCTGCACAAATGCCGTATTGCCCTCGGTTGTGATGTTCGCCCCCATCCGGTTCAACTCGGGGACGTGCATAAAGCGGTTTTCAAAAATCGTTTCCACCACGCGGCAGCTTCCCTCCGCCACGGCATTCAATGCCATAAACTGCGCCTGCATATCCGTGGGGAAGCCGGGGTGGACGACCGTGCGGATGTCCACCGCCTTCGGACGCTGCCGCATATCGATGGCGATCCAATCGTCGCCCGCCTCAATCACCGCACCTGCCTCAACCAGTTTGTCCAACACCACTTCCATCGTTTTCGGCGCGGCATTCCGCAAAACCACCCTGCCACCGGTTATCGCCACCGCGCACAGGAACGTCCCCGCCTCGATCCGGTCGGGGACGACGCTGTGTTCGCAGCCTTGCAGCTCGTCCACCCCTTCCACAATCATTGTGGACGTACCGATGCCGCTGATTTTCGCGCCCATTTTGACCAGGCATTCCGCCAAATCGACCACTTCAGGCTCAATGGCGCAGTTTTCCAAAACCGTCGTACCTTCCGCCAGCGTCGCCGCCATCAGCAGGTTTTCCGTGCCGCCGACGGTAACGACATCCATCGCCACGCGCGTACCTTTGAGTTTGCCTTTGGCTTTGACGTAACCGTGTTCGATAACAATCTCAGCACCCATCGCTTCCAAGCCTTTCAAATGCTGATCGACGGGGCGCGAACCGATGGCGCAGCCGCCCGGCAGGCTGACTTGCGCCTCGCCGAAACGCGCCAGCGTCGGGCCCAGCACCAAAATCGAAGCGCGCATCGTTCGGACCAACTCGTAAGGGGCGCAGGTATTGTTTACCGTACCGCCGTTGATTTCAAATTCGCTGATATTGTCGGTCAGGACGCGCGCGCCCATCCCCTGAAGCAGCTTTTGCGTGGTTTTCACATCTGCCAGCATAGGGACGTTTTTCAGGCGCAACGTACCCGATGTCAGCAAACCCGCGCACATCAGCGGCAATGCCGCGTTTTTCGCGCCCGAGACCGTTATTTCCCCGTTGAGCGGGCCGTTTGCGGAGATTTTCAGTTTGTCCACGTTTGTTCTTTCCTGGTGGGTACTTGTATAGTGAATTAACAAAAATCGGGACAAGGCGGCGAAGCCGCAGACAGTACAGATAGTACAGAACCGATTCACTTGGTGCTTCAGCACCTTAGAGAATCGTTCTCTTTGAGCTAAGGCGAGGCAATACCGTACTGGTTTTTGTTAATCCACTATAATATTTCAATTCTCGGGACAACGCATAAAGCATCACCCGATGAAGGTTGCAGAGGCGGAATTATAAGGGATTTTCGGGAAAAATACGGAAGCCGCACCAAAGAATTTGACGAAATGCCGCGCTTTCCGAACAAGGATTGTCGGAAGACAAAAAAGCCGAGTTTTGAAAACTCAGCTTTTTTGCTTTATCTGGTGGGTCGTGAGCGATTCGAACGCTCGACCAACGGATTAAAAGTCCGCTGCTCTACCGGCTGAGCTAACGACCCGATAAGTTTGGAATTTTACAGACCGGCCGAAACCCTGTCAAGCCCCTTGCGGGCGGACGGGCGTTATATCCGCTTATCGGCCTGTTTTTTTCGTATAAACCAAAGAAGTCAACACCGATGCACCCAATGCGCCGAACACGACCGACAGCGAAACGGAAATCGGGATATGCACCCAATGCATTACCAGCATTTTCACACCGATAAAACCCAACACGAATGCCAATCCATATTTCAGGAAGATAAAGCGTTCCGCCACATCCGCCAGCAGGAAATACATCGCCCGCAAGCCCAGAATTGCGAAAATATTGGAAGTCAGCACGATAAACGGATCGGTGGTAACGGCAAAGACGGCGGGGATGCTGTCCACGGCAAACACGACATCGCTCAATTCAATCATGACCAGCACCAAAAACAGCGGCGTGGCGATTTTTTTGCCGTTTTCGACGGTAAAAAATTTCTCGCCGTGAAATTCCGTGCCGACCGGAACGACTTTCTTGACGGTATTCAGCAGCCTGCTGTTTGCCAAATCCTCTTTCTCATCGCCTTCGGGCTTCATCATGTGTATACCAGTATAGAGCAGGAACGCGCCAAACAGATACAGAATCCACTCAAACTGCTGAACCAGTGCCGCGCCGACGAAAATCATGACGGTGCGCAATACCAATGCGCCCAATACGCCGTACAGCAGCACGCGGTGCTGAAACTGTGGTGCGACTTTGAAGTAGCCGAATATCATCAGGAACACGAAAATATTGTCGACTGCCAACGATTTTTCCAAAATGTAGCCGGTAAAGAATTCCAATACTTTTTCTTTTGCGACTGCCGCGCCGTAGCCGGGATTGCCGGCGAGTTCAAAATACAGCCAGCCCGCGAACAGGCAGGATACGGCAACCCACAAGCCGCTCCATGCCAAGGCTTCTTTGACGCCGACTTTATGGCTGCCGTTTTTCTTCAGCGAAAACATATCCAAGGCAATCATGACCAGCACTGCCGCAAAAAAAACGCCGTAAAACAACGGCGACCCGATGCCGGGATATTCTGTCATGGTTCAATCTCCTGATTTGAAATGTAATTGTGTTACCAGCTGATATAAAACATCGCTTTTGCCAAAAAGACAATCAGCAGCATATGGGTAAAGACGACGGCGTGTATGTATTTCGACCAACCGACCGTCAGTGTGGAACGCGCCATTTTGACGACGGCGATGGCGAAGTGCGCCAATACGCTGAACGCCAACAGGATTTTCAGCGTCAGCATCGTACCGAAGGAAGTGGCAAACGGTTCGCCCAATATAGAAAGATAGCGGTTTGCCGCCATCACGATGCCGCTGGCGAACAGCAGTCCGACCACAAACGGCATCACCCTGACGGCGCGGTAAGACATTGCCTTTTCCACTTCGCGCCGCGCCTCGCGCGACACCCGTCCCGTATGCAGGACGGACAAAACCAGCACTTCAAAAAACACGCCGCCGACAAAGGCAATAGCGCAATACAGATGAACGATGTGCGCGACGGCATAAATACTCATACGATGCTCCAAACGGAAAACTCGGATACGGATTGTATCACTATCGCCCCCGATATCCGCATACCGCTTCCCGCACCGCCTCGGCGATTCTCGCGCCCGCTCCGCGATGTTGTGCGATAAAGCCGTCCACGCGCGCCTGCATCTGCATCCCCCCCCCCTCGGACGATAAGGTTTTTTCAACGGCTTCCCGCCACGCATCCGCCGATTCGACTTGAACCGCCGCACCCGATGCCAAGGCGTGTCGGCAGGCTTCGGAAAAATTGTAGGTTGAAAAGCCGAATATCGTCGGAACGCCGCAGGAAAGCGGTTCGATGATGTTCTGACAACCCGAATCGACCAGACTGCCGCCGACAAAAGCGACATCGGCGCACAGGTAATACGCATACAGCTCGCCCATACTGTCGCCTATCCACACCTGCGTATCAGGTTCGACCGGCAAACCGTCGCTGCGCCGCTGAACCTTAAACCCGAAGCGTTTTGCCGTTTCAAATACCGTCTGAAAATGCTCGGGATGGCGCGGCACGACGACCAGCAGCGCATCGCCGCGATATTGTTGCCACGCCGCCAGCAGTTTTTCCGCCTCGTCTTCACCCCGATAAACGCGCGTGCTGCCGCACACGGCAACCGGCCGGCCTCCGATGCGTTTTTCAAACTGCCCCGCCAGCGTTTTCATCTGTTCCGACGGTATGATGTCGTATTTGGTATTGCCGCACACCTGCACGGATGCCGCGCCCAATTTCGCCAACCGCGCCGCATCCGCCTCTGTCTGCGCCAGACACCCCGTCAGCGAAGCGGCGGCAGGACGGATCAGGCGGCGGACTTTCAGATAACCGTTCAACGATTTTTCCGACAGCCGCGCATTCGCCAAAAACAGCGGCACACCCGCGCGCCGGCATTCCCTCATCAGGTTGGGCCAGATTTCGGTTTCCATCAAAATGCCGAACATCGGGCGGTGTTCGCGCAAAAACTGCCGTACCCACGTTTTTTTGTCATACGGAAGATAGCGGCATTGCGCATCGGGAAACAGAACTTGCGCGGTTTCCCGCCCCGTCGGGGTCATCTGCGTCATCAGCAGCGGCGCATCGGGAAAACGCCGCCGCAACTCGCGTATCAAGGACTGGGCGGCACGCGTTTCTCCGACCGAAACGGCGTGTATCCAAACCGCGCCGGTAACGGGATTCGGATACGGCTTGCCGAAACGCTCGTCCCGATGCGCCCGATATGCCGGGGCACTTCCGGAGCGTTTGTCCAAATAACGCCGTATCCATATCGGCGCAAGCAGCCACAATACATCATAAAGCCATTGGAACATCTTTCTATTTCCTGCAAAACAAATGCCGTCTGAACGGTTCAGACGGCATTTCGGCAACGGAATCAAATATCGTAGGTTGTCGAAGCGGTATCTCCGCCCTTGCCCGTCCAGTTGGTATGGAAAAACTCACCGCGCGGTTTGTCGGTGCGCTCGTAAGTGTGCGCGCCGAAGTAGTCGCGCTGTGCCTGCAAGAGGTTGGCAGGCAGACGTTCGGTCGTGTAGCCGTCCAAGAACGTAATCGCCGAAGCCATGCAGGGCATAGGGATGCCGCATTCGACCGCCTTGGCAACCACCTTGCGCCACGCCGGCAGGCAGTTTTCCAAAATATTTTTGAAATACGGATCCGCACCCAAGAACACCAAATCGGGATTGTTTTCATACGCGTCGCGGATATTGCTTAAGAATGCGCTGCGAATGATGCACCCCTCGCGCCACAGCAGCGCAGTGTTGCCGTAGTCCAAATCCCAGCCGTAGCTTTCGCCCGCTTCGCGGATCAGCATAAAGCCTTGTGCGTAGGAAATGATTTTAGATGCAAGCAGGGCCTGTCTCAACGCCTCGACCCATTCTTGTTTGCCGCCTTCGACGGGCGTAACGGTTCGGGCGAACAGTTTGCCGGTCTGCACGCGCTGTTCTTTGAACGACGAAACGCAGCGGGCGAATACGGCTTCGGAAATCAGCGTCAGCGGAATACCCAAATCCAAAGCATTGATGCCCGTCCATTTGCCTGTACCTTTTTGCCCTGCCGTATCGAGGATTTTCTCGACCAGCGGTTCGCCGCCTTCGTCCTTATAGCCCAAAATTGCCGCTGTGATTTCAATCAGATAAGAATCCAGCTCGGTTTTGTTCCACTCGGCAAACACGCGGTACATTTCGTCGTAAGACAGCCCCAAGCCGTCTTTCATGAACTGGTACGCTTCGCAAATCAACTGCATATCGCCATATTCGATGCCGTTATGCACCATTTTGACAAAATGCCCCGCACCGTCTTTGCCGACCCAGTCGCAACACGGTTCGCCCTGCGACGTTTTGGCGGCAATCGCCTGAAAAATCGGCTTGACCGCATCCCAAGCGCGCTTATCCCCGCCCGGCATAATGGACGGCCCGCGCCGCGCCCCTTCTTCCCCGCCGGACACGCCCGCGCCGACAAACAAAATCCCTTTTTCAGCAAGGTAATGTGTCCGCCGTGTCGTGTCGGGGTAATTGGCATTGCCGCCGTCGATAAGGATGTCGCCTTCTTCCAACAGCGGAAGCAGTTGTTCGATAAATTCGTCAACCACCGAACCGGCACGAACCATCATCATAATTTTTCGCGGTTTTTCCAGCTTATCGACCAAATCTTGCAAAGAATACGCGCCGATAATATTAGTTCCTTTTGCCGCGCCGTTTAAAAATTCGTCCACCTTGGCAGTCGTGCGGTTGTAGGCAACCACCTTAAATCCGCAATCGTTCATATTCAAAATCAGGTTTTGCCCCATAACCGCCAAACCGATTACACCAATATCGCCGTTCATTGCAGGAAGCTCCGTTATAGATTTAATTTATCGACCGCAACTCTACCCGATTTACACTTGTTTAACAATCCTTAACTTTTTAATTTTTTGAAAAGATGCCTTTACGCTTTGCTGTACCGTTTTGCTGAAGGGTTATAAATAAAATATAAAATTTAAATAATAAAACGATGATTATATTGATAGGAGAAATTTTCTGTGGGTAACTTTTTTTTATTTTAAAAATCATCAGGATTTCTTTTTTTTAGGGTGTCGGTAAGGCGGATTCCCTTTTGTGCATACCTGTGGATTGTTTTTCATGAAGAATAGTTTTTGTGGACAGTTTGCTTGTTGTGCAAATGGCATCCTACTTTTCTTTACCGAATGGCTGCCGATGTCTTTAAGAACCGGAATACTGTGGAGGTTTGAGAGGAAAGTGTGTTTGGAACTTGTGGAAATGGTCAGGTGTCGGCACGAATGTCTTATTTCTGCATATCGGCAGAGTGCGCATCCGAATTTGTGTATAAGTGGTGGAAAAAATGAGATTTGCGGGTAAATCTCACAATATTTCAGTCAGATAACTTTGGATTGCTTGTGTATAAGTAAACTTTCGGATGGGGATACGTAACGGAAACCTGTACCGCGTCATTCCCACGAACCTACATTCCGTCATTCCCACGAAAGTGGGAATGATGAAATTTTGAGTTTTAGGAATTTATCGGGAGCAACAGAAACCGCTCCGCCGTCATTCCCGCGCAGGCGGGAATCTAGAACGTAAAATCTAAAGAAACCGTGTTGTAACGGCAGACCGATGCCGTCATTCCCGCGCAGGCGGGAATCTAGACCATTGGACAGCGGCAATATTCAAAGATTATCTGAAAGTCCGAGATTCTGGATTCCCACTTTCGTGGGAATGACGGGATTTGAGATTGCGGCATTTATCGGAAAAAACAGAAACCGCTCCGCCGTCATTCCCGCGCAGGCGGGAATCCAGACCTTAGAACAACAGCAATATTCAAAGGTTATCTGAAAGTCCGAGATTCTGGATTCCCACTTTCGTGGGAATGACGGGATTTTAGGTTTCTGATTTTGGTTTTCTGTTTTTGTGGGAATGATGAAATTTTGAGTTTTAGGAATTTACCGGAAAAAACAGAAACCGCTCCGCCGTCATTCCCGCGCAGGCGGGAATCCAGACCTTAGAATAACAGCAATATTCAAAGATTATCTGAAAGTCCGGGATTCTAGATTCCCACTTTCGTGGGAATGACGGCATCAGTCTGCCGTTTACAGCACGGTTTCTTTAGATTTTACGTTCTAGATTCCCGCCTGCGCGGGAATGACGAATCCATCCATACGAAAACCTGCACCACGTCATTCCCACGAACCTACATCCCGTCATTCCCACAAAAACAGAAACCTCAAATCCCGTCATTCCCGCGCAGGCGGGAATCTAGACTTGTCGGTGCGGACGCTTATCGGATAAAACGGTTTCTTGAGATTCCGCGTCCTGGATTCCCACTTTCGCGGGAATGACGAATTTTAGGTTTCTGTTTTGGTTTTTTGTCCTTGTAGGAATGATGAAAATTTAAGTTTTAGGAATTTACCGGAAAAAATAGAAAGCGTTATCCACAAGTTCTGATGTTCAGCTCGTGAAATGCGTCGGGCAAATCATCGCTGTCGGCAAATTCCACCCGGTCGTAAGCCGTTTCGTCTGCCAAAACCGCGCGCAAGAGTGCGTTGTTGATGGCGTGTCCCGATTTGTAGCCTTCAAATGCGCCGACAATCGGATGTCCGACGATATACAAATCACCGATGGCATCAAGGATTTTGTGGCGCACAAACTCATCGGGATAGCGCAAGCCTTCAGGATTCAGGACATCCGTGTCGTCAATCACGATGGCGTTGTTCAAATTGCCGCCCAAACCCAGATTGTGGGCGCGCATCATTTCCACTTCGTGCATAAAGCCGAAAGTGCGCGCGCGCGCGATTTCGTCGATGTAGGATTTGCCGGCGAAATCGATTTCAAAAGTGGGCGAGCTGCGGTTGAAAACCGGATGGTCGAATTCGATGGTCAGCGTTACCTTAAAGCCGTCATACGGCGTAAAGCGCACCCATTTGCCCGCTTCTTTGATTTCGACAGGCTTGAGGATTTTCAAAAAACGCTTTTGCGCCTTTTGATCGACCACGCCCGCATCTTGCAAAAGGTAAATAAACGGCAGGCTGGAGCCGTCCATAATCGGGATTTCGGGCGCGTTCAGCTCAATCAGCGCATTGTCGATGCCGTAGGCGGACAGCGCGGACATAATGTGTTCGATCGTGCCGACGCGCACGCCTTTGTCGGTAACGATGGTGGAGGAAAGGCGGGTATCGTTGATCAAATAAGGGGTCAGCTTGATTTGTTCGCCCATCTCGCCGTCCAAATCGGTACGGCGGAAGGAAATCCCGCTGTTTTCAGGCGCGGGGTGCAGGGTCAGCGCGACGCGTTCGCCCGAATGCAGCCCGACGCCGGTAACGCTGATGGATTTCGCCAAAGTTCTTTGCAGCATAAACCGCTTCCTTATCAAGGGGGTAAGTTTTGGAATAATACGATAAAACCGGAAAAACAGGCTATGTTTTTCCATAGTATTTGCCAATGTATCCGTTTTCAATACGTAAGCCGCATAAAAATGTATAGTGGATTAACAAAAATCAAGACAAGGCGACGAACCCACCCCCCTCCTGAAAAACGCAAAAAATGCCGTCCGAAAACCTTTCGGACGGCATTTTCGCGTAAACCGTCATTCCCACAAGGACAAAAAACCAAAACAGAAAACCAAAAACAGCAACCTAAAATTCGTCATTCCCGCGCAGGCGGGAATTTGGAATTTCAATGCCTCAAGAATTTATCGGAAAAAACCAAAACCCTTCCGCCGTCATTCCCACGAAAGTGGGAATCTAGAAATGAAAAGCAGCAGGCATTTATCGGAAATGACCGAAACTGAACGGACTGGATTCCCGCTTTTGCGGGAATGACGGCGACAGGGTTGCTGTTATAGTGGATGAACAAAAACCAGTACGGCGTTGCCTCGGCTTAGCTCAAAGAGAACGATTCTCTAAGGTGCTGAAGCACCAAGTGAATCGGTTCCGTACTATTTGTACTGTCTGCGGCTTCGTCGCCTTGTCCTGATTTTTGTTAATCCACTATATCTAGCCGAATTACTTTATTTTTTGATACGTAACCGGCCGGTTGCCGTCATTCCCGCGCAGGCGGGAATCTAGACATTCAATGCTAAGGCAATTTATCGGGAATGACTGAAACTCAAAAAGCTGGATTCCCACTTTCGTGGGAATGACGCGGTGCAGGTTTCCGTACGGATAGCTTCGTCATTCCCGAGTAGGCGGGAATCTAGTCCGCTTGTTCGGTAAATGAGAGGGCGGATTGCGCGCCTGTCAGATAAACCACGTGTTTAAACGGGCGGCAATGAGGTACGCGCAGAGCCTTGAAGCGCAATCGATATATTATTTTCAGCCAAAACGGACGCCCCCGCTTGCCTTGCAAACCTTTAAAAAGGAAGCCACCCGGATTAATCCGAGTGGCCGTGGAAAATCACTTACCGCTTGATTTATTTAAAATTTATGGTATAATTTACCTTAGCTGGCATCACTTGCGTCGCGGCAGGTTGACGGCAGGTGCTTGGTGTCAATCTTCTTACCGTTGGCGGCGGCGGCGGCGGTAACGTCGTCGTTGGCGGCTTTGGCTTTGTCGCGCGTAACCGGCTGTCCGCAGAACCATTTTACCGAACCGTTTTGACGCTTGGCCCACAGGGAGAGTTTTTTGCCTTTGATTTCGTCGCGGCAGGTTGACGGCAGGTGCTTGGTGTCAATCTTCTTACCGTTGGCGGCGGCGGCGGCGGTAACGTCGTCGTTGGCGGCTTTGGCGTTGTCGCGCTCAACCGGCTGTCCGCAGAACCATTTTACCGAACCGGCTTGACGCTTGGCCCACAGGGAGAGTTTTCTGCCTTTGATTTCTTTGTTTACGCCGCTTGAAGCCATTATGTCAGACGGTATTGCCCGGGCAGCTTTATTCGTACACTTTCAGCAGCTCGACTTCAAATATCAAAGTGGCGTGCGGGGGAATCACGCCGCCCGCGCCGTGTGCGCCGTAGCCCATTTCCGAAGGGATGGTCAGCTTGCGTTTGCCGCCTTCCTTCATGCCGCCGAAGCCTTCGTCCCAGCCTTTGATGACTTGTCCGACACCGAGCGTGATGGTCAGCGGCTGGCGGCGGTCGAGGCTGGAGTCGAATTTGGTTCCGTTTTCCAGCCAACCTGTGTAATGCACGGTAATCTCTTTGCCTTTAACTGCTTCTTTTCCGAAGCCTTCTTGCAAGTCTTCAATAATCAGGCCGCCCATATTTGTCCTTTCGTTGCTTGTTGGTCAAAACGGCAAGGGTAACATACCGTCCGTCGAAGTCAAATGCCGCTCAAACGTCAGCTGCATCGGTGCAGCTGAAACGGCTGTGTTTGTTTGACTGTTTTATTTTTTTCGTAAAGGTTCCATGCTTTTTCATGGAAATAGAAAACGACGGTGTTGATTAGGGGTTCGACCAGCGCAACTGCTCCCGATACGCCTATACTGCCCGTCAGTACATAGGTTACACTGAAGGCGACGCTGAAATGCAGTGCGGCAAAAGTCAGGGTTTTAAGCATCATCCTCTCCCGGATTGGACATTGACGGAGAGATGATAAAGATTATCATAAGGCTGCGCGGTTTAAATTTGCTATTTGTTGTTAGTGTAGATAAATCGTTTTTTAAATAAGGATAGGAATTATGAATCATAAAAAGATCGTTGTTTTGGATGCGGATACTTTGCCCGGCCGGGTTTTTCATTTTGATTTTCCGCACGAGCTTGCGGTTTACGGTACGACAGGTGCGGATGAAACGGCAGAACGGGTGCGCGATGCACATATTGTCATTACTAACAAAGTGATGATTTCTGCCGATATTATTGCGGCTAATCCGCAGTTGGAGCTGATTGCCGTCAGTGCGACCGGCGTGAACAATGTCGATATTGGGGCGGCGAAGGCGGCCGGTGTTGCGGTATGCAATGTCCGCGCATACGGAAACGAATCGGTTGCGGAACACGCCTTTATGCTGATGATTGCGTTAATGCGGAATTTGCCTGCCTATCAGCGTGATGTTGCGGCAGGATTGTGGGAAAAGTCGCCGTTTTTCTGCCATTACGGCGCGCCGATTCGGGATTTGAACGGCAAAACGCTGGCGGTTTTCGGACGCGGCAATATCGGACGGACGCTTGCCGGATACGCGCAGGCATTCGGTATGGGGGTGGTGTTTGCCGAACACAAACACGCGTCCGCTGTGCGTGAAGGCTATGTTTCCTTTGAAGATGCGGTACGGGCTGCTGATGTGTTGTCGCTGCACTGTCCGCTAAACGCCCAAACTGAAAATATGATAGGCGAAAACGAATTGCGGCAGATGAAGCCTGGCGCGGTTTTAATCAATTGTGGGCGCGGCGGGCTGGTGGATGAAAACGCGCTGCTTGCCGCACTCAAATACGGGCAGATCGGTGGGGCAGGTGTCGATGTTTTGACGAATGAGCCGCCCAAAAACGGCAATCCCTTGCTGAATGCACGATTACCCAATCTGATTGTTACGCCGCATACCGCGTGGGCAAGTCGTGAGGCTTTGGACAGGCTGTTTGATATATTGTTGGCGAACATTCACGCCTTTGTGAAAGGAGAGGCGCAAAACCGCGTGGTTTGAACCTGTCGGGATTGCGGAAAAAAATGCCGTCTGAACGCCTCAAGGGTTCAGACGGCATTTCTTGAGATTCCCGTTTAACCGACTTTGTCGCCCGGCTGCGCGCCTGTATCCACATCCAAGAGCTTCAGTTTCCCGTCTGCCGTGGCGGCACTCAAAATCATGCCTTCAGATACACCGAATTTTGCCATTTTGCGCGGGGCGAAGTTGGCGACGGCGATGACCATGCGGCCGTTCAATTCGGCAGGGTTCGGGTAAGACGCGGCGATGCCGGAGAAGATGATGCGTTTTTCAAAACCGAAATCGAGGTCGAATTTCAAAAGTTTGGTGCTGCCTTCGACAGCTTCGCAGTTCAATACTTTGGCAACGCGCATGTCGATTTTCATAAAGTCGTCGAAACTCGCCTGTTCGGCGACTTTTTCGTATTTGCCCTCTTCGGCGGCAGGTGCGGCTGCGGCGGCGATGCTTTGTTTGTTGGCTTCGATTAAATCGTCCACTTGTTTTTGCTCCACTCGTTGCATTAAATGTTCGTATTTGTTGATGGCGTGTTTGCCCAAGGTATCGCGTGTATTTGCCCAAGTGATGGCTTCCAAATTCAGGAATTTGGCGGCGTTTGCGGCGGTTTGCGGCAAGACGGGGGCGAGGTAGGCGGTCAACATGGTGAAGGCGTTGATGAGTTCGCTGCATACTTCGTGCAGGCGTTCGTCTTGGCCTTCTTGTTTGGCGAGTTCCCACGGCTTGTTGGCATCAACGTATTCGTTGACAATGTCTGCCAAGGCCATGATGTCGCGCAGGGCTTTGGCGTATTCGCGGCTTTCGTAGCATTCGGCAATGGCTTCGCTTTGCGCAGTCAGTTTTGCCAGCAATTCGCTGTCGGCAACATCTTTCAGACGGCCTTCAAAGCGTTTGGCGATGAAACCTGAGGCGCGGGCGGCGATGTTGACGTATTTGCCGACGAGGTCGCTGTTTACGCGGCTGATAAAGTCTTGCAGGTTCAAATCGATGTCTTCGATTTTGCTGTTGAGTTTGGCGGCGATGTAGTAGCGCATCCACTCGGGGTTCAGGCCTTGTTCCAGATAGGATTTGGCGGTAATAAACGTGCCGCGCGATTTGGACATTTTTTGTCCGTCGACGGTCAAAAAGCCGTGTGCGTACACGCCGGTCGGGGCGCGGTGGCCGGAGAAATGCAGCATAGCGGGCCAGAACAGGGCGTGGAAATAGAGAATATCTTTGCCGATGAAGTGGTACATCTCGGTTTGGCTGTCGGCTTTGAAGTATTCGTCAAAATCGACGCCGATGCGGTCGCACAGGTTTTTAAACGACGCCATGTAGCCGACGGGCGCGTCCAGCCAGACGTAGAAGTATTTGCCCGGCGCGTCGGGGATTTCAAAACCGAAATACGGCGCGTCGCGGGAAATATCCCAGTCGGACAGGGTGGTTTCTTCACCTTCGCCCAGCCATTCTTTCATTTTGTTGAGGGCTTCGGCTTGCAGATGGGGCTTGCCGTCGTGCGGGTTGTTGCCGGAAGTCCATGCTTTGAGGAAGTCGGCGCATTCGCCCAGTTTGAAGAAGAAGTGTTCGGATTCGCGCAATTCGGGTTTCGTACCGGAAACGGCGGAATACGGGTTAATCAGTTCGGTCGGGGAATAGGTCGTGCCGCAGACTTCGCAGTTGTCGCCGTATTGGTCTTGGGCGTGGCATTTCGGGCATTCGCCTTTGACGAAGCGGTCGGGCAGGAACATTTGTTTTTCGGGGTCGAAAAGCTGCTCGATGACGCGGCTCTCAATCTTGCCGTTGGCTTTCAGCGCGCGGTAAATGTCTTGGGAAAACTGTTTGTTTTCAGGGGAATGGGTGCTGTAATAATTGTCGTAACCGATGAAAAAGCCAGTAAAGTCGGCGAGGTGCTCTTCGCGCACTTTGGCAATCATGTCTTCGGGCGCGATACCTTGTTTTTGCGCGGCAAGCATTACGGGCGTGCCGTGGGTGTCGTCGGCGCAGCAGTAGTGGCACGCGTGGCCGCGCAGTTTTTGAAAGCGCACCCAAACGTCGGTTTGGATGTGTTCGACCATGTGGCCGAGGTGGATGCTGCCGTTGGCATAGGGCAGGGCGGAGGTAACTAAGATTTTGCGTGTCATATTGTGCTTTGCAAACAATGGGTAAAGGCGGATTATACCGCAAATCAAACGGGGAAATGCCGTCTGAAGCCTGAAAAATCGGGCTTCAGACGGCATTTTTGCCAACCGGCGGGAGTTATTCGACGGTTACGGATTTCGCCAGGTTGCGCGGCTTGTCCACATCGGTACCGCGTGCGAGGGCGGTGTGGTAGGCGAGGAGCTGCACGGGGATAGTATGCACGACGGGGGACAGTTTGCCGACGTGGCGCGGTGCGCGGATAACGTGCACACCTTCGGTGGCATTAAAATTGCTGTCGAGGTCGGCAAAGACGAAAAGTTCGCCGCCGCGCGCGCCGACTTCCTGCATATTGGCTTTGACTTTGTCCAACAGGCTGTCGTTGGGTGCGATGACGACGACGGGCATATTTTCGTCCACCAGGGCAAGCGGCCCGTGCTTCAGTTCGCCGGCAGGATAGGCTTCGGCGTGGATGTAGGTGATTTCCTTCAGCTTCAACGCACCTTCGAGGGCAATCGGGTAATGGATGCCGCGCCCTAAAAACAGCGCGCTGGTTTTCTTGGCAAACTGTTGCGCCCATGCGGCAATTTGAGGTTCGAGGTTCAGAGCGTGCTGCACGCTGCCGGGAAGCTGGCGGAGTTCTTCGGTGTAACGCGCTTCGTCTTCTTCGGAAACCAAACCGCGCACTTTCGCCAGCGTTACCGCCAAACCGAACAGCGCAACCAGTTGCGTGGTAAACGCTTTGGTCGAGGCGACGCCGATTTCCGCACCGGCACGGGTATAAAGCACGAGGCTGCTTTCGCGCGGCAGGGCGGATTCCATCACGTTGCAAATGGAGAGGCTGTGGCGGTGTCCCAAGGATTTGGCGTATTTCAACGCCTCCATCGTGTCCAGCGTTTCGCCGGATTGGGAAATGGTAATGACCAGTTGGTCGGAATCAGCAATCACGCTGCGGTATCGGTATTCGCTGGCGATTTCGACGTCGGACGGGATTTTTGCGATGGATTCCAACCAATATTTGGCGGTCAGCGCGGCGTAATAGGACGTGCCGCAGGCAAGGATTTTGACGCTGCGGATGCTTTCAAACACGCTTTTGGCATCTTTGCCGAAGTTTTCGGGGATGAAGCCGCCGTCGAGGAAAACCTCCGCCGTGTCTGCAATCGCGCGGGGCTGCTCGTGGATTTCTTTTTGCATAAAGTGGCTGTACAGTCCCAGTTCCAAAGAGGCGAGCGAGAGTTCGGATACCTTGACTTTGCGTTCGGCAGGCAGGCCGTTTTTATCGGTCAGCCTTTTGATGCCGTCTGAAGCCAGCAGCGCGATGTCGCCGTCTTCGAGGTACGCCACGCGGCGCGTAAAGGCGATGACGGCGGATACGTCCGAAGCGATAAAGGTTTCATCGTCGCCCAAAGCGACCAAAAGCGGGCAGCCCATACGCGCCACAACTAATTCATCAGGCTTGTCTTGGGCAATAACCGCGATGGCGTATGCGCCGTGGAAACGTTTGACCGCTTCTTGTACCGCTTCAAACAGCCTGCCGCCGTTTTGCGCGTATTCGTGATTGATGCTGTGTGCGATGACTTCGGTATCCGTTTGCGATTCAAAACGGTATCCCAAACCTTCCAAACGTTTGCGTTCGCTTTCAAAGTTTTCGATGATGCCGTTGTGTACGACCGCAATCATACCGCCGCTGATGTGCGGGTGGGCGTTCGGCTCAGTAACGCCGCCGTGTGTCGCCCAACGCGTATGTCCGATGCCGATGCCGCCGCTGATGCCTTTTTCGCGTGCCGCGTCCTCCATAAGCTGCACGCGTCCGACGCGGCGCACACGTTTGATTTTGCCGTCGGTGTTGACGGCAATGCCTGATGAGTCATAACCCCGGTATTCGAGGCGTTTGAGACCGTCGGTCAGAAAATCGACGACGTTGTGATGGGCGCGGATGGCGCCGACGATACCGCACATAACTGTTCCTTAGTATCCGGTTGAAAAAAAACAGGCGCGGACGGCTTCCGTGCCGCACCTTCCTCTTCGGATTATAAACCGCCTCCCGCGCCGGAAAACAGCAAAATGCCGTCTGAAGGCTTGGGCTTGCTCAAAAAAAGGAGGGATTTCCCTGTTTATCCAGGATGGGCGTTCAGACGGCATTACCTGCTGCTGGTTTATAGTTTTTGCAAATCAACATTGACAAGCTGAAAAAAAAACAATATACTCGCTCGGTCTTAATGTTAACGGAGTATGGAAATGAAACAAATGCTTTTAGCCGTCGGCGTGGTGGCGGTGTTGGCGGGCTGCGGCAAGGATGCCGGCGGTTACGAGGGTTATTGGCGCGAAAAGTCGGACAAAAAAGAGGGTATGATTGCCGTCAAAAAAGAAAAAGGCAATTACTTCCTTAATAAAATCCACGTGGTTACAGGCAAGGAAGAGTCCTTGCTTTTGTCTGAAAAAGACGGCGCGCTTTCGATAAACACAGGGATAGGGGAAATCCCGATCAAACTTTCCGACGACGGGAAAGAGCTGTATGTCGAACGTAGGCAGTATGTCAAAACCGATGCGGCGATGAAGGACAAAATCATCGCCCATCAGAAAAAGTGCGGACAAACAGCACAGGCATACCGCGACGCGCGAAATGCGTTGCCGTCAAACCAGACGTATCAGCAGCATCTGGCGGCGATCGAGCAATTGAAACGGCGGTTTGAAGCCGAGTTTGACGAATTGGAAAAAGAAATCAAATGCAACGGCAGAAGCCCGGCATTGTTGCTTTAGTAGGGGACAACCGGGAGGATGCCGCCGTCCGAATCGGATGTGCGGTTTCTGTACCGGTACGGGCGGGCAGGAATGTCCGCCTTTTTTGTTCGGATGCGTTTGAATACCCGTTTGATTCCGACCGTTTGCAAGGGGTATTTCCGTTCGGGCGGAAATTATAGTGGATTAACAAAAACCAGTACGGCGTTGCCTCGCCTTAGCTCAAAGAGAACGATTCTCTAAGGTGCTCAAGCACCAAGTGAATCGGTTCCGTACTATTTGTACTGTCTGCGGCTTCGTCGCCTTGTCCTGATTTAAATTTGATCCACTATAATTCCGTCAAATAAGAAAGGAATTTTGTGCCTGCGGTATCGCAAAACTTCGCCTTAATGCGCCCGATTGCCTAGGGATGGGCTTCAGATGGCATTGTTTTCCGGTTTACGGGCGGTATTCGGGCTTCATACCGTTGGGTAGGAGCTGCCAGACATATCCCGTGGTTTTCTGTTTGCCGGCAAGTTCGCCGGCTTCGTCGCCGTATCCCCAAAAATAATCCACGCGCACCGCGCCTTTAATCGCGCTGCCGGTATCCTGCGCCATAATCAGGCGGTTGAGGGCTTTGCGGGTAACCGGATGGGCGGTGGCGACAAATAAGGGCGCACCCAAGGTAATGTAGTGCCGGTCGACTGCGCCGGCATATTCCCCCATCAGCGGCGTGCCCAGTGCGCCGACAGGGCCGTCATTGCTGCTTCCGGCAAGCTCGCGGAAAAAGATATAGCTGGGGTTTTGACCCAAAACTTCGGCGAGGCGTTGCGGATTTTGCCGCATATAAGACTTAATGCCCTGCATGGAGGTTTGTCCGAGTTTGAGGTAGCCCTTATCCGCCATATAGCGTCCGATGGAAACGTAGGGATGTTCGTTTTTGTCGGCATAGCCGATGCGGATGTATTTGCCGGACGGGGTTTTCAGACGGCCCGAGCCTTGGATGTGCATAAAAAAAAGTTCGACAGGGTCTTCGGCGTAACCGAGTATCGGGGCTTTGCCGTCAAGCGCGCCGCCGTTGATTTGGTTGCGCGTGTGGTAGGGGAGGAAGCGGCTTCCTTCAAACCTGCCTTTGATTGCTGTTGTGCGCGCGGTGATGGGGAATCGGGAGAGGTCGGCGGTATGTGTGCCGCCGGTATTGTCGATTGTGCCGCTGTTTTTTCCCGTCTGCCTGATGCGGACAAGGGCTTTTCCGCTCCGCAAACCGGCAGGCAGGGGGACGGAGATAAAATCGTCGGGAATACCGTAAATCGGGAAGCGGGCTTGTGCCGTCCGCCTGTCGTCGCCCTTCAGCACCGGTTCGTAATAGCCGGTAACCGTACCGGCAAGGCTTCCGTTGCCTGCAACCTGCCACGGCGTGAAATAGCGTTCAAAAAACTGTTTTGCCTGAAAGGAATGGACGGGGGTTTGAAAGGCTTGGGCGCACACATCCTGCCAGCCTTGGCGGTTTTTCAAATTGGCGCAGCCGAGGCGGAAGGATTGCAGGCTTTTGGCGAAATCCTGCGCCGCCCAGTGGGGCAGGGACAGGTGCGGTACAACGGTATAGACGGCCCCGCCGCCGCCGACCGTCGTTCCGGCGGGGTCGGGGATGCCGACCGGCCGGTCCGGGCCGTTGATGACGGATGTGTCGGGTTGCGGAAAGGTTTGGATGCTCTTGCTTTGGCAGGCGGCGAGGATGGCGGCGGCGATGCCGTACAGGGCGGCGCGGAATAGGTATTTTTTCATAATGGACAATGTTGCCGGCAGTAATAAGAAAGATGGTTTCGGGCGGCGTTGCGGCAGCCGTGGAGAGGGGATTTTAACACAGGGCGCAGCTGCAGCCTGCGGAACTTTCCGCCGCGCGGTACTGCAGATAAAAATAACTTGCATTTGTATTTACAAGCAATGAAAATATTCCGATAATATATTATTCATCATCCTTGTTCGTTCGCGTTTATGCTGGTCGCTTTTTTAATTATGTTGCGCGAGGGTATTGAAGCCGCGCTCATTGTCGGCATCGTTGCCGGTTTTCTGAAACAGTCCGGACATTCCAAACTGATGCCTAAGGTCTGGTTCGGGGTCGTCCTTGCTTCTTTGATGTGTTTGGGGCTGGGGTACGGCATCCATTCGGCAACGGGCGAGATTCCCCAGAAGCAGCAGGAGTTCGTCGTCGGCATTATCGGTTTGGTTGCCGTTGCCATGCTGACTTATATGATTTTATGGATGAAAAAGGCGGCGCGTTCGATGAAGCGGCAGCTTCAGGATTCTGTGCAGGCGGCTTTGAACCGTGGCAGCGGTCAAGGATGGGCCTTGGTCGGTATGGCGTTTCTTGCCGTGGCGCGCGAAGGTCTGGAGAGTGTTTTTTTCCTGCTTGCCGTATTCAAACAGAGCCCGACGTGGCAGATGCCGGCCGGCGCGGTAGCGGGGGTTTTGGCTGCCGCCGTGATTGGCGCGTTGATTTATCAGGGCGGGATGCGCCTGAATCTGGCGAAGTTTTTCCGTTGGACGGGGGCGTTTCTGATTGTCGTTGCCGCCGGCCTGCTTGCCGGCTCGCTGCGCGCGCTGCATGAGGCAGGTATTTGGAACGCGCTTCAGGACATTGTGTTCGACTCATCAAAATATTTGCACGAAGACAGTCCGTTGGGCGTGCTGCTCGGCGGATTTTTCGGCTATACCGACCATCCGACGCAGGGCGAGACCTTGGTTTGGCTGCTGTACCTTATTCCCGTCATAACTTGGTTTTTGTGCGGCAGCAGGCCGTCTGAAACTTTAACCCGTAAAGAGGAGCTGAAATGAGAAAATTCAATTTGACCGCATTGTCCGTGATGCTTGCCTTAGGTTTGACCGCGTGCCAGCCGCCGGAGGCGGAGAAAGCTGCGCCGGCAGCGTCCGGTGAGGCGCAAACCGCCAACGAGGGCGGTTCGGTCAGTATCGCCGTCAACGACAATGCCTGCGAACCGATGGAACTGACCGTGCCGAGCGGACAGGTTGTGTTCAATATTAAAAACAACAGCGGCCGCAAGCTCGAATGGGAAATCCTGAAAGGCGTGATGGTGGTGGACGAGCGCGAAAACATCGCCCCCGGACTTTCCGATAAAATGACCGTCACCCTGTTGCCGGGCGAATACGAAATGACTTGCGGTCTTTTGACCAATCCGCGCGGCAAGCTGGTGGTAACCGACAGCGGCTTTAAAGACACCGCCAACGAAGCGGATTTGGAAAAACTGTCCCAACCGCTCGCCGACTATAAAGCCTACGTTCAAGGCGAGGTTAAAGAGCTGGTGGCGAAAACCAAAACTTTTACCGAAGCCGTCAAAGCAGGCGACATTGAAAAGGCGAAATCCCTGTTTGCCGACACCCGCGTCCATTACGAACGCATCGAACCGATTGCCGAGCTTTTCAGCGAACTCGACCCCGTCATCGATGCGCGTGAAGACGACTTCAAAGACGGCGCGAAAGATGCCGGATTTACCGGCTTTCACCGTATCGAATACGCCCTTTGGGTGGAAAAAGACGTGTCCGGCGTGAAGGAAATTGCAGCGAAACTGATGACCGATGTCGAAGCCCTGCAAAAAGAAATCGACGCATTGGCGTTTCCTCCGGGCAAGGTGGTCGGCGGCGCGTCCGAACTGATTGAAGAAGTGGCGGGCAGTAAAATCAGCGGCGAAGAAGACCGGTACAGCCACACCGATTTGAGCGACTTCCAAGCCAATGTGGACGGATCTAAAAAAATCGTCGATTTGTTCCGTCCGCTGATCGAGGCCAAAAACAAAGCCTTGTTGGAAAAAACCGATACCAACTTCAAACAGGTCAACGAAATTCTGGCGAAATACCGGACTAAAGACGGTTTTGAAACCTACGACAAGCTGGGCGAAGCCGACCGCAAAGCGTTACAGGCCTCTATTAACGCGCTTGCCGAAGACCTTGCCCAACTTCGCGGCATACTCGGCTTGAAATAAGCCGCAAGCGTTCAGACGGTATTTGGCGGCAGATACCGTCTGAAGTTTTATAGTGGATTAACAAAAACCAGTACGGCATTGCCTCGCCTTGCCTTGCCGTACTATTTATACTGTCTGCGGCTTCGTCGCCTTGTCCTGATTTTTGTTAATCCACTATATCCGCCATATATTGCAGGGCGGGATTTCAACCTGCCGCTATCGGTTAATGGAAAAACGGCGTGCAGGGATACCCATCCTGCTGCACGGATATTGAAGGAAACACCATGAGCAAAAAACAACCCGCACAACCGACCAGGCGCACTCTTTTTAAAACCGCGATCGCAGCCGGAGCAGTCGGCGCAATCGGAGGTTATCTCGGCGGCAAAAAACAGGGCGAAACCGCCGAACGCACCGCCGAAAGCCAACACTCGCCCCAAGCCTATCCCTGCTACGGCGAACATCAGGCAGGCATCGTTACGCCGCAGCAGGCGTTTTCGATTATGTGCGCCTTCGACGTAACCGCGCAAAGTGCCAAGCAGCTGGAAAACCTGTTCCGCACGCTGACCGCCCGCATCGAGTTTCTCACCCAAGGCGGCGAATACCAAGACGGCGACGACAAACTTCCGCCAGCCGGCAGCGGCATTTTGGGCAAAGCCTTCAACCCCGACGGGTTGACCGTTACCGTGGGGGTGGGCAGCAGCCTGTTTGACGGCCGGTTCGGACTCAAAGACAAAAAACCGATTCATTTGCAGGAAATGCGCGACTTCTCCAACGATAAGCTGCAAAAAAGCTGGTGCGACGGCGATTTGAGCCTGCAAATCTGTGCCTTCACCCCCGAAACCTGCCAAGCCGCCCTGCGCGACATCATCAAACACACCGTCCAAACCGCCGTTATCCGTTGGAGTATCGACGGGTGGCAGCCCAAATCCGAACCCGGCGCGATGGCGGCGCGCAACCTGTTGGGCTTCAGGGACGGCACGGGCAACCCCAAAGTTTCCGATCCCAAAACTGCCGACGAGGTTTTGTGGACGGGGGTGGCCGCCAACAGCCTCGACGAACCGGAGTGGGCGAAAAACGGCAGCTATCAGGCAGTCCGCCTTATCCGCCACTTTGTCGAGTTTTGGGACAGGACGCCGCTTCAAGAGCAAACCGACATTTTCGGGCGGCGCAAATACAGCGGTGCGCCGATGGACGGCAAAAAAGAAGCCGACCAACCGGATTTTGCCAAAGACCCCGAGGGTGATATCACGCCCAAAGACAGCCATATACGCCTGGCGAATCCGCGCGATCCCGAATTCCTCAAAAAACACCGCCTCTTCCGCCGCGCCTACAGCTATTCGCGCGGACTCGCCTCAAGCGGACAGCTTGATGTCGGGCTGGTGTTCGTCTGCTATCAGGCAAACCTTGCCGACGGATTCATCTTCGTGCAAAACCTCCTCAACGGCGAACCGCTGGAAGAATACATCAGCCCCTTCGGCGGCGGCTATTTCTTCGTCTTGCCCGGCGTGGAAAAAGGCGGCTTTTTGGGGCAAGGGCTGCTGGGCGTATAAATCCGCCATATAAAAAACGCCGTCCGAACCTTGCCAAACGGGTTCGGACGGCGTTTCTTGTTTTTGGGCGGTCAGGCTTTTTTGACGAATTCGGATTTTAAATTCATCGCGCTGCCGTCGATTTTGCAGCCGATGTTGTGATCGCCTTCTTGCAGGCGTATGCCTTTGACTTTTGTGCCTTGTTTGATCACCATCGAGCTGCCTTTTACCTTGAGGTCTTTGATGAGGATGACGGTATCGCCGTTTTGCAGCACTGCGCCGTTGGCATCGCGCACTTGAGCCGCAAGGTCGGCGGCGGATTCGGTTTCATTCCATTCATGGGCGCATTCGGGGCAGATGTATTGTCCGCCGTCTTCATAGGTGTATTCGGAGGCGCATTGCGGGCATGGGGGTAATGACATGGTTTGCCGTCCTTATCGGATGTTTGTTTTGGGGTGCCGTCTGAAACCTGAAACCGGCTTCAGACGGCATAGCTTTATTGTTTGTCTTTTTCAGGACGCACCCAGCCTTCGATGACGGTTTGGCGGGCGCGGGCGAGGGCGAGTTTGTTGTCTTCGACATTGCGGGTAATCGTGCTGCCCGCGCCTGTGGTTACTTTGTTGCCGAGGGTAACGGGGGCGACTAGGACGCAGTTTGAACCGATGCGCACTTCGTCGCCGATGACGGTTTTGTGTTTGTGCACGCCGTCGTAGTTGGCAATAATCGTACCGGCGCCGAAGTTGGTTTTGCAGCCGACTTCGGCGTCGCCGATGTAGGTGAGGTGGTTGGCTTTGGTGCCTTTGCCGATGGCGGCGTTTTTGATTTCGACGAAGTTGCCGACGTGTACGTCGTCTGCAAGGCGGGCTTGCGGACGCAGGCGGGCGTACGGGCCGATTCGGTTGTTTTCGCCGACTTCGCAGCTTTCGAGGTGGGAGAAGGGGGCGATTTTGCTGTTTGCGCCGATTTTGGCGTTTTTGATGACGCAGTTTGCGCCGATTTCGACGTTGTCGCCGAGCTCGATGTCGCCTTCAAAGATACAGTTCACATCAATCACGACGTCTTGCCCGTGTTTCAGACGGCCTCGTAAATCGAAACGTGCCGGATCGCGCAGGGTTACGCCTGCTTTGAGCAATTCTTGCGCCTGTTCGGTTTGGAAGATGCGTTCGAGTTCGGTGAGCTGGAGTTTGTTGTTCACGCCGGCGGCGAGGTGGGAGGCGCGCACTTGGACGGGATGAACTTTAATACCGTCGGCAACGGCTTTGGCGATGAGGTCGGTCAGGTAGTATTCGCCTTGTGCATTGTTGCTGGAAAGGCTGTTCAGCCAGTTTTCGAGTTTGGCGTTGGGCAGGACGAGGATGCCGGTATTGATTTCTTTCACGGCTTTTTGGACGGCGTCGGCGTCTTTTTCTTCGACGATGGCGGTTACGCTGCCGTTGCTGTCGCGGATGATACGCCCCAAGCCTGTCGGGTCGTTGGGAACGTCGGTCAACAGCCCGACTTCGTTGCCTGCGGCTTCGAGCAGGGTTTCGAGGGTTTCAACGTCAATTAAAGGAACGTCGCCGTACAACACCAGCGTGCGGCCTTCGGCGGAAAGGTGGGGCAGGGCGGTTTTGACGGCGTGGCCGGTACCGAGCTGTTCGGTTTGTTCAACCCAAACGACATCGCGTTTGACGGTGTCCAAGACTTGCTCTTTGCCGTGGCCGATGACGACGCAGATGTTTTGCGGATTCAGTGCGGCTGCGGTGTCGATAACGCGCCCGACCATGGGCTTGCCGCCGATGCGGTGCAGCACTTTTGGCATTTTGGAATACATGCGCGTGCCTTTGCCGGCGGCGAGGATGACGATGTTTAAAGTGTTTTGCGGCATGACGGTTTCCTGTGCAATGCCGTCTGAAGCGGCTTCAGACGGCATAGGGTAGGTTTATCGGTTTTGAAACTTTGGTTTTTGCCAGTGTTGGCGATGCTCTTCGTCGGCGTTGTTGCCGGTTTGATTGGGTAACACGGCATGGCGTTCGGGACGGTATTGGTTGTAGTTCATATTTTTCGAGTAGCTGCCGTCTTGGTAATAAACGGGCGTGCCGGCGGGATATTTTTGACGGACGGCGGTCTTGCCGTTGCCGTCTTGATAAGTTTCCCACGCGCAGCCCGACAAAAGGGCGGCGGCAGCGGTCAGGAAGAGGAAGGTTTTACGCATGGCTTTTCTTTCGTATTTTCGGGGGGTAGGGGGTATTGTAATGATTTTGGCGGTGTTCTGACAAAGTTTCTGCATACCGAGCCAGTTGCGCCATATCGCTTACGGAGGCATCGATAAAGGGCAGCGCGTGGGATTTTGCACCGAACCGGACGGTTTTCATACCCAGCGCCTTTGCCTGATGCAGGTTGTCCGCGCTGTCGTCCACCATAATGCAGCATTCGGGCGGTACGTCCAACAGGCGGCAGACATTGAGATACGCTTGCGGATTGGGTTTGTACAGCAGCCCGAAATCATCCGTGCCGAAAAGCGCGTCGAAACGGTTTTCCAAACCGAGTGCGTTGACAACGGCACGGACGTAAAACGACGGGCCGTTGGAAAAAACCGCCTTGCGCCCTTTTAGGCGGCTCAGGGTGTTTTGTGTTTCAGGCATGCCGTGCAGCCTGGTCAGGATTGCATCGATCGGATGGCTTTCGCGCAAAAATTCGGCGATGTCGATTTCGGGATGGTGGATTTGCAGTCCGGCGAGCGTTGCGCCGTAGCGGTGCCAATAGTCTTGACGCAGGTCGGACGCGGCAGATTCGGAGAGTTTGAGGCGGCGTGCCATATAGCGTGTCATAGCGCGGTTGATGAGTGTGAAGATGCCTGCGTCGGCATCGTGCAGCGTGTTGTCGAGGTCGAACAGCCACACGGTCGGGTTTTCTTGCATGTTGAACCGTGAAAATTTGTTAGAATGTTATTTTACAGCGAATAGAGGAGGACTCGGAATGAAACGGAAAATTTGGCTGCTGCCGCTGCTGGCGGTTTCGGCATACCTGCAGGCGCAGACGGAAGTCAGGCTGGCGGTGCATAAGTCGTTCAGCCTGCCCAAAGGGTTGATTGCGCGCTTCGAGCGGGCAAACGATGCGAAGGTGTCGATTATTCAGGCGGGCGGCGCGAACGAAATGCTCAACAAACTGATTTTGAGCCGCGCCAACCCGATTGCCGACGCGGTGTATGGTTTGGACAACGCCAATATCGGCAAGGCGCGGGAAATGGGCATTTTGGCGGCGGCGCAACCCGAATCCGCCCCCGTCGCGGTCGGGCTGCCTTCGGCTTTGGCGGTCGATTACGGCTATGTGTCCATCAATTACGACAAAAAATGGTTTGAAGGCAAAAAGCTGCCCCTGCCGCAAACCCTGCAGGATTTGACCCGCCCCGAATATAAAAACCTATTGGTCGTGCCGTCCCCCGCCACGTCGTCCCCGGGGCTGGGCTTCCTGATGGCGAACATCAGCGGTCTGGGCGAAGAAAGCGCGTTCAAATGGTGGGCACAGATGCGGCAGAACGGCGTGAAGGTCGCCAAAGGCTGGAGCGAGGCGTATTACACCGACTTTTCGCACAACGGCGGCGCGTATCCGCTGGTGGTCGGTTATGCCGCCAGCCCGGCGGCGGAAGTGTATTTTTCCAAAGGCAAATACAGCGAGCCGCCGACGGGCAACCTGTTTTTAAAAGGCGGCGTATTCCGCCAGGTCGAAGGCGCGGCGGTCTTGAAGGGCGCGAAACAGCCGGAATTGGCGGCAAAACTGGTGCAATGGCTGCAAAGTCGGGAAGTGCAGCAGGCGGTTCCGTCCGAAATGTGGGTTTACCCCGCCGTCAAAAACACGCGCCTGCCCGACGTGTTCCGCTTCGCCCAAGCCCCGACGCACACCACCGCCCCCGCGCAGCGCGATATTGATGCGAACCAGCGCGGATGGGTTTCCCGTTGGATTAGAACGGTTTTGAAATAAAACAAACATACCTCCCCGCAGGGCTTCATACGGCATTTTTACACCTGTGCCGATTACGCCGCACGGGGCGGATGTTCGATCAAGAGGAAAACAATGGACTTCAAACAATTTGATTTTTTACACCTGATCAGTGTTTCCGGTTGGGAGCATCTGGCTGAAAAGGCGTGGGCGTTCGGGCTGAACCTTGCCGCCGCGCTGCTTATTTTTTTGGTCGGAAAATGGGCGGCGAAACGCATTGTCGCTGTGATGAGGGCGGCGATGACGCGCGCGCAGGTCGATGCCACGCTGATTAGTTTTTTGTGTAATGTTGCCAATATCGGCTTATTGATTTTGGTGATTATTGCCGCATTGGGCAGATTGGGCGTTTCCACAACATCCGTAACCGCCTTAATCGGCGGCGCGGGTTTGGCGGTGGCGTTGTCCCTGAAAGACCAGCTGTCCAATTTTGCCGCCGGCGCACTGATTATCCTGTTCCGCCCGTTCAAAGTCGGCGATTTTATCCGCGTCGGCGGTTTTGAAGGATATGTCCGAGAGATTAAAATGGTGCAGACTTCTTTGCGGACGACCGACAACGAAGAAGTCGTGCTGCCCAACAGCGTGGTGATGGGCAACAGCATCGTCAACCGTTCCACACTGCCGCTGTGCCGCGCCCAAGTGATAGTCGGCGTCGATTACAACTGCGATTTGAAAGTGGCGAAAGAGGCGGTGTTGAAAGCCGCCGTCGAACACCCCTTGAGCGTTCAAAACGAAGAGCGGCAGGCTGCCGCCTACATCACCGCCTTGGGCGACAATGCCATCGAAATCACATTATGGGCTTGGGCAAACGAAGCAGACCGCTGGACGCTGCAATGCGACTTGAACGAACAAGTGGTCGAAAACCTCCGCAAAGTCAATATCAACATCCCGTTCCCGCAACGCGACATACACATCATCAATTCTTAAACGCCGTCTGAAAGAGGAGTGGGAAATGGACGCGCTGCACACCATCGCCCGAAACCTGACGAAAAAACGTCAAACCGTAAGCTGTGCCGAATCCTGTACGGGCGGAATGCTTGCCGCCGCATTCACAAGCGTTGCAGGCAGTTCGCAATGGTTCGACCAGAGTTTTGTAACATACAGCAACAAAGCCAAAGAAGACCGCTTGGGCGTGTTGCCCGAAACCCTGCTCGAACACGGCGCGGTCAGCCGCCAAACCGTCTATGAGATGGCGCGCGGCGCGAAAGCCGTGGCGCAGGCGGATTACGCCGTCGGTATTTCCGGCATCGCCGGTCCGGGCGGCGGCAGCGAAAGCAAACCCGTCGGCACGGTTTGGTTCGGGTTTGCCTTTCCGGGCGGAAGTTGCGAAGCAATGCGCCGTTTTGACGGCAACCGCGAATCCGTCCGCGCGCAGGCGGTCGCCTTCGCGTTGGAACGGTTGGCGGGGCTGATTGAAAACGGCGGCGATGCTGTCTAAACAAAATCTCCGTCTGAACAAAATCCCCATCGGATAAAAAATGCCGTCTGAAACGTTTCGGGTTTCAGACGGCATTTTGTCGGGGTAGGCGGCGGTGCGGCTTATTTCACTTTACCTTTCAACGCGCCATAGCCTGCCGCGTCCATTTGTTCCAGCGGGATGAATTTCAAGCTCGCGCCGTTGATGCAGTAGCGCAGTCCGCCTTTGTCGCGCGGGCCGTCGGGGAAGACGTGTCCCAAATGCGAGTCGGCGGCGTGGCTGCGCACTTCGGTGCGGCGCATGTTGTAGCTGAAATCATCGTGTTCGGTAACGGATTTTGCATCAATCGGGCGCGTGAAGCTCGGCCAGCCGCAGCCGGAATCATATTTGTCGGCGGAGCTGAACAAAGGTTCGCCGCTGACAACGTCCACATAAATGCCGGGTTTGAACAAATGGTCGTATTCGTGGCTGAAGGCATATTCGGTCGCGCTGTTTTGGGTAACTTGGTATTGCTCTTCGGTCAGGGTGCGTTTGAGTTCGGCGTCACTCGGTTTTTTATACGTTGCCGCGTCGAAGCCTTTGCCTTGCGGGGCGGTCTTGGTTTTGCCCGGCAGCGGTTCGTCAGCTTTGCGGATGTCGATGTGGCAGTAGCCGTTGGGGTTTTTAATCAAGTAGTCCTGATGGTATTCCTCGGCATCGTAGAAGTTTTTCAGCGGCTCGTTTTCAACAACGAGGGGCAGTTGGTATTTTTGCTGCTCGCGTTTGAGGGCGGCGGCGATGACGGCTTTTTCGGCGGGGTCGGTGTAGTACACGCCGCTGCGGTATTGCGTACCGGTGTCGTTGCCCTGTTTGTTGAGGCTGGTCGGATCAACGACGCGGAAGAAATATTGCAGGATGTCGTCTAGGCTGAGTTTGTCGGCATCGTAGGTCACTTTGACGGTTTCGGCGTGGCCCGTATGGCGGTAGGACACGTCTTCATAGCTCGGATTTTTCGTGTTGCCGTTGGCGTAGCCGGATACCGCGTCAACCACGCCGTCGATGCGTTGGAAATAGGCTTCCAAGCCCCAGAAGCAGCCGCCGGCGAGGTAAATGGTGCGCGTGTTCATGATTTTTGAATCCTTTTTCTGAGTGTCGGGTTTGTAGAACGAATGTTTCAAGCTGCCCAAATCGGCATTCGGGTCGCGGATTAACGCCAACGCCTGCGCTTCGTTGATGCTGCCTTTGACGATGCGCTGCACGTCGCTGTCTTTACCGATTAACGCCCACGAGGGGTAAACGCTGATATTCAGGCTTTGGGCGATCGTGCCGCCGTTGTCGGTTACGACGGGCAGCTTGGGATAATTCAAACCGGCATACCATTTTTGGAAGTCGCCGTCTTTTTTCTCGTGCAAAAAGCCCGGGGAGGCGACGGTAATCAGGTTGGCGGAGCTGAATTTTGCATCTTGCGCCCATTTTTCGGTCTGTCCCAATTCGGACAGACACAAAGGACACCAGCTCGCCCAAAATTTAATCAGCGTCGGTTTGTCTTTTTTCAAGTAAACACTGGCGGGGCGGTTGTCCGCAGTTTTCAAAGTGGATAAAGTGTGCGGCACGGTCGCGGCTCCGGCATCGACGATTTTGGGCGAACAAGCACCCAGCGCAAGCAGGCAGCCGAACTTGGCGCAAAGGGAAAAGAAAGTACGGTGTTTCATTTTGATGTTTCCTGTGTGGACGGTTTGCATGATTAGACGTTTGAGATGCCGAAACCTTACAGCCCGGATTTTCAGACAACCTTACCGCGTAAAATACGCTACAATACGCCCTGTTTCAAGTTTCTAAAATTAAAAGGAAAATTCAATGTTCAGCTTCTTCCGTCGCAAGAAAAAACAGGAAACGCCGGCTCTCGAGGAGGCTCAAATTCAGGAAACCGCAGCAAAAGCAGAATCTGAACTTGCTCAAATAGTTGAAAATATTAAAGAAGATGCTGAATCTTTAGCAGAAAGCGTCAAAGGGCAGGTCGAATCTGCCGTTGAAACCGTCAGCGGTGCGGTTGAACAGGTAAAGGAAACCGTTGCCGAGATGCTGTCTGAAGCAGAGGAAGCGGCGGAAAAAGCAGCGGAACAAGTCGAAGCGGCAAAAGAAGCCGTTGCCGAAACCGTCGGCGAGGCTGTCGGGCAAGTTCAAGAAGCCGTTGCGACAACTGAAGAACACAAGCTCGGTTGGGCGGCGCGTTTGAAACAAGGCCTGACCAAATCGCGCGACAAAATGGCGAAATCGCTGGCGGGCGTGTTCGGCGGCGGACAAATCGACGAAGATTTATACGAAGAGCTGGAAACCGTGCTGATTACCAGCGATATGGGCATGGAAGCCACCGAATACCTGATGAAAGACGTGCGCGACCGCGTCAGCCTCAAAGGGCTGAAAGACGGCAACGAATTGCGCGGCGCGTTGAAAGAAGCCTTGTACGACCTGATTAAGCCTCTGGAGAAACCTTTGGTTTTGCCCGAAACCAAAGAGCCGTTTGTCATCATGCTTGCCGGCATCAACGGCGCGGGCAAAACCACGTCTATCGGTAAACTCGCCAAATATTTCCAAGCGCAGGGCAAATCCGTATTGCTGGCGGCAGGCGATACTTTCCGTGCCGCCGCGCGTGAGCAGCTTCAAGCTTGGGGCGAGCGCAACAACGTAACCGTGATTTCGCAAACCACGGGCGATTCCGCCGCCGTGTGCTTCGATGCCGTCCAAGCCGCCAAAGCGCGCGGCATCGACATTGTGCTGGCCGACACCGCCGGCCGCCTGCCCACGCAGCTTCATTTGATGGAAGAAATCAAAAAAGTGAAACGCGTGCTGCAAAAAGCCATGCCCGACGCGCCGCACGAAATCATCGTCGTGCTTGATGCCAATATCGGGCAAAACGCCGTCAACCAAGTCAAAGCCTTTGACGACGCATTGGGGCTGACCGGTTTAATCGTTACCAAACTCGACGGCACGGCAAAAGGCGGCATCCTCGCCGCGCTTGCCTCCGACCGCCCCGTTCCCGTCCGCTATATCGGCGTGGGCGAAGGCATAGACGACCTGCGCCCGTTTGACGCGCGCGCGTTTGTGGACGCACTGCTGGATTGAGCCGAAATGCCGTCCGAAAACAGCAGACCGATGCCGTCATTCCCGCGCAGGCGGGAATCCAGACCTTGGGATAACGGCAATATTCAAAGGTTATCTGAAAGTCCGAGATTCTGGATTCCCACTTTCGTGGGAATGACGGGATGTAGGTTCGTGGGAATGACGCGGTGCAGGTTTCCGTGCGGATGGATTCGTCATTCCC